>Ga0224501_10003245_pt1 | contig 12795 bp, 13 predicted proteins | sample SF_Oct11_sed_USG_4_FD_169105 | JGI IMG/M metagenome (GOLD analysis project Ga0224501, IMG submission 169105) | Sediment microbial communities from San Francisco Bay, California, United States - SF_Oct11_sed_USGS_8_1 | ecosystem: Environmental > Aquatic > Marine > Sediment | place: USA... | reverse complement strand
GTTATGATGCTATTACATTGTGCTACATTCTAGATTCTTCTTCTGTATGCTGATTAGTGTCAGAAGTATGCAGATACCCTGCACATACCCGAACCAGTATCAGGGGCATGCAGAAATATTGGCCTATTGAGTCTTTGACTCAGCATTTCCAAGGATACATGTCATTCGAGGATGTTTTGGTTGTGCCCAGGTACTCTATAGAGAAGGTTACTGTAAGGATAGGGGCTTTCTTTGTTTAACTTTGCAGATTCGAATCATACGAAGGCAAACCACAACTAGAAAATTGAGAATTATCTACTAAAATCACATTGAAATCTTTGCCTTTACTTACCACCTACAGCCCACGTAGGAAGGTGTTAGGTTAAAATGTTGGGTTTTATTTTCTTCAGTGATTCACAGTGCATTCATCCACCTCTGTGCCCACAACCAAAACAATGGCAAAGAGCTTGAGTATTCATCTGTCTTAGAGTAGGAGTTCTTCCTTGACATATGTGGAAACATTTTGTGAAAGGACCCGCCTCTAAACCAGACAACTTGAGTGCAGTGTAACCAGCATTCATCGCCAACTCGCCAGGCTGTGGAACAATTCAATGTCTAAATATAATTCAGTTCATACGTTGGCCATACCTGTAATTACAGCTAATAGCTAATTCTAGCTATGATTGTATTAACCGAGCGAGCGCTTGAAGCTAGTGTTTTCACCAACCCTTGGGAATGTATGAAACCATGTCATTGACTGTACGAACTATTGTCTTAGCATAATCCCTGCTATACATTGTCAGAGCAATAACCAGGTTCAAGCTCTTCTAGTATGAAAGGTCTTTCTTTTTTTTTGACAGACTGACTTCAATCTTGGTGAAGTGATTGTTTTAAATTCCACTCAATACAAACACTGTTCACTCCATACCACTGTTGTTTCTTTTATAGCAACCCTGAAGGACTTTTAATCATTAGCGCAATGTGGCAATGAGAAGATAACTCCACAAATGACTATTTCTTTTATATAAAGTTCAGGTTATATTTACTCCATTACTAGAGCGTGTATGTGTAACCTAGATTGAGCCTAATTTGATCAAGGTTTTGACTCTTTTATATTGTTATAGAAGCGGTGGCTTGGTGGATAGCGCATTCAGCTTTCGACCAAGTGACCCAGGTTTGTCTCTTTGTGCTTTATCCCTGGTCAAGTTCAGATTGTGATGTCAAATAAAGGAGACCCAACCATAGAGTGCCAACTCTATGGGGAACACCATGGACCATCCGGAGAACAATGTGGGACAAGATGATCTTATCTTATCCATTGCCCATAATTTAGTCTCATATCATAGAAAAAGAAGGAATGGGATACTATTGTTATGAGATGACTGAGCCAGACTTTTTGCCCAGGTTTTTAGACCCTGGTATAGATAGACATCTCTCACCTGTGAATCTTCGATCATCTGTTTTGAGAGAGTCTGAGATACTGCCTCATGCCTATGTAACTCCCCATAGAGGGTTGTCCGCTCAGACGACAATGCAAAGCTTGTCTCGTTTTTATCCTGGTGCAAGATTACATCAACCACGTCTGTACAAGGAAACAAAATGTATCGATAAATATGCATTCGTGTGTATGTCTTTTTTCCAGAAAAAGTTCACTAATCATATGATTAGATTAATCCTTCTTAAAAAGGAGGTGCAGGCGATGTGGCTAGAGCACTCGCCACTGACGGTTTCCAGTTAGCTTGTGCGCGAGATTTAAATAAAAAATATGTCGGGTCACCGAGTATGAATGGGTACCCGGCTGTTTTTAGAACCAGGAACATGAAGGCGGTGAGGAAGGCCCGTGATACCCCACCTCAGTTACACGGTTGCTGGTACAAGTTGGTTCTGTAACAACCGCATTGACATATGGCCGTTTGCTAAGGGACAACCTTTGAGGAAGGTTAGGCTAATAGGCACTGGGGGACAAGATATAGTTTTCTCTAGAGGAAAGTGAATAGTACCCGTGAACTATGAGGAACGAATCACCGCAGATACGAAAAAAATCTCACCTGGTCCAGAATCATTCGGTGCCGATTTAAACATCTCACCGGGAAAGAGGTGAGCAGTCTCAGCTTCGGGATGGAGCATTATGGTGATAGGTGAATCATTAAGCTTCTGACTAACACTCTTATCATCCAGGTTGTTTGCTTCTTTTATATCAAAAATTGGGATGGCTGTTTCAACAATGTCCTTCGCCAAAGTAGAAGAGTCGGTGACGGTATTGGTGCGACCTTTATTTGTTTCAATGCGCTGTGCCTCAATAAGTTCTGGATCGAGTTGTGCTGTTGATAAAAATTCCTCAGCACCGCTGGTTTTCATCACACCTATCAATCCAGAGAGTCCAGACTGTTCTTTATTCGTGCTACTCACAGACTGTAAATTCTCACCAGAAAGGTTGGGGTGCACAGGGGTGGGTTGATCACAAGGACCAACTTCTCTGACTTTTTTAGGAATTGTGGCATCCTCAAGTTCAGAGGCGGCGGTGAGATCAATAGGTAGCAATGAGTCAGAGAAAGGTTGTTTGGTTTCAGAACTGTCCCTATGTCCAGCTGGTAAACCCTCACCACACCTCACACTATGTTTTATATTACATACATCATCATCTGATTCATCTTCTGATAACACTACAACATGAGTTCGCCCTGATCGAGCCGGAGACGCGGTTGGATTGCTGAAAGACTCCACTGTTGGTGGGGTATTTATGCTCTTGCAAGACTCTAATATAGCTTTTTGGATATCCTCATCATCAGCTTCAGTTATATCTTCCAGCTTTTCGTTAGAATGATTTATTGGATTGTTTGTTTTGGTTAGACCTTGAGATTCTAAGATAGCCTGCTGGAGGCCCTCATCTTCTTCAGTAATATCCTCAAGCCTTACATTAGACTGGTTAATTCGATTGCTCTCTCTGCTGAGACCCTGAGCAGGAACCATCTCCCTCCCTCGCTTTGTTTCTGTAGTGGGGGCTGGCTTTGTCATTGCCGAAGACATTTGACTAGCCGGTCGCTTAAGAAGCAGGTATCTGGTGTTATCTTCTGACATAACTCGACTAGCCTGTAATACCTGAGAGCCATCAGTGGTGGCGTGCTGGCTCACAGTGGCCAACATGTCCTTCCGGAGGCTCTCTATCTAAAACATTACATGAAAGTAAAGCTAAGCAATAATTTTTCATAGCAACATCAGGCGCAGATGAGCAATTATCGTTCAATCACACGTGAACACCTTTTAGTTCACTAACCTTCTGGGTTAATTTGTTACTTTTCAGAATCTTGCCTAGTTGAAACTGTGAGAAGTCATCAGCGGTTTTTATTGTATCTATGTTTTGTTCTGAGACTTGATGCTTAGTGTGTAGTTTTAATTCTTCGAGGATCTCATGTTGGTACTCTGGTGGCAAGGATAAGAAATCTTCACTGTTCACGTCAATCTATAATAAAAGCTGCAGAAGAGAAACAGCGGTGAAGTCAAGTGAACTTTGCTAGGCACTAAGAATAAGGTGGCTGGTCGCATATCTGAGTATATATTTCAATTCGTTTTCTGAATAATCACCAGTCAAGAGAAATATTCATTCGCTACTGGAATAGATTTATTTGCCATCTGAATAGATGCAATGTACAAAAGCAGCTATCCTTGTCCTGGGGTAACTGATGGATTGATGCAATCTATCAAATGCAACGTAAGGCGACTAACATCTAGTGGCATACCGAAGTTATGTCGAAGCCCTGGGAGTACATGATGTCATGGATGGGCATGTCGAGGTAGTCATCTTCCTCAACATCCATTGGTGCATCCAGAGATGGCAACTCAAACATGTCTTTCTGAGAGTTCTCGGTCTTGGGTTGAGACAATGATGGTTTGCCAAGCATTGCATCTATAGCATGTTGATGTACAGCAGTGCGTCTCAATCGTTCGGAAACACCTTAAATATAAAAAGTAGGGTTGTCACTGAATCCAGGGTTTTAGAGCTCGTTGCGATACGTTCTATTTAAATTTAACTATTGCTGTATGATCCCAGACACCCTGAATTTGATCGGGGCTGTCTGTTTCTGGCACCTGCTTTTGTTTGATTAAATAGAATCATTGATTTCCATGGATTCTAATGTAAAACAGACATAGGGTCTTTTTTGGGTAAACCACGTGAAATAAAACTTTTGAATCAAAGCACGTGAGCACGTGGCCATCCTGTTTAGGGGACCTTCGAAGGCTGTGACTTAGTCTGTAACAGTGGAAGCTATGAGCACCTCTTGATCCAGCCGAGCGTTCTAGTTGGGAGCCCTATAGAGACTGAGGACTAGCTACAGGAAAGTAACGAGGAACTAGCTACAGGAAAGTAACGAGGAACTAGCTACAGGAAACTAACCACTGAGCCATAGGGAAAATTGGGACTTGATTTTGTTGCTGAACTAATCAAGAACTCCTGTAAGTCGGATTTTAGTGAAATGAATGAATCTGAGGTGAAGTTAATGAATTAATGGTATTAAATATATGTAGAATGTGATGATTTCATAGACTGTCACTCGTTAATCTGTTTTTTTTGTGACAATGACTCACTGTTTGCTTGTTCTGCAGCTTCATCCCGTTTTCTCTGCCTGTTTGCGAGAGTTTGTTTTTTGATGGCCGGTGCACCACCATCAAAGACGAAAATCGGCTTGATTCTATAGGTAAGAAGTTTACATAGCCTGATGAAGAGGACATGTAGATGGGCATTAGGATTGTTCTTGAAGCCCTTGACCGCCTGGTTAAGTAGAAGGTTTGCATCGACAGCTAGCACCTTCCCTTCTAGAGAGTCAAGGGATACCTGTCAAGATAATCAAAGGTAGATGTAGGCGTGTAGCTCATCCTGCGGAAGAATTTTCCTGCCCAAATTTCCTCAGCGCACCTCCCAAGCCTGACACTCGCTGCAGGCAGCACAGTTGCACGATACAATAAACAAAAGGACCAACTCTGCCTTATCTCCAACTACTGTAACAACTAATAAGTCGACTACCAAGTTAGTAAAATTAGGCGGTAGCTGTGTTAGTTTCTTTGTCAACCGACTGGACTAACCATGTACTATGTACCCCAAGCTTGAAACTATGTACCCAGTACCTTAGATTCCATGTACTTCCACCAGAAATTTGACAAAAAGAGTGGAATAACCCCAATAACAATTAAAAGTTAAGCTAAGTTCTTGTGTTTTCAGTATAATACAACCTGCGACAAACTATGGAACCACTTTTGTCTTTTCCTTTTCAATAACCAATTTAAGACACAATATATCGGATAAATTCCACCATTTCATCACTTAGAATTTCACCAACTCCTTTTTACGTTAGAATACCATGTCTCAATCTGGGTATTAAAAGTGAAAACAATAAACAATTTTGTTGCTGTAAAGTTCAGGGTTTAACCATAACTTTTAAACATTGGTGGTGTATTCCATTTTTTGTCAGGTTTCTGGTGGAAGTGCATGGTTTCGAAGGTACATGATTTCGAGCTAGAGGTACAGGGTACCTGGCTTCGAGAGTACCGGTACATAGTTTCGAGAGTACGGGTGCATAGTTTGGAGAGTATGGGTACATAGTTTCGCACTATTACCAGTAGCAATATAAGTTTACTCAACATCAAAGTTGGTTGGTCTAACTCTTTTGGATTAAATTTAAATGTAATCCAAATCTAACTTGGCAACTAATCTAAATTTTGAAGCTGTCTCACTCCCATTCGCCGTCACTCAGGGTTTGAAGACTAAATAGGTGTACAAGTAAAATAGTAATAAGTAATCTCTGGTGACTATTACTAGTAGTAGTAGTCACCAGATATTACTTATTACTATTTTACTTGCACACCTATTTAGTCTTCAAACCCTGAGTGACGGCGAATGAGAGTGAGTACTACTGCTACCACTACCACCACCACTACTACTACTATATAGTAATAAGTAATCTCTGGTGACTATTACTACCGCGACCACCACCACCACTACTACTAGTGGTTATTCAGATTGTCACTGTGCAGTTAGAACTTACTACTTAGACTAGAGTTAGACTTAGAAATAGATTAGAACTAGAAGTAGAACTAGAATTAGAAATTAGAATTGGGCGCTAACTCTTTGATCAGAGGTTTTATGCGATCCATGTTGACGTACCTCTTTACCAGCGGGTTCGATTAGACGCCACAGCCCAGTAACACCCATTATATCGATAAAGCAGGGGAGATGGGAAGAGCGACTATTGGTCACAACGCACAACCTAACTTCAACCTTAGAAAGAAACAGTTTTGTTGGAGGACACTTTCACGGATGTATGTGTACAACGTTTGATATTGGAACAGCTATAAATTAGGTTAATCGTTATAAGACCCGGGAGGATTTGGCCAGCTTAAACTAAGGAACCAATGAAAATCAAAGATAAAAAGTAACAATAAGTATAAATATATACACTACAACAACCACGCCCCTACCTTTATGCAGGAAACAGGGTAGTTGAGCAATCGCCTTACAAGTTAACAAGATGCGGTAACCGGTGAGTAAATCTTGAAATGCCAGCGAAAGCTGCAACTTAAATGGAAAAAGATTACACAAGAATTGCCAATACAGTAATTCAAAGGGTGCTTTCGGATCTTTGCGTACTAGGAACGCTCATCTCGCGCGAGTGTAGCTATTTTCTTTTGCAGAGCTTGCATATGTGGCCCATTACTAATCTAGGGGCCTGACTTGCCGCTCTTCGAAAGGTTTAGGCTAGCACTGGTATAGTATGAAGCTGATGGTTGAATTCTTTGCACCGGTGGTATCTCTACCAGTCTGTCAGTAGGATGGTATTGGGTGTTGGTGATTCGCTTCAGATATCTAGCTGGACTAGAGGAGTATTCGCCTGGGTTTTACATCTGGTAGGAAGATGCATTCAGCGAGGAAAATCGATGATTTATTTAGTGAAATCCCTCTTTGTCTATTTGCACATCACCTCACACCCTCCAGTAGGTATCCAGAATTACTCGGAGTGCTCTCGACATTCTATTCTGACAACTTCAGCTGGCGATATGGATGGAACGAAGCAATATCGCCTGCTCGTCATCACTAATAATGGATCGGATCTAGAGAAAGCAGTTCATCGACTGCAGAAAGGTGTGTGTCATAACAAAGATCTTCTATTTAATTCTCAATGCAATTTAACTATAGGGGTGAAGTGATAACTTGACCAACTTAGTGGAAGCGTACTGGGCCTTGTACCTGGAATCCCTGGTTCGATTCCCAGTTTGAGCCAAGACCTTGTCTTTCGCAACCGTAATTTACACAAGACCAAGGGTTTAATCTAAGTTATCAATGTAAAATGAACTTCTCAAATCAAAACATCCTCATTGGTTTCAGATCCCGATGATCAATACAAAGAGGTCCACTCTTGGAGTATCATTGTCTATAGGGCACACGGGTGCAAGCAGAAAGTCTCCTAATGACCCAACTTAGGAAACTTGGGAACCAACAACACTCATTGAACAATGCTCTGCATACACATGGTACTGGTCAGAATATGAACGAAGAGGAAGACCTGAAAGCAGACGTCTGGCTCTGGGTTCACAATACAGAAACACACTTCATGATGTGAATGGTATTATTGATAGCGTCTGTGTTTTTCTTTCCAGGCTGGTTTCTGTGCTTCTCTTGTGATCCAAGTTTACAGTCGCATACAGTGAGATTATTTTGTGATTATGAGCATGATGGCACTGAGTTCACTGAATTGAAATGGAAACCCAATGAGTATGTTTCTTCTGGCTATGACGTAGTATCAGATGCTATTCACATTGAGAAGGCTGGTTCGTTTAGATTCTACTATACGACCAATGGGAGGTGAGTGTTATCTCACAATCAATAACCACTGAAGCAGTAGCTTACCGCTGGTTTGATTTCTCACACTCATGGGTGACTGTCCTTTAGGCTGGTCTGTTGTTGAATGCTCATTGGGCCAATAAACCTTATCCACAAACAGCCATTACTGCTAGTGTTGCCAAGTCCTACCTGGAGTGTCCATTCAGTATTGTAGCTCATGATTTCACTGAGGCAGTGGCTATTCTGGTGTATAGAGTGGAATTAACCCTGGGTAGAGTCACCTCCACTGTTGTCTTCATCCTTTTTATTGCTTTTTTAGTGACAGCCAAAAGAATTGGAATGGGTTTGGCTACTTCATAGTCGACCCTCAGTTGCGAATTGGCAAAGATGATGAGTTACTGCCCATGGATGCCATTCAGTTACAGACGGTACTGCCCAAGCTCCTGGGTACAGCAGATCAGTGGCGCGATCGACTTTTTGTGTCACACCGAACAGGATACAACATGGTGCATTTCACCCCTCTGCAAAAACTCAATGCTGAGTCCAATTCCAGCTACTCCATTAGTGATCAGTTACAACCAAATCCAACTTTTACTTCTTCCAGTAAGTATAATCAGAGTATGCAACAGCCGCAGTAAAGGTTTCTTATAGCCTGGCTGTAGAATAGACGGAACTGACTTAAAGGTGACAATAATCTAATCAATTTGCTTTTAACTAGGTTGAAAGTCTCATGGTCAGATTTGATATAACCCATTATGGTACATCTACTAGGTGTCTTCATAATCGTGTCAACAATTGACAAATGGTTTACCCTTGTCGTGATGTAATTGTCTTGTAGCTACAAAGTGCGACTGGGAATACATTGCGACATTGGTGAAGGGTATGAAGGAGAACTGGGGAGTTCTATCAATGACAGACATGGTATATAACCATACCGCTGATGACTCTGAGTGGCTTCCCGACCATCCGGACAGCGCCTATAATCTACAAAATTCACCTCATCTCAAACCAGCATATCTAGTGGACAGGCTGTTGTATTATGTATCCCGGGATATCTCTCATTCAAAACTAGAATCTCATGGTATACCTGCGGATATCAATAATGAAGATCATTTAAATGTAAGTTGAATATTATGTCCCTCTACTTTGTACAAAAACTAGCTGGTATAGACTTGAAAAATCAAACTGCTTGAGTTTGCTCTGCTGTTAGTGGAGTTTAGATTTACTAACAGCCTACTTCACTGAAATTTTCATCTGTTCAAATCCCGAAAGTTTTTTTCTGCACTAGTGAAGCTGTGATTTACATTCACTTCAATGTTAAAATATGGCTTTTTAGCTAGCGCTACTTGCTTTCCTTGTGCCATCTCCTGTTAAACTACCACAAATTTAACTAAAATATAAAATGCTTGATCCTAAAAAATAGCATTCTGAGCTAACAGTATAGGTAATACAGGGCTTCCTCATCGCTGACAATCTAATAGCACAGACATTGTTTGTATCTGGCCTAAATGACTAGAAATCTGGGATATTGTGTGGCTCATTGGGTAGAGGTCTTCGATCAAGTCCTAAGCAGGGGGACTCCTCCTGTGAGTGTGAGATCTTCACACAATTCCTCACCTCTACCGCACCAGAGCAAATGTCAAGAGATCTCGCGTGCACGCACAGAACACTAAAGTGAATAAAAATACAGCAACAGCAACATACATGTAACTTTCTATCCTTGTAGGCATTGAGATGTTTTCTAATTGAGAAACTGAAGTCTCTCAAGTTAGAAGAATTTTTCAGCTTCAATGTGAAAGAAAGTGTAGATGCATTAAAACCAGTGCTTGTTGGTAAGTTTGATGTCATGCGTACAATTGGTACAGGTGCAAAAGGTACATAGCATGCTCAATCTATTTTCGTGGTCAGCTATAGTGGTCCGATGAGCAAATGTTTTTGGTTGTAGACCGCTTGTGTTGTTCTTTGCTCCTCAATATAGAAATGTGTGATATAGTTGTAGTGATTTTTACATCTGCATCAATGGTCACTTTATAGACGCGATTGAAGATTCCCAAACCACATGTATATCTGATGGATATTCTCCTGATGATCTTGGAATTGTTCAAGACCCCAGGTTCCGAAGGAATGGCTGCTCAATCAACAGACAAAATGTGTCACAATGTTATGCCAACCTCATTTGGTAAGTACTACTGCCCCCAGACAATCTACTGACAGATGACTTTTTCTTGTACGATATCTTCACCATAAGTGAAGCTGTCATGTCAGCTGCTTTTTTCCACCACTTGAGGCTTAGCATGGAGCACCACGAACAGGCCAGTATCGATGCTCCACCTCACACTGAGGCTTGTTCTTTGTTTTGAGCTAGGGTTAAAGTGAGGGGTTCATACTCACAGCAGGAGCCCATCATCACCGTGCTTAGAACTGAGGTTCTCATTGTTGTGAGCCCAGCGCTCTAACACTGAGCTATCCTGCTACCCAAAATACAAAAGTGATTCATTATTATTACAGCCAAATGAAAAATGTGAATCTCAACCCAGAAGTAATTATCGATCGGGTGATGGAAGACCTGTCCCAGCGCCTGATCGACCTTAATCAGGAGAGAGCCAATCAACTGAATGCACATATATCTGCTGCTGCAGAGAATGTCATTCACGCTGCTCGATATCACTTCGTTAGTGATCATGGGCCTAAGTATCCGGCTGTCTCTAAACATCACCCTCTGGTGCACCAGTGAGTAAAATTCAAACTCACGCATGATCTATCTTCTATTTTATATACTGTTAGAAATCTGCACTGTCTACGGTTACAGTGCACATGTATGGTCTGACAGTAGGGAAGCGCTGCGTGGGAGTGGTCGAGTGCTTTCCACTGGCACCGTAGGTCCCATGTTCAAGGCAGTTTGTGCACGGAACATTTTAAAAACTTCCTGGTTCACCCGGGAGAGAATGGGTACTTTGCTCTCTTCAGAGCTGGGGAAGGCGAAAGGGATGAGGAGGAGGAGTATCCCCCTCCTTAATTTCCCGTCACTGGTACAAGTTGGCTCTCTCGAACAGTCATTTGTCCACGCAGCCATTGAATAATGTACAACCTTTGCATAATACCTAGACAGTGCAACTCAGTTTTTATTGTCAGGTATTTTTCCAACAAGATGGCTGGTTACTGCCCTAACTCTGGATCTGATGATGACGCTTTGCTATCTGACGCGGCAGCTTGCCGGCTGATTATGGCTCACAATGGCTGGGTTATGGGCGATGACCCCTTGAAGAACTTTGCTGAGCAGGGTAATTTTAGTTCTACATGAAGGTGCAGTTGTAAACATATGGTTTCCTGCATCTCCTTATCTTTTTGACTGCATTGTTAATGTTCAGCTCCCATACACCGAAGTGACCATGACCTATGGCAACCTCAACCTTACAGTGACATTGGCCTTTAATGACCTTGAGGAATGCATCCCGTTTTTTATTGTAGGTTCAAACGTTTACCTCAGGAGGGAGTTAGTTGTGTGGGGTGACAGCGTAAAGCTTCGTTATGGCACGAAACCTGAAGATTCACCATACCTATGGAAGCGAATGGAGGATTACACTCGACTTACAGTCGAGATATTCCACGCCATCCGATTGGATAATTGTCATAGCACGCCAATACATGTGGCGGAGGTGAGTTGTCTTTTGCATTTAAATTCTCCATTCGAAATTTTTTTATAACAGATCTCAATCAGGCGGGACATGTATTCACAAACATTTAGTGAAAACATGGAAGACTGTAAAATCGCCATCCCACATGAATGGTCCATAGCTGGCAGGTTTATTTGGCGGTATTTTAGATGGTAAGTTAGCTCCCTCATGTATGTAGTTATCATGTAGTTTTTAACGAATAACGGTGTGACTGTTAGACCCTAATGACCAATCAAAATTTTGTCCAGTAGATGATCGATAGTTCATGCTGTGCTTAAGTGCTGAATGACAATTAATTGATCCTGGTGCATCAGTAAATAACAGCAGTACGCAACAGCAGTAAGTAACACCTGTAAGTAATACCAGTAAGTGACACCAGAACATAACACCAGAAAGTAAAGGAAATTGGCGTCTTTGACAGCACATGATTCGATTGGCCAGAAGAATTCGTCCTGACCTGTATGTGGTAGCGGAACTCTTCACTTCTCATGAAGACACCGATAACATATTTGTGAATCGTCTTGGGCTCAACTCTCTTATACGAGGTAAGACAATGAGACTTGATTACCTTTTGTTAATTTTTTGTTTTTCTGGTATGATGTTTTCACCGTTATACTGAAGTTGCCAGGTTAGATAATGTAGCATGGAGCACCATGGGTGGGTCAGTATCAACACTCCATCTCATAATGAGTATTGTTTTTGTTTTGAGGTAGCATTAGAGTGAAGAGCTCATACTCACAACGTGAGGCCGCCGTGACCGGGATTAAAACCTGTTATTTTCTTATGAACCATGTTGGTTGTGACATCATCCGGGTATTTAGAAGTTAAAACTTATACAACTTTTTCCGTTAGTGCTGCAGTCGACTGTCAACTGTTTATCGATGTCTCAGTGAAAAACGGTTTTGGCTCACGAATCAAAGGTTCAGGGTTCAAGGCTTAGTCATGCCGGGCTCCCACTGTGAGTGTGAGATCCTCATGGAATTCCCAGTTTCTACCACTCCAGAACAAGTCTCAGGTTTGGGAAATACATGTAGTAGGGTTGCTTAGTGACCCATACAATAAAATAACTGAAATTAAATATGACATGATTATTTTAGAGGGACTCGGAGCATGGGATGCACATGAGGAAGGCAGGCTAGTTTATAAGTACGGTGGACAGCCGGTTGGATCATTCTTTCAGCCAAATCTGCAGCTTCTTAGCCCCACCACTGCTCATGCTCTGTTTATGGATGTCACTCATGATAATGAGTCCGTTATCTCCGTGAGTCATTTTTATCTACCTTTATCTACCTTTACCGTGTAACACGCAAC
>Ga0224501_10003243_pt1 | contig 12803 bp, 14 predicted proteins | sample SF_Oct11_sed_USG_4_FD_169105 | JGI IMG/M metagenome (GOLD analysis project Ga0224501, IMG submission 169105) | Sediment microbial communities from San Francisco Bay, California, United States - SF_Oct11_sed_USGS_8_1 | ecosystem: Environmental > Aquatic > Marine > Sediment | place: USA... | reverse complement strand
AGCTGTATGTCCGCTTGTTTTGTGATGATTTCATATTCTTTTTCGCACGCCAGCAACGCCAAAAAAACCAAGGGTGCAAAATAAAAAATTCTGGACATGCTACAAGGTACTGATTATTCCGTTGGCTTATTGATTTGCATTGGCTTTCATACGTTCCGTATTCTCGGCTATACGCAACTGCTCAATGAAATCCCCAATGTTTCCGTTCATGATATTCGGGAGGTTGTATACGGTGTATCCTATTCGATGGTCGGTTACACGTCCCTGGGGATAATTATAGGTTCTGATTTTATCGGATCGGTCGCCACTGCCTACCATGGTTTTACGCTGTGAGCTGATTTCATCATTGTGTTTTTTTAGCTCTATTTCATACAGACGCGAACGCAGGACTTTGAGAGCCTGGTCATAATTGGCATGCTGGGAACGCCCGTCCTGACATTCAACCACCAAACCAGAGGGCATATGGGTAAGTCGTACGGCCGATTCGGTTTTGTTGATGTGCTGTCCACCAGCCCCTGATGCCCGAAACGTATCCTTTCGAATGTCGCCCATATTAAGCTCTATATCTACTTCTTCTGCCTCAGGCAATACCGCTACGGTTGCGGCCGAGGTGTGTACCCGTCCTTGCGACTCGGTAGCGGGCACACGTTGTACACGGTGAACCCCGGATTCGAATTTTAGTTTTGCATAAACATCTTCGCCTTCTACCGAACAAATGATTTCCTTAAAACCACCGGCCTGTCCCTCACTAAAACTCATGACAGAAAAACGCCAGCCTAACGAATCGGCATATTGCTGGTACATACGAAACAAATCCCCGGCAAAAAGGGAAGCCTCATCCCCACCTGCACCAGCACGAACTTCAAGGATCACATTTTTTGAATCGTTGGGATCTTTGGGAATAAGTAAAATCTTTAATTCCTCTTCCAGGCTTTTCACCAGGGGTACCAATACATCGATCTCACCTTTTGCCATTTCCCTAAATTCTTCATCCTTTTCGGTTTGCAATACTTCCTTGGCCCCTTTCAGGTTTTCGGTAGCGGTTTTATAGGCTTTATATTTTACGACTATTTTTTCAAGATCCCGGTACTCCTTGTTAAGTCGTGAGAAGGATTGCATGTCTGCCATTGCCTGTGGCTGGATGATAAGTTGGCCGACTTCTTCAAACCGTTGATTAATTTCCTCAAGTTTTCGGATCATTCCCTTTAATTTTGATGTAAAATTAACGTAAACCCCACATTTTCAGATGCGAACTTTTCAACACTTCCTATATGCACTCCTGTTATTTTCCGTAATCCAGGCCTGTAGCCCCCAACAGTCCGTGGACAGGGAAGCCGTGAAAAATGAACTTGCCTCCCGGGAAATCAAGCGAATTTCACAAAGTGAGCGAATGGAAAAGGGCCTTGAGATGGGCAAGCAAATTGCCGCTGCCGCACAACAGGCACTCCAAAAAAACCTGAAGGGGGCTATAGACAAAGGCGGAATGGAATATGCATTGACCTATTGCAACCAGCATGCCTTGTTTTTGGTAAAGGAGTTGGAAGATAGCCTGTCAGTGGACATCATGCGGGTAAGCCAAAAATTCAGAAACCCAAAGGATGAACCGGATTCGCTTGAAAACCTCATCCTTGATGCCTATCAGTATAGTTTAGATAATGGACTGACAGTTGAGCCGGCAATAATGGAAGATGGGAAAGAAGTTTTGTTATTTACACAACCTATCCTCATCAGTAATACGCTCTGCCTCACGTGTCACGGTGCTATCGGGACAGATATTTCGGAAGAAAACTATGACACCATCCTTGGGTATTATCCCAAAGATTCGGCTACGGGATATGCCATGGGCCAGTTGCGGGGTATGTGGGCCATACGGATACCGACAAAAACAATCGTTAACAGCCTATAAAAAACGCGTTATTTTTTGTTTTTTGGCTTGTATCCGCTTTCGGAAAATATTTTGTGGTGATCGGTTTCCCGGAGAAGTTCCTGAAGCGAAGAACCACTTTTTTGCATATAGCTTTCCACTATTTTCCATCCAAGCCAGGCACCGATTCTTCCCGGGCATTTTTCGCCTATTTCATAGATATTGGGGCGCTCACCCAAAAACTTCATTTTTGTGATTTCACTGGTTTCATAGAGCCATTCGTTTTGGATAAAATTGGCCCAAATGATTTCCTGGTTTGCGTTGACATCCAGCATTTCCTGTTCGCCAAATCCGATGATCCTGTAGTCTTCTGTGCAGGGCAATAGTTGGGAAAGAAAATAATATACTTTTCCAAAATCGATCATTTCTGACAGCAAGGTGTTTTCAGCTCCATTTTCGGCAAAGCTGGAGATATAAAATTTTAATACTGTCGGGGCAAGGTATTCGTATGAATATCGCTTCTTGATATAATTAGGCACATTTGACGGGCTATAGGTAGCATTTTCGCCAATGAAATAATCGATGCCAATGATGATTTCTTTTTCTGAAACGATCAGATCCTGGTAAAGTCCGGTAATCATGGTTTTGACTTCCGGCAGAGGGGATTGTGGAAAATAATAATGAAGCCACGCCATGGCTGTTCCCAACTCCTGGGAAAACAGGCGTTCATTTTTTTCGAATGCCTCGACAGATTCCCTATAAAGGGTGTCAATGTATGGGTCGTGGATAATTTCATGGATGTTGGCGGCCAGGATAGAGGCATCAGGATATTCGTCGATAAAATATACCTGCTCGCTCATGGTTGGGTTTTCAATTAAAAAGGACATAACTTCATCCACGTTTTTAGTGGAAAACAAAGACTGATCAAGCCTGTTGATAGGCCAGGGAGTGATGGTGATCCCTGCATCGGGTGTCGGCCGACAGTCGTTGGATTGGCAACTGAAGAATAAAAGGCTGGCTATAATTAGGGAAACTGAGCGCATACGGATATTTTTGATTGTAAAACTAGAAATTTATTTTTCGTTCTATGAGAAAGTTAGTCCTTTTTACCTTTTTGCTTTTTGGCTTTGTTGTCGGGGCATTTGCACAAATAAAACTGGGGCTTAAATTTTCACCCTCGTTTACAAGTAGCCGAATCAATCTGATATCGGATACTCTCGATATTGAAAACGCTTCGACCAACACAAAATTTTCTCTTGGCCTGGTAATGGACAGTCCGCTCACCGATACCTATTTTTTTAGCACGGGTTTATTTTATGTGCCTAGGAGGTTTTCGCTAAATATAATCGGTGAAAACGGAGGCTCCTTCAAAAACCCACGGGAAGCCTATGACCTACAGTACCTGCAGGTTCCGCTCACATTAAAATTGTTTACAAATGAAATCATGCCGGATATGAGTATGTATTTTCAGGTGGGGGCAACAGCTGAATTTCTCATTTACCACGGTCCGGTGCAGGAAGAATACACCCTTATAAATGAACTAAAAGGTATTGATTCATCTGTGATATTTGGAGGAGGAATGGAATATCAGGCAGGGCTAAATACCGTGATATTTGGGGGAATTAGCTATCAAAGGGGTTTGATAAACATTGTCAAAACCACCGAACCGGCACTGGCCGATGGGTTTGCCATACGTACCAGTGCGTTGATGGTGGATATAGGATTAAAATTTTAAATGAGCTGGATTAGCTCACCGTTCTCATTAAAAAAATGATATTCGGTAATACCGAGTGAGGTATCACCAATAATTTTCACCCATTTGAAATGTTTGAGAAACCATTTCATCTGGATGGACATAATTCCATTTTGAAAATAACCTGCCAAATAGGGGTGTACGGACAATGTGATTTTCTTTTCGTTTTGTTTGGTAAAAAAGTATTTTAAAGCCGTCTCAATTTGGTCGGCAACCTGTATGGAAGCCGTGATATTTCCGGTACCCCCACATGCAGGACAGGCTTCACGCGTCACGATATTAAGCTCGGGTCGTACCCGTTGGCGTGTGATCTGAAGCAGGCCAAATTTGGAAAGTGGCAGAATGGTATGTTTGGAACGGTCATCTTCCATTGCTTCCCTCATCTTTTTGAAAAGAAGCTTTTTGTTTTCCGTTCTCCTCATATCGATGAAATCGACCACAATAATACCGCCCATATCCCGTAAGCGAAGTTGCCGTGCGATTTCTTTTGCAGCTTCTATATTAACAGTCAATGCGGTACTTTCCTGATCTTCCTCACGATTGGATTTGTTGCCACTATTCACATCAATGACATGAAGGGCTTCGGTATGTTCGATGATCAGGTAGCCACCATTGGTCACAGATACGGATTTGCCAAAAGAGGTTTTTAATTGCTTTTCAATCCCATACGTCTCAAACAACTTTACCTTGTTTTGGTAGAGCTTAAGGATTTTTTCCTTGTCTGGTGCGATGGAACGAACATAATTCCTGATTTCATTAAACAGGTCTTTGTCATCCACAATAATGGAATCAAACGACTCATTCAATACATCACGCAGGATGGAGTTAGCCCGACTGACTTCCCCAATGATTTTGTCATTGGCTTTGGCCTTTTTTAAGGTGTTAATTCCTTTTTCCCATATAGAGAAAAGGTTTTGGAGATCATTATCGAGTTCTTTTACATCTTTACCCTGGGCGACGGTTCGGATTATTACGCCAAAACCTTCGGGTTTGATGGAGCTGATCAAACGGGCAAGCCGCTTGCGCTCATTTGAGTCAGAGATTTTCTTGGATACATTTACCGCAGATGAAAACGGTACGAGTACCAGGTATCGGCCTGCTATAGACAACTCGCAGGATAGTCTTGGCCCTTTGGTGGATATTGGTTCTTTTACAACCTGGACTAATAATTTCTGGTTCTTGGAAAGGACCTGACTGATCTTTCCAAGTTTATTTATGTCCGGCTCATTCTTAAATCCAGTCAACTTTGCACTCGTGATTTTTTTGTTCATCACAAGCTTGGTGTGCTTGTTGAGTGACTGAACCTGTGGGCCTAAATCAAGATAATGTAAAAAGGCATCCTTTTCATATCCAATGTCTATGAATGAGGCATTTAGCCCCTGGACGACCTTTTTTACAGTTCCCAGGTAAATATCACCGACATTAAACTGGTTGTTGTTTTCTTCCTGATGGAACTCAACCAGTTTTTTGTCTTTAAGAAGGGCTATCCGACTACCGTTTTGAGTTGAATTGATTATCAATTCATTGCTCATGGTTCATCGGATTAAATTATTTCTTCTTGTGTCTGTTTTTTCTCAATCTTTTTTTACGCTTGTGAGTAGCGATCTTATGACGTTTTCTTTTCTTACCGCAAGGCATAATACTTTAATTTTTTAGTTATTCTTCAAATAAATATTGTTTCGCCGCTGCTTTAAGTGCCGGATCGGCACCTTCTGCTTGGCTTAATTTTTCGTATATCAGCAAAGCCTCTTCCTTTTGACCAGACTCATGCAGGCAAATGCCAAGATAAAGCATGGCTTCATAATCAACCGAATCAAGGGTCAAAAGTTTCGTGAAACGTTCAATGCCTTTGTCATATTGACCCGACTGAATGGAAAGCAGCCCAAGGTTAATCAGCGTTTCACGATGATTCGGGTGGCTTGCTTCCACTTCGCGCAATAAGGTAATACCGGCCATTGGGCTCTCGCTACTTACCAGTGTCATCGCCAGTTGTGCCTTGACCGAAGGGTTCTCAGGCTCTGCTTCTAATAGGCTGGTTAAAAGTGCTCCGGCTTCCCTTGCACGAGTTTGTGCTTCTTCCGCTGTAGACGAACGCTCAAAAATGGTGTATCGGATGGCAGCTGCACGTTTCAATGCTTCTAAAGAACGATCTTTTTCCAAGTACCTGGCACTGACGGCAATTGCACTATCCAGAAAGCCATATTTTAAAAAGTACCCGGCTAAAGAGTCCGCAAAGTTAAATGAATTTTTTGAATCATCAGAAGCTAAAAAACCTTTGAGTGATGCCATGGCTGTCCCATCTTCCAAAGAAATGGAAAAATCATGTGTTTCAACCGACGAATCTGTTTCATTTTCTACGACAACCGTAGGCAATCGGTAAAGCAGGAAAACAGAAAGCAGGCCTCCAATGATTAAAATGAACGGGTATTTATTCACCGGCTTACCCCTTATTTTTTAGCTTAGGGCTTTTTTTGATTTTTTCTGTAAATATTTTGGAGGGTTTAAAGCTCGGCACGTAATGTTCTTCGATTACAAGTGCTGTATTTTTTGAAATGTTCCGGGCAATTTTTTTCGCCCTTTTTTTATTTACAAAACTCCCAAAACCCCTCACATAAATGTTGTTTCCATCTGCCATGGTGTTTTTTACCACTGAAAAAAAAGCCTCAACAGTAGCCTGTACATCCATTCTGTCAATCCCTGTTTTTTCGGATATTTCATTAATTACGTCCGCTTTCGTCACTATTGTTTTGTTTAAAGTAAAATAAATTGGCTGCTTTGGGGCGTCAAATTTAGATTTGGCAAGTTGAAATACAAAGTCATCTGTACTTATTTAAAAGAAATCATTGAAGAAAGGACAAAATAACCTGACAAATGCTATAATTGACTGGTATTCAAGAGAAAAGAGACCATTACCCTGGAGGGAAAATACGACACCTTACCACGTCTGGCTTTCAGAAATTATACTCCAACAAACAAGAGTAGCTCAGGGATTGGGGTATTTTATGCGTTTTTTGGAGAGGTTTCCAACGGTAGAACACCTCGCCGCTGCAAACGAAGAGGATGTCCTGAAAATATGGGAAGGCTTGGGTTATTATAGCCGCGCACGCAATCTCCACAAAACTGCCCGGCTGATTACGAAGCAAAATTCATTCCCCACATCCTATGATCAGTGGCTGGAAATGCCGGGAGTGGGGCCATATACAGCAGCAGCCATTGCATCTATATGCTTTAATGAGCCAAAACCTGTTTTAGATGGAAATGTGTTTCGGGTCGTGTCGCGGTTATTTGGTGTAAAAGACAATATTGCCAAACCCGCCTCACGACGTGTTTTTTTAGCTATTTTACAGGAACTGATCCCTCATACTATTCCCGGCGAATTTAACCAGGGGATTATGGAATTGGGTGCCTTGTGTTGTACGCCGTATACGCCGCATTGCCCGGAATGCCCGGTACGTCCATTTTGTTATGCATACAAACAGGGTAACCCATTGTTATACCCGGTGAAAGTCCAACCTGTCAAAATCCAGCACCGGTATTTTCATTACATGGTTTTTGTGCATCAGCAAACAGTGGCGATGCATAAACGTGGATCCGGTGACATTTGGCAGGGGCTTTATGATTTTCATTTACTGGAAAATGACCAGGAGCGGCTGGAAGAGCCCCCTGGGGAATATAACGCGCGTCTGCAAAAAATCTCAAAACCATTTTTGCATCTACTGAGCCATCAGAAAATTTCTGCGGTATTTTATAAATTGGAAATTGAAGATCGGGATCGGTTTGATAATTTGGTGAATAATTTTGGTCTCATTCCCATCCATGAGGAGGATATTGTAACTTTGCCAAAACCAAAACTTATTGTAAACTATTTGAAGCGCGGTTTTTTTTAAGTAGATTTAAAATTATGGCAGGAGTAAATAAAGTAATCTTAGTAGGTAATTTGGGCAAAGACCCGGAAGTACGTTACCTTGAAAACGGATCAGTGGTAGCGAATCTGACACTTGCCACAACAGAATCTTACAAAGACCGAAACGGTAACCGTATAGAAAACACCGAATGGCATGACCTGGAAATGTGGGATGGCCTGGCTAAAATAGCCGAACAATACCTCAACAAGGGTAAAACCATTTATGTAGAAGGCAGGATCAAAAGTGATACCTGGCAGGATGATCAGGGAAATAACCGGAAACGTACCCGTATCCGCGTTCAAAATATGACCATGTTGGGTGCTGCCCCTTCTACGTCGGGTGGGGCCCCTTCCTATCAGCCTTCTCAGCAGCCAGCCTCCGCATCACAACCGGCGGTAAACGAGCCTTCTTTTGAACAGTCTGCGGGCGATGTGTCGGATGACCTGCCTTTTTAATTTCACCAAATATTATTTGATTGGAAACCTCTATCGATGAACCTTTCCCCGTTTTGCTATTAGCAATTAGTGGGGCACAATTCACAACTATTCTGGTAAATGGGTTGATCCTGTTGGTTTTGCTCGTAGTGTCCGGCCTGGTATCAGGTTCGGAAGTGGCGTTTTTCTCGCTGACTGAGCAGGACACACATGAAGGGCACAGGTCTGAATCCAAAATCCGTCGGTTACTGGATAACCCCAGGCGGCTATTGGCGACAATACTCATTCTCAATAATCTGGTCAATGTATTTATCGTTACCCTTTCGACGTATGTGACCTGGAAAATTGTAGGGGATAAAAATACGGGCGCCGGCGTTATTGTTACCTTAACTACGGTCATCACCATACTGATTATCTTTTTTGGAGAAATAGTGCCCAAAGTATATGCAAGCCATAATTCGGTAAAAATGTCTCGTACGATGGCTCCCTTTATTTTCTTTTTCCATAACTTTTTTAGTCCCGTTTCATGGCTTTTAATGTCGATCAGTAATGTGTTTGAAACCAGGATCGAAAAAAAAGGATATAATCTTTCGGTGGATGAATTAAACCAGGCACTGGAGCTGACCACCAAAGGAAAGGCAACCTCGGAAGAAGAAAAAGGCATATTAAAGGGGATTGTGAATTTCGGAACTTTGTCGGTCAAACAAGTCATGCGCTCACGCATGGACATTACCGCCATAGATACGGAAATGGACTTTCACGAATTGATGGACCAGGTCAACAAAACGGGATTTTCACGAATGCCCGTATATAAGGAAACTATTGACAAGATTGAGGGGATCCTATACATCAAAGACTTATTGCCGCATCTGAACAAAGAAGAAGATTTTCGATGGCAAACCCTGCTGAGGCCCAGTTATTTTGTGCCGGAGAGCAAGAAGATTGATGACTTGTTCAAGGATTTTCAGGAAAAACAGGTTCATGTCGCCATCGTGGTAGACGAATATGGAGGTACCGAGGGCCTGATTACGATGGAAGATATAATAGAGGAAATCGTAGGGGAAATCAATGATGAATTTGATGAGGAAACGGATGTTTATTATAAGAAAATAGACACAAACACGTTTGTCTTTGAAGGGAAAACCTCACTGAATGATTTTTGCAAGGTGGTTCAGGTAGAGCCGTCGCAATTTGACCAGGTTAAAGGCGAAAGTGAATCGATGGGGGGCTTGCTTCTGGAAATCAATGAAAAACTACCAAATGCCGGGGAAAAGATACGGTTTGGGCAATTTCTCTTTACCATCGTAGCAGTGGATCAAAAGAGGATCAAGCGGATTCGGGTATATATCGGAGAAGCAAACCCGGCAGACAATCAACATAATGAATGAGACATATACCTGTAGTTATCGTGTTTTTGTTACTGGCGGGCTGTGGAAAAAGCTATCTGCCCAAGCCAAAGGGATATAATTTTATCGATTTGCCTGAGGCATCCTATCAATCTTTGGAAGATACCATGCCGTATGATTTTGAGTATTCAAAATACGCACGATTGTATCCGGATACGTCGCGCCTTTCGGAACCATATTGGATGGATATCTACTATCCTGTATTTGATGCGTTCATCCAGCTAACGTATAAGCCGGTAGATAAGTCAACCGTTTTGGAGGAATACATTACGGACAGTTACCGGCTTACGTCAAAGCACAATGTAAAGGCCTATTCCATTGAAGAAAAAATATTGGTACTAACCAGTGGCAAAGTGGCTTCGGTCAGTGAACTGGAAGGGGATGTCCCCAGTACATTTCAATTTTATATCACCGATAGCACACACCATTTTTTAAGGGGTGCCCTGTATTTTCATACAGCCACAAAAAATGACAGCCTGGCCCCGGCTATTGATTTTTTGAAAAACGATATCGTCCATCTGCTGTCCACGCTGGAGTGGCGAAATCCATAAAAAAAGCATTGACAGGACTGCCAATGCTTTTTATAAAATCTATGACACCAATCAATTGATGTATTTGCTTCGGATTTTTGTTATCTGAGCATTAAGTGAGCTCAACACATCTGCCGTCAAAACCATGTCACCGGTATTGTTTGAAATTTGCTCGCTTACCAGTGTCAATTCACTGTCGTAAATGGTTTGTAAAGATTTCATATCCGCCAAAACAGCCGCAATGTCACTATCTTCAGCAAGTCCTTCGAGTACAACAATTAAGCCATCGAGAGCCGGTTTTTGATCGATAACAATTTTAATGAGGGGTTCCAGGATCAGGTTTCGGCTTTCTTCCGGCAGGTCATTGGGGTAGGTTTCAATGAGTTTATTGGAAAGGTACAAGCCTTCCATATATGTTCCGGTCAGGACAAAACCGGCTACATTCATTCGGTCAAGGGCATTCAAACGGTCATTTGTATTTAAAATAATTTCATCGACCAGGATTTTGAGCGAATCCTTGTTGCTAAGGTTACGCTCAAACCTGCCCATTAAACGAAGATCCATTGCTGAAGCAATCCCCAGCGATTCGGCTAGCTTTTGGCAGACACCAATGTAATTAAGTGTTTCCTGTGCTTTTTCATAAGAAGTCAAATAACCCACATCAGAGGTATAAATACCCAGGTTGATCGCTGCTTTATAGGAGGGATTGGTATAGCTGTCAGCTTTTTCCAGTCCATTGACTAACGAAGGGTCAAAATCACTCCCGGTTGCCATTAGGAGGTAAGGCACTTCTGACGGGGGTGGCAGGTCTTTGATTACATCATTAATTTGACTGATTACCTGACTTTTTGCTTCATCAAATTCATCACTGGCTTCCTGTGTATTGGCAGACTCAGTCTTGGTACCTCCGCATGAAAGCATAAAAAGACTGATAATAAGTAGAGGTAAAAATTTTCTTGAAAGTTTCAATTTCATGGTTACTACGGTTAGTTTGTTCAATAAAACTAATGTATAATTTTATTATGAAAGGAACTTACGGGAAGAAACAATTTTTAAAAGGATAATTCGCTATTCTTTCGTCAGGATTTCAAAAACATTGCGCTTTATTTTCACACAGAGTTCATTCAAGGGCAGGTCATTGATGTCGGATCCAAACGGGTCTTCGATTTCTTCGGCAATCAGCTCTACACTTACTAAAAAATAAAAAGTTAGCAGAACGATCGCTACCGACCAATAGCCAAAGTCCCAGATGAAGCTGACGGGCAATGTGATGGAATAAATGAAAAGAAATTTTTTGATAAACATACTGTAGGAATAAGGGATTGGCGTCGATTTTATCCGCTCACAGGCACCAATTATGTCGGTAAAACCCTTGAGTTCCTTATCCAGCAAAAACAATTGCTCACCGGTAAAAACGCCCGTTTGATAAAGGCTCATGATGCGCTCATACAAAATGGAATTGATGATATTGGGCCGGTGCTTGCTCCTGATGATCCGTTCCTTGTATTCTTCATTCACAAAATCCAGTTCCCCCACCATGATGCTGTCCCTGAGGTGTTCTTTCATTGAAAATGGAACATTTGAGATCATTTTTCGGAAAAACGTTCGCTCTTCTTTCATGTTTTTGGGCAAGAACGCATCTAGCCGGATTGAAAGCTGGCGGGTGTCATTTACCAATCCTCCCCAAAGCTTTCTTCCTTCCCACCAGCGGTCGTAGGCCGTATTTGTACGTAGAACCAAAAAGAGACCAAGGATAACCCCAAGGATAGAATGAAAGGCAATTGTGCCGGAATAATGCCACTCCAATACATCGACGACCACAAAGCAAAACGCTGCCGTAAAAGCCGCTACAAAAAACATAAGCGGAAACAGCATCTTGATTACATAACGACTGTAAACATCAAATATCAAGGATAACCAAGAACGTGGATTATACTGGATCATAGGGTCAATATAGTGTTTTTAATCGGTTGTCTAGATCAGTTTTATACCCTTGTTCCAAAAGGCCCATCCATGTTTTTAGTTTCATGATACGCTGGTAGGATTCCCGAATGCGCTGCTCGCTTATTTCGCCTGACATTACTTTTGAGCGGATCATTGCGTGGAGGTTAGGTGCTCCCGTTTGTTCGTCTTCATAGATATTATTGGAAAACATCAGGACATCAATTCCGGCATTGATCGAAAGCACTACGGCCTCTTCGAAACCATAGTTTTTTGAAATGGCCCCCATGTGCATATCGTCCGAAAAGACGACCCCATCATAGCCCAGGTGTTCACGGAGCATTCCCTGGATTATTTTATCCGACAATGTTCCGGGCAATTTTCGTTCGTCGAGCGTACGGTTTACTATATGGGCCGACATCACCCCTTTTACGATTCCGGATTCGATCAGGATTTTGTAAGGATATAATTCTTCCATTTGCCAGGTATTTGACACATCCGCAATGCCCAGGTGTGTGTCTGCCTGTGAGCTGCCATGGCCGGGAAAATGTTTGATTGCTGTGGCGATGCGGTATTGGTCATGGGCTTCTATTACCACTCGTGCATGTGCCACGACCTGGTTATAATCAGGTGAAAAACTTCGTTCTACTTTACCAATGACAGGGTTTTGGGGGTTTATGTTAACATCTACGTCAGGGGCGTAATTGGTGTTGATGCCATAGGCATATAGTGTTCTGGCAGTTTGATCGGCATAAAAACGCGTGGAATCCAGCTTATTGGTTTTGCCAAGGTATTGGGCCGAAACGGTTTTCGGAAAACCATATTTTGGCTTAAGCCTGTTTACCCTGCCCCCTTCTTCATCAATACCAATAAACAGGGGGATAGTGGCTTCTTTTTGAAGGCTGTTGACCAGGCGCGCCAATTCTGCCTGCGTGTTTTTTGGCTTCAAATCTTTTTCGAATAGATCGGA
>Ga0224501_10003241_pt1 | contig 12804 bp, 13 predicted proteins | sample SF_Oct11_sed_USG_4_FD_169105 | JGI IMG/M metagenome (GOLD analysis project Ga0224501, IMG submission 169105) | Sediment microbial communities from San Francisco Bay, California, United States - SF_Oct11_sed_USGS_8_1 | ecosystem: Environmental > Aquatic > Marine > Sediment | place: USA... | reverse complement strand
ATTCTTGCAGGGAATGCCGGATCTGAAAAAGCTTCGCTTCTTGAATCCATATCTCGAAAAAAACGAAACCCTTCCTTTCTGCAGAATAAATTTGAATTCTACAGAGAAAAAATCAGGAAAGAAATTGACCGGCCCATGCTCGAACGCTGCTTCCCTGCAGGTACAGTCTTCCAGGAAGTCATTCTTGAATCGGAACATGACGGCTACATCCTTGGAAGGCCGCTCGGCTCATATCCTGTCACAGTAAAAATTCCTCCGGGAGATCCGGGTGCCCGGGCCGCTTTTCAGGAGAGAAAAGCAATTTCTGTTATTGTCTGCGATTTTCATGAGCGAAGTATTATCGGTCTTTCGCATCCTGTGAGGATTCCTGATTTAAGCAAACAGGCGCTCGGACATCTGCCAGGGATTGGGAAAAAAAGAGCCGGTCAGATTCTGGAAAATCCTCCTGAAAATTACAGAGATTTATGCGCAGTGATAGAATCGTCTCTTTTCACCGAAAAAGATTTTAAATGGAAACTCTGAGCGGAAAATATATGATATTCTTCAAACCTAAAACAAAGCTTCTTTAAAGCGGCCTGTGGCCATTCTGAATTTTTTTAACTTAATAAAAATTTCCATGAACAGCGCATTGCTGAAGAAAACCGATTCGTGCAGAAATTACGAGCAAATGATAACGTCAGAATCAATTGAATCCCGATGACTCGTTTTTAGAACGTCAGGATTCATCGGATGATGCATCATTGGCTTTTTCAATCTTCAGTTCAGGTTCAAGAAAACTGATGCCTTCAAAACCAATCTCTTCAGTTTGTTCCACTTCAAAATCCAGAATTCCTTCTTCCCAGAAAAAACAATCCGTACCGTGGCTGAGTCCCCGGTGCACAGAAAAACCGGCTGAATATTTCCCCGGCCCCAGATTCAGAGTTAAAGAAAATTTAAAAATTGAAGTTTCATTCTCACCTATTTGCAATCCTGAAAATTTTAAAAGGCGGCTGTTTGTTCCAAAGACACGGATTCCTCTTGCATCATTGATATGAATGCCTACAGTGATTTGATCGAGCACGGCGGGGGAATGGAATTCAAAAACGAACAGAACTCTTTCTTTTGTAAAAAAAAGATTTCTTTTGCGGTTCCGGGAATCCATGAGATATGCCTGGAACTGATTTTTATCGGAAAGAACGGCCGATTGAGCATTATCATGCGAATGTTCTGCTATCAAGTCCATATAGCGTTCGCTTACTGACGAAGGATTTCCGAAATCAACAATACGTCCTTGATCCAGAAGAATCATTCTGTCGCAGAGAGACACCATCATATGAATGTCATGACTGACAACAATAACCAGGCTTCCTTCCTCTCTGAAACTCTGGAATCTCCGTACGCCTTTCTGCTGAAAACTGGCGTCGCCCACGGCAAGGGCCTCGTCAACAAGGAGCATATCTGCATACGAAAGAGTCGCAAGAGAAAAAGCAAGGCGCATCTGCATACCCGTTGAAAAAGTATTCAGCGGATGGCTTTCAAACCCCGAAAGACCTGCGAATGAAAAAAGATCATCTTTTTTCTCCAGAAGAAATTTTTTTGAATACCCCCATAAGATTCCGTTATAAAGCACATTTTCCAGCGCTGTTAAATCGCTGTGAAAACCAACTCCCAACTCAAGAATACTCCGCACATTGCCCTGAAACTTTATCTGTCCCGCTGTGGGTTTCAAGATTCCGGAAAGGATATTTAACAGGGTGCTTTTTCCGGCGCCATTGGGTCCAATGATGCCCACGATCTCGCCCTTTGATGCATTTCCCAGTTCAAGACTGATCTTATTCAGAGCCTTCTTGCGGAATGTTCCTGCATAAAGACCGAGAGTCGCAGCAGAAAGAATCTTTTCGCGAAATCCATTAAACCCGGTATAATCTTTTGTTAATGATTCGATGGATAAAATCATATTTGATCCAGAGCAACGGATTCAAGGCGAATCCTTGAAATAAGAAAGGAAACAATACTGAGAAGGATTAAAGCGAACATCCCCTGAAAATCAACATAGGTCAGATCTCTGTAAGAAGGATGAAACATCCACCTGTTCAGCTCTATGATTCCATAAAAAGGATTCCAGGCAAGATACCTCTGGTATTCTTCAGGAACAGCGTAGATGATCGGCGTAAGCCAGAACAGAACCTGAAGGATGAGCCGCATAACAGGAGTGAAATCTTTCAGAATCAGACTGGCTTTTGAAAAAATAAACGACCAGCCGGAAAAAAATAAAATAACCGCAGCTCCGTAAAAAACTGCAAGCGGAGAAATCACATGAAGTCCTCCGCGCAGAAATCCTGCTGCAAAAGAAATTCCAAAAAGAAGAAAGTAATAAATCAGTCCCTGCACTACGGGAATCCAGATAAAAAGCTTCATCCCCATTCCTGTCCTTTTTACAAGCGTTTTATTATCATAAATAATACTGCAGGAACGAAGGAGCATTTCAGAAACAGGGATCCAGAGCATCATTCCGGACATGATATAAAGAAAATAATCGCCCTGATAAATAAATCGTCCACCTCCGTCAGAGAAAACAATTCCAAACAGAACATAGTAAACAGCAATTTGGAAAACATACTGTATTAAAAGCCACAGAAGGCCAAGAAGAGTTCCTGCATACTGCATGGCATAGTCTCTTTTTACAAGAACCAGAACGAGCTTAAAAAAATTGATTTGAGTGATTATCTTTTTCATGGATTTATATAAATTTCAGAAATTGAAACCCATCCCCGGAAATTACTTCATTTGATTCAGTTTTTTTTCCCATCTGAATGCTGTTTCGCATATCAGATCGATGCGGTCAAAACGAGGCTTCCAATTCAATATTTTTTTTATCCTGGAAGGATCGCAGTAAAGCTGATCTGGATCTCCTGCTCTCCTCCCTTTTTCTGATACCTGGAAATCTGCTCCGCTTACTTTTTTTACAGTCTCAATAATTTCACGTACGCTGAAACCATTTCCATATCCGCAGTTAAACGCATCCGAAGATCCGCCGGAACGAAGGTACAAAAGAGCATCCAGATGTGCAGCGGCAAGATCATCCACATGAATGTAATCACGGATACAGGTTCCGTCCGGAGTATTGTAATCCGTTCCGTAAATATCAACTCCCGATCTGATTCCGCAGGCAGCCTGACTGGCAACCTTGATCAAATGCGTTGCATTCGGCGTTGCCTGTCCCAGAGTTCCGTCTAACCTTGCGCCGGCCACGTTAAAGTAGCGAAGAGCAATATATTTGAAGTCAGAATTTACGGATGCAGCATCGGAAAGCATCCATTCGGTCACCAACTTTGATCTGCCGTAGGGATTGATCGGGTTTCCGGGAAGATCTTCCGTAACAGGGAATGTTTCCGGTTTTCCGTAAACCGCGGCCGTAGAAGAAAATATAAAATGATTGATCTTATGTTTAAGACAAACCTGGATTAAATTCTTTGAAACACAGGAATTATTTCCGTAATACTTTAGAGGTTTTTGAACGGATTCTGCAACTTCAATATGTCCGGCAAAATGAAATACTGCATCAAATTTTTTTCTGGAAGCTACTTCATCCATTAATTCTGGATCGCCTGCATCGCCTTCTATAAATTCTGCACTGTCTGAGACCGCCCATCTGTGGCCGGAATAAAGATTGTCTACAACAGTAACGCGATGATCCGCTTCAAGCAGCTGACTTACGGCGTGCGATCCGATATAGCCGGCTCCACCGGTTACGAGTAAATTAAGAGTATCACTCATAGGATTTCCAAAACCTTAAAATTATCATAGCAGCTTGAGTCAAACATTCGATAAAAGCAAACATACTGACTGGAATCGACCGTTTCCATCCAGATTCAATTGAAACAATGCAGGCATTTTAATCTTTTCGGAAAATTAATACTTTATTTTTTCTGACTCATCTGTCCATACTGGACTGAATCGCGGGTAAGTTCTTCAATTTCAGTTTTAAGAATTTCATATTCTTCCATTTTTCGTTTTAGAAATCGGATCGTTAATTTGGCCTTTTCTTCCATTCCACCCGGAGTCAGCAGATATGAATATGCAAGTTTATTCCGGTTATTCTTGAAATTTTTTACTTTCAAAAGACCTTTCCCGATCAGGGCCTGAATACAGTAGTTGGTTTTTCCCAGACTGATATTTAAGTGATCGGCCAACTGGCGCTGGTTTAAATCAGGATTATCCTGGAGAACTTTTAATATTTTAAATCGCAATTCATCCGTGAGCATTTTTCTTCCCAGAAGCTATAAAACAGTCTTTTCCTTTCAGGAAAAGACTGTCAAGTGATTTGTTCATAAGATGAACAGGATAAATCCTGAAGACATTTACATCGTTTTTAATGCAGTTTCTATTCTGCCGATAATGCGCTGCAAATGGGGAATTTTATCTTTCTGTTGTGGATTTGCCGTAAACCTTTCCATTACGACATTGCAGTCTTTCAGAATTTTTTCAAAGTCTTCCCTGTTATTGCAGACATCTTTGAATTCGAGGAGTTCAAGAATATCACTGAATTTCTCTCTTCTCATCAGGATTCTGAAAGTAAAAAAAGCGCCGAGAGATTTGCATGTCTGCTGCCAGACAATGGGATCTTTGAATGTTTTGTCGCGTGCATAACTTTTCCATTTTTCTGTATCTTCTGCCCGACGGACTGCTTCATGCTCAGGATTCGCTTCTGTTGCTTTTGAAACTTCCTGACTTTCCAGGATCTTCCACATCTTTTTTTCCAGAACTTCAAAATAGGTGTCAGAGCCTTTACTGTCTATGTTTTGCAGAAGCTCTTTTAGCAAAATCAGAGCTTCATACATATGGAAAATTCTCCCCAAAAAACTTCCCTCAAGAGTCCGCATCTTTGATTGAATCTCTTTTAACATTATGTTGAAAGAGACAGATGACTTCATTCTATTGTTAAATTCGAATTCAAGAAGCGAAGATGTCTTCTCTATCAATAAATCAATATTTTTTTTTTCAACAACAAGGTATCCGGTTACTTTTCTTGGAACTTTTTGGTCTGTATTTTCCAGTCTGATTTCTGCAATTTTTCCCGCATAGCTGGTTGCATCCAGAAGAAGCTGAACCTTCTCTGTGTCCAGTTTTTGATTGCGGGAAATTTCTTCAGCATCAGGAAGACAGTTAAAAAAAGCTTCTGAATTTCCCATGCTGAGTTCCAAGTTGCTTTTACCTATGATTTCTTCAATTTTATATTTATAAAACTCACCACGAAATTGTTCCAGCGTCTGATCTTTTAATTCAGGCATTCTTGGACTGATTACCTTTTCCCAGGAGTCTGCAACCGTATCTTCCATAATTAAGCTCATTTTATCTACCTATCAATTTTTTGTAAATTCTATTCCCAGAGGACAGTGGTCGCTTCCCATCACATCAGGCAGGATGAATGCATCTGTGATTCCGGGAACCGTTTCTTCCGTAACTGCAAAAAAATCAATTCTCCATCCGACATTTCGATCCCTGGCTCTGGTAATTTGATCCCAGTATGTATATTGTCCCGGCTTCTCATTAAATTGACGAAAAATATCGACATAACCCATTGAAAAAATCTTATTAAGAAAGGCTCTTTCTTCAGGAAGGAATCCAGAAGTTTTCTGATTTTCCTTGGGTCTGGCCAGATCAATTTCCTTATGTGCTGTATTAAAATCACCGCAAATAATCAGCTTTTTCTGTTTCCTCTGTTTTTCCCAAATCTTCAGGCAGTGCTCATAAAATTCCAGCTTATATTTCACTCTTTCAGGACCTCTTCCGCCATTGGGAAAATACACATTCCACAGGAAAAAATCTTCATATTCAGAAACAATGACCCTTCCTTCGTTGTTAAAATTATTTTTTTTATCATCTTTTGCAAATCCGCCGCTGAAAGAAACCGGTTTGTGCTTTGAAAATGTGGAAACGCCGCTGTAGCCTTTTTTTTCTGCACTGAACCAGAAAGATTCATAATCTTCAAGCTCCAGAAGGACATGTGCATTTTTATCTTTTTCCACCTGCTCTCTTAATGCTTTCGTCTCCTGTAGACAGAGGATGTCGGGAGAAGCAGACAAAAACCAGTCCATAAACCCTTTTTTCATGATGGCGCGGATACCGTTTACATTCCAGGAATAAATACGAATAGAATTTGACTTTTTCTTATTCGGCATATAATCAAATTTTTTAATAAAGACTTTACTGTCACGCAAAAACGGCCCTGCCCACAATTGTGAACAGAGCCGAAAAAACCGTCATCAGTATTTCAATTTTATCTGAGAAGCTGAAGTACTGACTGAGGACGCAGGTTTGCCTGGGCAAGCATTGCAGTGCCGGACTGAACCAGAATTTGATTTTTTGTAAACTGAACGGATTCTTCCGCCATATCCACATCACGAATTCTTGATTCAGCTGCCTGAACGTTTTCATATGCCGTCATCAAACCTTTCGCTGCATGCTCCAGACGGTTGTAATAGGCGCCGAGATCCGCTCTCTGCTTGGCAATTCTGTCAAGAGAGGCATCCACGATACCTATTGCGTCATTCGCGAACTCCGGGGTTGAAATCGTAAGTATGCTTCCATCTTCACGTTTCATATTTAATGCACGGGTAGTCATAGTTTGGATGTACACCCGCTCTCTCTGATGCTGATTGGGACCCATATGGAACCACATGGATGCAATACGGGAACCACGGGCAAACTCTCCTCTCAGAATAGGCATTCTGTTGAATTCAGCCTGAGATGAAATTCGATCCACTTCATCGATTAACTGAGAGACTTCCACCTGAACCATCTGACGGTCAATTGCAGAATAAATTCCGTTTGACGACTGAATGGCAAGGACACGAATTCTCTGAAGAATGTTTGCTACCTGAGAAAGATAACCTTCCGCGGTCTGAACCATGGACATTCCGTCTTCAGTATTGCGCTCCGCCTGTCGAAGCCCCTGGATCTGTGTACGCATCCTTTCAGATACGGCAAGTCCGGAAGCATCATCGCCAGCGCGGTTGATACGCATACCGGATGACATTTTTTCCATGTTTTTGTCAATGTTCCAGTGCTGAAACTTCAGCACACGGTGCGAATTAATCGCAGACATGTTGTGATTGATGATCATAAAGTTTCCTCCGTGAAACTGCATGAGTCCGAAAGAGCCTCCATGCTCTTTCTGTTCCGGAAATGCCCAAAAAATCTCACCAAAGATGAGAGTTTTACGCAGAGAAAGCTTTTGCTTTCTTTACACTTTCTGGATATTCCTGTGGACTACACTTTAGATTTCGGGGAATTAAAAGATGGAAATTAGATATAGGGAACTTTTTTTTTCTGAAGCGCAGTTTTTTTCTTCAGGTTTTTTAAAATTTTTCCGTAAAGGGGAAAAAAATTATTCTAAAACACTAAAGCTTCAGAGTAAACCGCGAAAACTTTCCATTGGATCGATGATTTGCGTGATCTGGATGCCGAAATATTCATCAACAATGACCAGCCTTCCTCTTCCGAAGAGCCTGTCATTGACAAGGATATCAACCTCATCACCGATGGTTTTATCGAGTTCTACCACAGACCCTTCACCAAGAAGCATGACATCTTTAATCAGCATTTTTGTTCGACCCAGTTCCACTGTAAAACGCACAAAGACATCAAGGAGTAAATCAATGTTTTCTTTTTGACTGCCTGATTTTACCGCCGTTGCTTTGTCGCTATCAGCAAATGAATCTGCTGAAGATGCAGTATCCACCATACCGGAAAGAGCATCCAGGGCATCCTGATCAATCGATCCGCCCCCAGACCCTGCTTGAGAATCATCATCAGATAAAAGTGAATCGAGATTCAGTTCGTCATCCTGACCTGCCGGAGCTGCAGAATCTTCACCTAGATTCAGTAACTCGTCTATATCATCCTGTGAAAGAGAATCATCATCTGCCATACGCTTATATTATCGACGGCCTTCCAAAAAGCCGATACTATGAAATATGAATTTTGCAGGAACTTTTTCAGGGAAACATTTCAAGTCCCGTTTTTTTTATGCTATGCTTCAACTGAGAAACTTTCAGATGAAGTCCCGGCTTCAGCTGTCGCAAAATATACCTGTGAACAGCTTAAAAATCAGGCGTTATATTGAAAAACCTTCTTCCCATTTTATATTCTGGAGAATCTTTCCTTTTCCCTGCAAGATAAGCCTTAAACCTGAAGTTACAGAAAGAGCTCCTGGATTGAGCAGGATTGATTTTCAGGTATTTTTCAGTCTTCCTTTTGCACCCTTATGGTTCCTGATCCATAATCGATTTTTGAAAACAAGAATCAATTACTTTATACAAAAAATATATTTTTTTTCTATATCAGGAAAACTGCCTGAAGATCTTCCTGAGGCCTTTTTCAGGCAGAATTCCTGGTTCCGCTGCATTCTCAATTTCATATTCAAAAGCCATTTCAATGTATGCTCGGGCCCGGATTCCAATCTTGTTCAGTATTCCGACACGATGATCCTGCCAATTCATATGAAGAAAGAAGAAGTTCTTGAAATTCTTCCCGCTCCTTTCCGGCTACCCGATGAAGAAAAAAATGAATTTGAAATCTTCATGAAGATATCATCTTTCAGGAAAATCCAAACAACATTGCTCTCAAAAAAAATATCTTCGTTTCTTCCTGATACAGGACTGGTTGAAATCTTTATGCCGGCAGTTCTTACAACAGATCAGGATTTTTATCAGGGCTATTTCCGCTTCCCGGTATCGGAAGAAAGACTCTTTCCAGGAAGAATTCGAAAAAAGATTTCCATCCATAACCGCTGGATACAGCTATGCATCTTAAACCGAAAACAAAAGCTCAGGCTGAATCTTAAAACAGAGCCGCTTCGGCCTTTTTCCAGCGGCGACAATCTGCCGGATTTCATGAAAGAAAATGCAGTCATCTTTGAATACAACAAAGAAAATCTGAATCTCCTGATTCAGGGGAGAAAGCAGAAAATCCCTGTAAATAAAATCCATCATGTTTCAATCCACAGTTTGCATCCATCGGCAAAACTTTCTGGATTTATTTCCGGGCTTTTGAATTTAAATTACGGTCATGAAAATACAGAAGGATATTACATAGAAAATATTTATGATCATACGATTCTGGAAAAAGTAATCCCGCTTACAGCTTCCCATTACAGGCCAAGAAAAAAGAGATTTAAAGACAGGAAAAAACGATCTGAACTGCAGCTCTCATCATGAATCAGAATCCAGATCTTCAAGAAAATTTAAAAATTTCATGACTGCTTTTCCTCTGTGGCTGACAGACGATTTTCCTGATGGAGTCAGTTCAGCAAAACTTTTCCCCGCTTCGCTGGAAAAAAATACAGGATCATAACCGAAACCGTCTTCTCCACGGTCTGCCTCAAGAATTCGTCCCTCAGCCCTGCCGTCAAAATAATAATAATTTATGCCGTCAAACGTCAGACAGAGTATACAGACAAACCGAGCAGTACGTTTTGATTCAGGAATGCCTGACATTTTTTTTAGAAGGTATTTCCTTCTGCCTGCATCATCCAGTCCGGGACCTCCATAGCGTGCTGTATAAACGCCCGGTTCGCCGTTCAAAGCGTCTACCTGAAGGCCTGAATCATCAGAAAGAACGGGTCTTTTTAAAATATGCGAAGCACATTCAGCCTTAATTCTGGCATTCCCTTCAAAACTGTCAGCATTTTCATCAGGCTCTTCAAAAGATGGAAAATCATGATAGGTAAATACCGATATTCCGCTTCCGGAAAGAAATTCGCGAAATTCCCTGACCTTCCCCTGATTGCCCGTTGCAAGAACAAGGCCTTTTTCCGCTAACTTAGATCTTACAGACATGATTATGGCATCAACTGACAGATCAGAAAAAATTCAAAGAAATTTTCTAATCGATATAGATGTATGAATGCCGTCTTTCTCCGGCAGAGGAAGACGATGCTAACGGGAACTTTCTTTGGATATTAATGCGACAGAATCTGTCTTAAGATTTTCTCCCTGGTTCAGACAGAATCATTTTCCCGCATTAAAAGAGACACAATCATAATGAATTCTGCGCCATAATTTCTTAAAATTCTTGCTGTTTCATTTCCGGTTGCTCCTGTGGTAAAAACATCTTCAATCACAACATACTTTCTGGAAGGGAGCAGATTTTCCGTGGAATATCCGTCTCTGATCTCAAGAAATCTGTTCCGATAGGACCTTCCGCTCTGTTTGTGACGCAGGATTTTTTTTAAAGCCCCTCCTTTTCTTAAGCCGGAATTTTCTGAAAGGAAATTGCAGATATCCCTGCAGGGCTGATATGCCCTTACATCATATCCTGACTTTCCCGAATCCAGGTAAAGCATCAGGCAGTCTTCAGGAATTACAGGCAGTATTTCTTTTAAATAAAAATTGAAAAACCTGCTCAGGCCTCTGTCGTTTTCAAACTTCCATACATGAAGGAATTCCATCCAGTGCTTACTGAGATTAAAGAGACTGTAATGCTTATTAAAAAAAATATTTCTTCCCGAACAAAATCCGCAAGCGCCCCTGATTAAACGATTAAAACAAACTTCACATCTTAAAGAAGGAGCAAGCCGTTCTTTTTCCAGATGCTTAATGCATACACTGCAGACAATTTCCTTTTCCGGCTGTTCTTTTTTACATACAGGACACAGGCGGGGTGAATAAAATGACTTGAGCATATAACCATAAATGTTTTTATTATTGAAAATGTTGCACTCAATCTATTTTTTTTTGAAGAATCATTCTCCATTATTCACTGCAGGAGTTTTATTCTGTATTTTTTTTTTAACACCAGGGCTGGTGTCGCAGACCGTACAGGATAAGCTGATTGATGATTTTTCCAGTCTGAACGGCTGGCATTTAAAACACAGCTGGAAATTCAGAGGAAATCTTTTGATTTCAGATTATGAACTGCCGGTCCGGCCCGAATCAGGCAGTTATCTTCAAATACAGTTTTCAGGCGTCAGGGGAAGCGGTTTTCGTCTTCGCAGAAAGGAAACTCTGCATCTCCTGGACTGCACTCATGAATTGAGCATTGAAGTTTTCGGTTTCGGAGATATCTTTGAAATCCATGCTGATTTGCGTGATGTGAGGAACCGGTTTATCCGGGTACCGGCAGGGATTCAAAAACACAGAGGATGGAAAAAAATCAGCATACCGATAAAAGGAATCCGATCGCGAAGGATTCGCCTGAATGATTCTGCTGAAGGCATAAAACTTGAAGGATTTTATATAAAAGCGCTAAACACTAACGGAAAAGCAAGACTTCTGCTCGATGAGATCCGCTCTAAAAGGACTTCCTGTCTATTAAAAACAGATAAAATTCCCTGAATTATAATGAATCAATCAGCTTTTTCCTTTTCGCTTCATATTCATCGTCGGTAATCAGACCTTCCTCTTTTGCTTTTTTCAGATCTTTAAGCTTTTCAGATAGACTCATCGTATTCCCTTCGCTCTCAATGTCAGCCTCTTCTGGTTTATATCTGAGGGATTTGAAATTTCCCTCGGGAATTACAGCCCAGGTCTGATGATACCTGCCGTTAATGAATTTTTTCTGGAAGTATTCAGCGTCGACAAGAGAAAGATCATAAAAAGAACGCCTTAAACTCACAGGATAGACTTCTTTCCAGGATTCATCATAACTGAAATAATCATTGTCAGGTATTTCGGTACGAATTTCTCCGAATACAACATTGAGGCCGTCTTCGTCCAGCCAGATCACAGCGCTGACACGTTCCATGCGGCTGAGAACAGATTGATCCGGATCAAACCTTGATACGATGACCAGTCTGTACTGATCGCCGAGATTTGAAAGCTGATGGCTGATATAAGGAGCCATGTATTTAAGCTCTTCTTCATAAAAAACTCTTCTCTTAAGATTACCCCAGAAAGAATTTCTGATAAATTCAAAGTTCCCCAGAAAATCAATAATTTGTTCCGGAGTTAAAAGAGGGAATACTTTTGGAGGAGAAATCTGTTCTTTTAATGATTTTTTCGAAGGAAAATCATCAGCTTTTATCCTGTAAATTGCCAGATTTTCATATTCATTCAGGTATTCCAGACGGTTGAATTTTGATCTGCAGGAAAGAGTCAGGGTAAAAGAGATCAGGATTAATAAAACAGGAAGATATCTTTTCATTAATTTATTTATCGGCTTTCTGATCCTACTGCTGGATAGCTAAAGCTGTACAGACTGTGAACCGTTCCCTGCTGCTGAGCGCTGAGACTCCTTTTCTCAAATCGAAGTTTACCCGAATAAAGAGCTTCATGAATTTCTGAAATACTTTTTAGGCCCATATCCTGAAAACTCTGCTTCAATCCCTGCATTAAATAAGGGACATAACTTTTCATGGATCCTTTATCGACAACAGATCCGGAAACACCCTGTGCGACCTTGATTTCCTGATCATCTGAAAAATATCGTTTATCACCGCCTGCTTCCATCGCTTCAAGAGAAGCCATGCCTCTATATTTTTTTAAACGAATTCCATTTTCATAGTAATACTCGCCCGGTGCTTCATGAGTTCCGGCAAACATGGAGCCCATCATGGTAGAAGAAGCTCCGATCGTAAGAGCATTGGAAATATCACCGATGCTTCCGATACCGCCGTCTGCAATCACCGGGATATTGTGTTTCTTTGCAGCTTTTGCAGTATAATACACTGCTGTTGCCTGAGCGCGTCCCACTGCCATAACGTCCTGGGTAATGCAGATTGAACCGGGACCCATTCCAATTCGCAGAGCATCAGCCCCTGCTTTAATTAAATTTTCCGCCTGATCGGAGGTAACAATATTGCCTGCAATAATCTGTACATCC
>Ga0224501_10003240_pt1 | contig 12805 bp, 4 predicted proteins | sample SF_Oct11_sed_USG_4_FD_169105 | JGI IMG/M metagenome (GOLD analysis project Ga0224501, IMG submission 169105) | Sediment microbial communities from San Francisco Bay, California, United States - SF_Oct11_sed_USGS_8_1 | ecosystem: Environmental > Aquatic > Marine > Sediment | place: USA... | reverse complement strand
AGGGAGAGGGAGAGGGAGAGGGAGAGGGAGAGGGAGAGGGAAAATACATGTACTGTGTAAAAGTTAGTCTTTCTATAATTAATTCTTTCTGTGGATTCTTCAGAAATCTATTCCACCTGTTAAGTGTATGTCTCAATTTGAATCTGCTCAACACACTTCCCAGCTTTGCCCGCAGGATCAAGCATTGGAGTGTTTGGCCAACATGGGCTAACATTAACTGCAAGTGGCCTGAACTGATATATGCCTGCAGGTCTTACACATATAACAATGCTACAAGAGGTGTCATTTTATTGTCTGTTGGTGTGCTTAAAAAAGACGAACTGCACTTGTCTCTTTGCGTTTGATGGGCTCACACTGAGTATTAGCTCTTGCCATTTTTATTTGCTTATAGTAAACTGATTTGCTCAGTGTCTCCACTGAGAATGAGAACTTCTGCCTTTATTGGTTTTCTATGAGAATATTGGAGTATTATAAAAATGATATATAATGATCTCAGCACTTTGGTTTGAGGAAACTATAAAGTTACAAAAAGGAACAGAATTGTTACACTAAATTGGTTCAGTAGCGTCGAAACTTGCCCGCTATTAATCTTATAAAATTTTATGATACATTATGTTATTATTATAATATGATATTGTAGGGACCAATCGTGATGAACTCATTTGCCACCAAGCGGATTAGAGAATAACCTCTATTTTTCCTGTCAATATATCTTGATAAAAGCTGACCTCTGTGCAACAAAAGTGTTCAAAATAGCCTTGAGTCCAAAGACATAAAAATTACATTTGGATGTTTTAACTTTGATAATTGACTTGTGGTTAATTATCAGCGCTTGATTGATTGAAACATTCATTCAGCCTAATAATCAAATTAAGGTACAAGTACATTTTTTCACCAGACCAGTAATGGTATAGGGGAAAAAATTAAAATCTGGTCTAAAGTCCACGTACAGAAAGACAGTCCAGCTCATCAAGAAAAAATCAGTCACCAACTCGCCATACAACCAAATGATTAGGTCTGTATGTCAGTGTTTATGAACTTTAGTTATTCAGGTGAGATCTATTACAAGTTATGGTACTGTTCTTTAAGCCGGGTTATAGCACCATTTTATTTTATTTACTTGTAGTTTTCATTATATGATACTTAGGTTGGGCTATTCGCACACCTCGCTCTATAATGTTTGATCATTTGACCAATGAGATGGCGGGATTTTGCCAGGTAGTGGCACAGCGCGATATGGTGCTGCTCTGATTGGTCTACCGAACCACTACGTCTCCTATAAAGGTAAACCACAAAGAACGACTCGATTATTGTCACAAACATCCTCATCTGCCTCGAGCATCATTGAGCTGGTAAAAAGAATTTATCCGGTAAGTGGGTGAATAGTCTCAGTCTTGTGTCACTCTGCTTTCTTTTATCATGTCTTGATTAGCAATCGTCTAATAAGATTCAAGTGCAGCATTAAATAAACCATTTCTTCACAATAGCCGTAAATTGTAATCACAGACAAAATGGCATTATATTATTAAATACAATGATCAATTTATTAGCTCATCATTTCATGTATCTTTTGCAGTAAAAATGTCTCAGGAGAACTCTACCAGCCTTTCGTTTTCGATCGACAGCATCATGTCTAAGGAGACGGTAAACGTGAGGATCAACAGACAAAGAATGCTGCCGATGTTGCAGCCATCAGTCCTAGGAAAATGGCCGATGATGCCTCCGTCTATGATGATGCCTATGTTTTACGATCCAGCATTGCTGATGGCTTCGCATCTACACCCGGCATTCTGGATGAATCGATTTCAACCTGCTCAGCCACAGCACGCCGTCAACAAAACCAGGATCGCGAGCAATCAGCAGCGCAACCGTGAACCAAGCCCGGTTAAGACACCAGTGCGCCGGGCACCACCCACCTCACCAGTGGAGAACAAAGCTGGTGGCCAGAAAACATACGCTTGCCCTCACTGTGATAAAGTGTTTAACGCACACTATAATCTAACACGACACATGCCAGTGCACACGGGAGCTCGGCCTTTCGTTTGTAAGGTGTGTGGAAAAGGATTTCGACAAGCGAGTACACTCTGCAGACACAAGATAATACATACATCGGAGAAGCCGCACAAATGCACTACATGTAATAAAGCATTTAATCGGTAAGTCCATGTGCTATGAGAATCCATGGAATAATTGGTGTTGCCTAGATGAGTTAAGCGTCTCCCAGCTATGTATATAGGTATTATAATCCGATGATTTTAATAACTATCTGCTAGCGTCGAACAAACTGCGGTAATTAAATCGATGACACTATCCCTGATAGCAACGCACTGACCCATATTTTATTTTTCCTTACAGAAGCAGCACACTAAACACTCACATGAGAATCCACCAAGGTTTTAAACCCTATGTCTGCGAGTTCTGTGGAAAAGGTTTCCATCAAAAAGGCAACTACAAGAATCACAAGCTGACACACAGCGACGAAAAGCAGTATAAATGTGAGACATGTGGCAAAGCGTTCCACCAGATTTATAATCTAACCTTTCATATGCACACTCACAATGACACTAAGCCTTTTACTTGCTCTCTATGCGGGAAAGGCTTCTGTAGAAATTTTGATCTGAAAAAGCATATGAGGAAACTTCATGATAAGACAGAAACGGAGATAACACCTTCAGCCTCCATCTCACCATCGTGTGAGTCTAACAGGAGTCCGATTTCGCGCTTCTATCTCTCCCAGCCTGCATTCCCTTCCCCGGTACAGTCATTCATTTCTAAGCCCATCACCCAATAAATGGTTCCATTGTTTGACCGCTAGTGCAATTATGACATTCAATGACAGTGTATTTTTGGAATGGTTTTTTTCAAATGTTATCTACTTGCACACACATTTGTATATCTGAGGAGAGATTGTATTTATGAGAAGTCAACACACTATTGTTTTTACATTTGTATATAAACTAGCTTCTTGTTGCCTTCTAAACAAAAGTTGCTCATTTTGAGACAAAAAAGTTAATATTTGTGGAGGTTGATAACAATGGGGTCGAGATTTTAGCGGATTTCATTCTCATCAGCTTTTCTTGTTGTTTTATGCTCCGTTGTGTATGTACATTTTAGTAACGGTTTTGTCTTTAATAAAAAAAGAATGTTTACACAAAGCATCCAAACAATTCACTGACTGTCCGAAGGCCATATCGCATAAAAATCGAGTTCATCAACACAGCAAGAGCACAATTAATAGAACCAAACAGGTTCTAAAGACCTGTTTTTATTATAATGTCTCGTAACGAGCTTCACTAGGACTAGGAGTGAGAGCTGTGATGGGCAATCACAACACATGCACAAATAAATGATATAATTTAAGAGACCAATACATGTAACAGTTTCAAAAATAGCATCAATGACCGAACATGACTAAAGCTGACTGTCCAGTAAAGGAATTTAATAATGAGATGAAACAGGGAGCCGCCGTGGCTTAGTAACTCACTGTGCGCAGTTGTGTATTCTAATACATGACTTGCACACAGTGAGTTACGTATCTTAACCATTTGAAAGTGGGATCAGCTATCTTCCAATCATGTAATACGCGATCATTGATCAGCCTATTGGCGGCAGAGCAACCGGGAAACAAAGCCGACGGTAACAAAATGCGTGGTTCATAGCGTGACATGGAAGAATCATTTCTGACTGTTGGCGAACCTTGCGATCATCTGACCAATTTATTATTGGTTTAGTATTCGCTCATTACAGACAAGATACTACAAATTGCAATAATCCACCAATTTATAGTTGCAATGCTGAAAAGACCGATCAAGAAGAATTTAATGCATGAAATGATCTCAACATCATTAGCCAGATATTTGTCTTGTTAGTTCAGAGTTACACACAATTTGCGTGCCACTCTTTGACTACCAGGAGAATGGGCAACATCAATTATGGCCACACAGCCATGGCTTGGGTGACTCGAGGAAATATAGGCACTGCCCGTGATCCTGCCGGCAATTATGGTGTAACTTAGTGAAACTGATCACACCGGTAACAATGAATAAAGTGGCTGATGATGTTTACTAACTGGCCATGGATATAATGATCCTTGGGCTATTCATAATAGAGAAGACATGTCACGCAATGTACCGAGTCACCTTAACCCTTCCCCAAGCTGCCTTCACCACTCCATGCCTCATCAAATAATCGCAGGCCGGGCAAGGGGGCTTATTACCTATACTAAACTTGGGTACATTAATTGCCAAAAATATGATAAGGTGACAATTATGTATACCAACCCGCATTTAAACGGGCAAGCCCAATTAATATGAAGTATACTAGTACAAATGTAGTGCAGGTTTCTTACATGGTTCAATTGAGGGCAGATGTCGCCTAGAAAGGCTTAGTTCGGATGAGCGGATTTGGTCTACATAGCAAGTGGTCATGACTCGGATCATTGGCACGAACTCTCCTTCTATTAGTTGATTCCTTAGAGCTGCCTACTAAACTAGAGGAGCCATTTAGGATTCCCTCTCCTGACAAATGGTAGCTACTCGATATTCATCCTTTTCAGAGAATTCAGCATTGCACATTTGAATAATTGAAAATTACACACTTAGCCATGAGCCTCAAAGCATTTCAATGAGTCGGCTAGAAATGACAAGCTGTTGTGTGTAATTCCTTTTATTTAATAATAAATCTTACATGTATGTTTCAATACATTTCAGCCACACCGACCCTCCCATTCAGTACTGCTAAGTGGCGGGTCATAGAATACCCATATTTACAGAGTCGATAATCACTAGCAGTCACATCACATGGATTGGCATCAACTGCAGTCCAAAAGGATCACTTCACCAACAACTAGGCTCACATTCCTTTTCTGTATTTCGGGACGGTTGAGTAATGTGTCATTGGTTTGCCACTGATTCCACATGTGCCAACTCCCACCTTGCCTTTATCATGCTCGGATGTGGCAAATATACTCTTCTTAACTTTGCCTTTACTTGTCTTCGAAAAGACCTGCAATTCGAATGACGGGTGAGTACAGCCATTACAGATAAGAATTCAAACAGGTCTAACTGGGACTTCTTAGGACACCTGGTATGGTTATGCCAACAATCTATCAATGGTGTTCATCTTGTAGTGATACTGGTATTCAAAGGCAATCTAAGTCCAGATATGTCACAGAGCTAACAAAGTTTTACTCTACCTTTTAGGAAGATATTCAGATAGCTTTCTGGGGATGCTACTGACTGCAAAACAGTATTCTGTAGTCGTCTTCCCCTAACACCAGCATATAAATTGTAGTGCGATGCAAACTTTTTGCATGATCTTTGTACTTGCTTAGTTTGACGCAGACACGCCAAGAACAGAGATATGACATTCACCCAAATCGCGATATTACCTTCACGAGACTTGCTGGTGATTACGAAATCAAGGCTGCCATTATATCATATACAAAATAGCCTGCTTCCAACCAAGTTTTTTTAAAAGAAATACTGAGCTAATCATGTCAAACATAGTTTCATCTGAAAGTTCAAAATCTACTCTATAAAAGCCGACCAAAGAAAAGTTAAATGTAAGTGATTGTTTGGTCACAGGCTCTTATTAAATAGGAGACTATGTGGATACTGAGATCATGTAAATCATATAGAGAAGATAACTCGCATTGTGGTCTATGTGCCAAGACAGTAACGGTTACTTGCCATCTTACCAGTAACAATGTAAAATATAGATTATAGATCTGTGTAGATGTCTAAATGAGATTACTAGCTTATAACTATGGTGTTACAACTTACCACCCATATTTCTTTGCATATGCAACCTTTTCATTTGGGAACCTCTGCAGTCCGCATGCAAACATAACAAACAAAAATCTATCATCAACACTGGTTTTGGGAGATAAATCTTTGTCCTAGGATCAGCGGGTAATATTCCTGACTAGTTTTGCAAATAGAAGGACTTAATTTCAACCAACAGACTGACTGCCCACCACATGGCTCTCAAATCTATAGTCATGAGGGCATCATCAAAGTGTCCATGTTGGACATATATTATAGTAGGATAAATAAGACAATGAGCTCATATCTGTGGCAAGTTGCCAACACCCCCATAGCATGAATACGGCAGGTATTACAGAGCCTACATCATGCAGTAGTACATGGACTCCTTTCGCACTGCAACAGGTTTGCCAAACATCCTGGTCCTGGGACAAAATTTAGCATGGAAAGGCTGTCTCAAAACCAAGGCTGATAGATTTTGTTAGATATGTCTGCATGCGGACCGCGGAGGTTCCCAAATGAAAATGTTGCATATGCATCTACACATATCTGTAATCTATACTCTATAATCTATATTATTACTGGTAAAATGGCAAGTCTGTTACTGCATACGCACATCGACCACAATATGAGTTATCTTCTCTATATGATTGATTATACATGATCTCAGTATCCACATAGTCTCCTATTTAATAAGACCCTATGACCAAACAATCACAAATATTTAATTTTCCTGGGTCGGCTTTTATAGAGTAGATTTTGAGCTTTCAGATGATACTATATTTGACATGATTGACCCAGTCTTCCTTTTAACAAAGGCTTGGTTAAAAACAGGCTATTTTTATAGGATACAACGGCAGCCTCGAACTCGTAATCACCAGGACATCGCGAGTCTTTGTCCGTTGTCCAATCTCTGTTTCCGGGTCTCCGCTTTCACAATGTGGGCTTACTAGCTTACGCGATCATGTATCACAGTTTTATTTTGCTGACTCTCAATTAAGTTTCTTGGTTAAATTTTTTTGGTAATCTATTTCAGTAGGTGCCAGAAGATAACTTGTACCATAAATACACAGCACAGCGCATAGAGTAGATTTTAGAGGAGATTGATAAGACGGCGAAAACAACTTGGCTCTTTGTGTAGTTCATACAGAGCCATGTCAGCAGTTTGGGCGATGGGATCGTCTGGGAATAGGACTGAAACCAAGGATAATCGCAAGGCTCTCTTCCCCACAACCGTATTGGCTATTGTGGAACTTTTAAGGCCGAGTGTAGAAAGTAGAGAAAACTCCAACATGATGTGGTTATGAAATCATGTTATAACACCAGTCACTAAGGCATGGTGATAGTCTCGCGACATAAAAAATATCACGGGGTACAACTAATTAGCTGCAGAGTACACACGCACCTTAGCGTTAAAACTCTGCCATTTACTTTTCTCCCCTTCTCTCTCTTCATTTAGCTGCTGCATTCTCTGTTTTTTCTTAAGATTTTTCTTCTTTTTGTACTCTCTCTCAGCAGCTGCTTTGTCTCGTCTGTAACCAATATATAAATGTTACCATCAGAGCGGACTATGTCTGCAGCCCAGAAACATCAAGCTAACAACAATAATATACCCGGACTGAAAATCACGTCTAAAAATACAATATTTAACCTTCATCCATCGGTTTATACATCATACACAGAAAAAAAGCCCTGTTTTCACCAACATGGTCACAGACTTGCGCATATAAAAAAATATTCAAAAAGAGGACAGTTAAATGTCTTTTTGAGACCCTGGAAGCGATATCATGATATAATACTCCGCTAGTTGTCACACGGATGAGCACCCAGGTTTCTCATGAAGATTCGTGCGCGTGCGGTGCCGTAGCTGATGGAGGGATCCCGGAGAGTGAAGCTTACCTGCTCCCACCAGTCGCAGCGCCCTCCTTTCATCCGCGCGTCACTGACGACAGCGGATAGTTCTAAAACATCACGACTAACACATTTACTCTGTTCACCAGTCAGACCCCCCAACCTAGCTACTAACCACGGGACCCAGAGTTTATAGCGGGAAATCATCAACAGATGAGAAATATGGCCAAAATCAGTCACACACCTACCTGTTTAATGTTTCCTTCGCACGTACATGATCATAAATGTTCAGACTGTTTACCTATACAAAGAAAGATATTAAATATAGTTTCAGTGAACTTACTGTAAATTTTATGAAAAAGATGCACAGCTCCGTAAGTTAAATTCAGGCTAATGTGGAGTTGTCTGCACTTTAACATAAAGATGCGCCAGCTCGTGATGTAATTGTACCAAGTTCTGCGGTTTATGTCTACTTGTGATGTCGGAAGCGAAACAGTTTCTTTGATCTTGAGATCAGCGATTGCCTATCATATAGTTGTACCAGTGACAAAAGCCGACAAATAGTTGTGATAATTCACAATGTGACGTCCAAACTTCCTACCGACAAGGACATCGAAATATCAAAAGAATAGACAGCTTTCGGTGCTGTGAGATCCTTCGATGGACTGGGGTTTTAAGGGAGGGGCAATCCATGGCAAAACTCATCAAATTCACGAGAAGCTTGTCATTTGATATTGGGAATTTTGGGAGGAAGAGCGAAGACTCACCTGTGTAACCTCCGACTGATTATATCCCTCAAATATCACATTACAGGTTCCATCCTCAAGAATCTCATCTACAGTTGCTGGGTAGTAGCTGAAATGATCAAGACATTAATTGCAACTGCCATCATGATCTGCCAACAATGGCAGTATAAAAGGGTATATTGGGTCATGTTTCCTCATTTAGGTTTTTCATCAATTAGGTCATTTTTGACTACCAGACCAAATTGGTATAAAATTGGGAAGCTGAGTGTGCATTCATCTACTCTATACACTAAGGCCATAAATCATCAAAGACTATATTTTACTTATGGAAATGCCGATGATTCTACATAGATGAGTGACATTACGTTCAGTACTGTGCCTTACCCTCCATCATTAGACCATATGGCCATACATTTATCCCCTGCTACCCAAGCCTTTACTGGCTCAGCACTAGTAGATGCAGGGGTGTCAGAGGAGTTTGCAGAATTCTGGGAAATTAGCTCCTGAGTGAGTGTGATCACCTCCTGCAAAAGTAACAAAGTTGTACCCCGCCGCACCTGAGATGAGCGGCGGCTTAGTGGGTAGCGCATCCGCTTTGGACTGAGTGAACCGAGTTTGATTCAAAGGTTGTCCGTAACTTTGTGCTTTCTGTGCTGTCTTTAGATTCGGATCGCACCATTAAATAAAGCAGCAGCAACTCTATGAGGACAAACTATGGACCATTCTGAAAATAAGCTATTGGCTTAGTGATGCCATACGTGTAAAACAAGATGATCTGATTTTGTTTTATGGAGCATGACAAGGTAGTGCTATTATAATCATAGTGGTGTCTGCATTGTGCTCGATTCACACAATATAAATTACCTGAAGATCAGTCTGTAGCTTCTGAAGCTGTTCACTTTCTGGTTCAACTGTGAGAGCTGCCTCAACCTAAATTACAAAAGATGACCTTATATCTTGTAGGCCAGTACAAAGCCAATATAAAAGGAGTATGAATGTTTAAGGGAGAACACAAGGCGTTGTACACTGATCGATCATTGCATTGTTAAATCAATAAGGATTGAGAATACCTAATTGCAGGATAAGGCAGAATTTCTCTAAGAATATAGTACGTAGGAAGCGTTGCCATCATTAACATACATGACATCACACGCTTTTAACTTTACTAACTTAGTGATACTCAGAAAGTTTGAATGATCGAGGCATATAGTATTTGGGTTACTAGTCAATTTATTGTCTCACAGAGTCTTTGACTTATTGTCTATGGCTGTGAATGCCACATACCAACTCCCAATCCTTGACTATGAGGTTGACTGGCTGAGGTCGACTGACTGAGTGAGACTTTGAGTCAGACACCAACCCGAGTTGGACTCACTCACTACTCGAGTAAGTGATTGGGGAGATTTATAATATTACTAGAACTAGAAGTAGAATAGAGTACATTTTGAGCTTTGGATACATGGCAAGGCTGTACATGGTTTCAAAGAGTATAGGTACATGGTTTAAAGCGTACGAACTTACGAAGTACGTGGATTTGGAGGTACTGGGATATGGGGCACAAAGTTTCTCACTACCGGCTATACCCATCAGCTACCACTACCAGTCGAGATGACCAAAGACTTTAGTTCACGAAGAGTGGGTGAGTCAATGAATGAACAGAATGAGTGCCGAGCCAAGACTCTCAGCCTCACTCTCAGTCAGTCTCATTAAAGTGCTACTTAAGTTTTTTACATGCCCTTATAAATTGGTCTCTCACTGGATACCTGTTATATATGAGCTGGTCACACCTATACACATGAGCGGACAACACCCAAGCGCAGCGCATTGCGCAATCAGATTCTGTGCCAGAAATTTGAGACGGAACCCAATTCGACTCGGCTAATGATTAACAATGAAACAACTTTTGGCTTCTTTGTCATAACTTTTGAATGGGTGGTCTGATTGAAAAATGCTGGAACAGGTGGCATGCCGATACATTTAGACACCTTGTAATCAATTTTGAGGTCTATCAGAATGAATTTCGATTGAGTGAGCATTTGAGGATGGGCAACTAACGCGGTTGACGACTCTGCACCATTTTGATCACCTGGCAGAACGGCTTAATAGTTATAGTAATTGAGCTGAGTGAGCACGTGCACTTCTTTCAGACATAGAATCAGACAATAGTCAGACCATAGAGTAAGTTATTTGAACATGACAAGATCAATTTTTCGTCGATTTGTCTATTTTTTTAAGAGGCGCGCGGTCTGAATTTCTGAGGCTTGGTTTGACTAGTACTAGTACTAAATCACCCATTGACAGTGACTTATTGGGTCAATGATTGACCCAATAAGTCACTGTCAGTGTCAGTCACATCAGATCAGTGATTAAGTGAATCACTGACACTAGTCCAGTGACGGTGAGACTGAGAGTGACTAGTGAGTGACAGTGACTGAGTCACTCACTGAGTGAGTCTGACTCTCACTCTGAGTGACTGATTCAGAACCAATCGCTCAAAGTCAGATCTAATCATCTACAAAGATGAAAGGTAATACTTTACTAATTCTAATTGGTTCACTTTCGCTTTTCCTGTCATCAATCATCAACCAAGATAGTTAGAATTAGATACTGATTGATTCATTCCAAAGTTAGTTGATTTACATTTACTTTAGCCTTTACTTTAAAATTAGAAAGCCTAGAGTTTAGGCTTTTTAACCACATTATTGATTATAATTAGACTACTCACTGACTGACTGAGTGAATCCCAGCTTTAGTTTTACTTTTAGTTTCAGTTTTAATCTGACTCCGAGTAATTATTTATTATCACTCAGAGTCAGACTCTTAATTTTTTAACTCAAATATTGTACAGCTAGAGTACAATTATACAGGTTGGTTGATCAGTCAGCTTATATTAGAAATCCCTGCCGACTGGGTATTAATCACTAACCCTTATTAGCTATATATCTTGATAGGCTCAGTCAATCATTTTATCGATGCATGTTTTGTTTACATATCTCAATTGTAGATGAAATCGTAGAATGGTGTATGTGACCAAGTATACTCTATGGTATGTATTTATTACCCGTGATGGAGCTGAGGAGTTAGAATCATATTGGAATCGTTAGAATCATATTGGAGTATCACCCACCACCACTGTACATTCAGCAACTGTAAGGCTTGCACTACTTACTACTATAGCCGGATTCTTACGGTGATGTGAAACAACCTGCCCCTATACCTACCCTGCCGCGGTGTTTTTTGCTGTATATCTTCCTGGAGGAAAATGCAGATTTTTAAGATTTTCTGCTTAAAAAGTAATAACCCCTTTCTGTAATAACAGCGATGATTGATCGACTGTTCAACAAAAGTTTCAGTTGATGAAGAATAATATATGTTTTTGTGTATATTGGAATTTGCTTACGCAGAAAGTCTAAAGAATTGGGATTGTAAATTATTCGGTAGAAACATCACAGAGAGGACAGGGGCAAAGAAGGAGGAGGATGGGAGGGTTTTCCCTAACACCCTGCTTTTTTTCCTGTAGTGGACAACCGTGATGCTGTGTGGGTGAGGAGAACTGGAGCAGCTCAGAGATATGGGCTCCTGTGTGCCCGCTGCAGCCACTACGATGAGTTGAATGGAATTGAAGTCCCAATTAATTACGAAGACAGTCAACGGACTTATTGAACTAATTACCAATTCAAAGGATATGACAATTCATTCTGTACATTTGTCAAATTTGCTACAGGGTATTGCCAATTTCATGTAATACTAAACAATGATTATACCATATAATTTTTTATCTGAACCAGGTTGAGGCGAATGGCCGAGTTTACTCCTAGACGGAGGTCAATATGACCTACAGATTAACATAACTTACAATCGGGTGATAGCAAATTGTTCTGGGAGTAGCCTAGACTGGCTCCAGCTTCAGCGGCTTTGTTTGCCACACTTGGACACTGATTGAGTTAGTGTCTGTAGATTACCCACTTCATCTATGAATTACCATGAGTAGCTCAATGGTAATACAAGGGCCTGTTTTTGAAAGACGACCCGAGTGTTTTTTCTCAATAAAGTCTTTATACAGTACCAGTCCAGAAGCTTCGATCACATTAGCACACTCCCCAAAGCGTTCACCCTTCCCTGTTTTGGTTTCTGTAAGTGTGGCTCACAGCGAAGGGAATCCTTGGCTTTCGAAGAACCTCTTCTCATCAGCTGAACTTGGCATGGATTAGTAAATAAAGTAATTATTGAGGGGTGGATAACATATGTAACACAGTGAACACATGATTCACACAGGGCGAGTACTGAATACAGGAGTATATTTATTGAATGAAATAACTCATTTGTGTTTGTGGGTGGCCCTAAAAAGGGCCAATTGGTGCCTTGTCCGGCTTCATTACCTTCCACCACACCGAGACCGATGTGTGAGCCATACCCAGTGTCGTCGCCCTCAACTGTCATGGT
>Ga0224501_10003239_pt1 | contig 12807 bp, 8 predicted proteins | sample SF_Oct11_sed_USG_4_FD_169105 | JGI IMG/M metagenome (GOLD analysis project Ga0224501, IMG submission 169105) | Sediment microbial communities from San Francisco Bay, California, United States - SF_Oct11_sed_USGS_8_1 | ecosystem: Environmental > Aquatic > Marine > Sediment | place: USA... | reverse complement strand
CGAATCCACTTTTGAGTAAATCAGTTGCACTGTCCACTCTGTGAATCTGTCTATGCACTCCATTACTGTAAAGCAAAAAGACACATAGGCTACTAAGAATTCTCAGTTCTACTATTCCACTATTTCCATTATCACAGTGGAATTTTTTCCTTGATTGACACCTTCAATGTTATGGTGAAGCTTCCGTGTCGGATAATCGGTTTTTCACCAGTTACGGCCTAGCATGGAACACCACGAGTGGGTCGGTATTAACGCTCCACCTTATATAGTGAGGATCTTATAATCACAAGGGAGCCCGCCATGACTGGGATCGGGTTCAAACCCCGGTTCTCACTGTTGTGAGCTCAGTGCTCTACCACTGAGCTATCCGGCTATCCTGAACTTGAATGAATCACTGCTTAGACATAATTGTTTTACCTAGTACAGTGTATCAATAACAATGTATGCATTACCATACACATGTTTATTACATATTGTTATATGTCAATGCATATAAAAGACTATGGGCTTTGTATCTACCGTGGGAGCCTCGATGACCATAGGTTTTGTCGTATTTTTAGCTGTCTATGTGCCCGACACTGAAATCATCGCCGTTCTGGGGTGAAGCGACAGCCTAGTGGATAGTATACTGGACTTTGGACCCAAAGTTCGAGTTCAATTACCAGTTCGGGGAAAACTTTGTCTTTTGCAACAATCTCGCTAGGTTCGGATCCCGAAGTTAAATAAAGGAAGCCCTCCCATAGAGTTACCTTCTCTATTGGGCACGCGGGTGCAAGCAGAAAGTCTCCTAATGACGCACCCTGGGAAATGCTGAGGCCAATTTCTGCGCCACTTTTGACAGTTGTTTTGTTATAGACATGAAGATAAGATCACCGTCCTATGGAACTGGCTATGGTATGGATAGCTAGGGCAACTGGAAACAAATGTTTCTGAGAGCTATCCTCCCCTACTTGTCGATACCGCTGATCTTATAGGAATGGATAAAGTCTCAAGTTAAGCCGCTTTTATCGGAGAATCGAGTTTTCAGACGATGTTTCAGGGTGATATTTGCTTTTATAGGAGTTATCAGAGTCCGGCCAGGGATTCCAAAAAGGGCGACCTAGTTAAAATAGAAAAGAAGAAAATAAATGATGCGGCAATCGAAGATAGTCATGCGTCCTAATTATTTCAGCAAATGTAGTGAATGACCATCGAAAGTCACTTTGCTAACCAAGAGAATCCATATGGATCCCTTACTATGCCCTCCTCTTGTCGTTGACTCATTACCACTAACCGCAGCTGGTACAGCTACTGCAGTTTTGCCACGAAGCACATAAATGAGCTTTGATTGTTTAACTGAAGAGAACCCGCTAGGGGGTACGGTCGCGGGTGAAGGAAATGCATAAAAAGAGTTTTTGTTGGAGACTCTGAAAGGCTCTAAAAGAGGGTTATTTCTCTAGAGCCCTTGCTTTCAGCCGAGTTTTCAGTCGACCACTGGTCAACTTTTCTCCTATAAAAACGGCTTTACATGTCTTTGATGGAAGTACTCCAATAGGTGTATATGGCAGATAATCTGACTCAGAACTGAAATATAACCTAACTGATGAATTCAAGACAACCAATTGTCTAAGTCACCATATTGTGAGCTGTATCTATTTTTATGTGGTAAAACTGATTTTTCCAAGACAGCTGTCAGAAGTTGTGGAGAAATTGACCTATACTGAGTCTATTTGACTGAGGGTCTCCTGTGGGATGATTCACAAAGAGATTTATTTCTCTTTGCATCCACATGCCTACAAAGACAGTGACTCTATGGGTGAACCGCTTTTACAATCGGGAATCGCTGAAAGTGGTTTGCTAGAGACAAGGTTTTTTGTTCAAATGAGGAATTGAACCAGGGACCCCCCAAATCAAAACAAAGTAGGCTATCCACTAAGCCTTCGCTTCACTATCCTACGTGGTAATACGCGCATTGATATGCTGAATGAAGATCCATGAGTTTTGGAGGGTACTTACGATACACTGAGCTGAAAGGTTATGACATCCTTGCTATCTGACACGAGAAACCCATAAGTCAGCCCTAAGAGAGCAAATACAGCGCAAAGGAAACGACCAGACATCGCCATGGCCACTCAACTCTTACTGATCAGCCAAGAAGTGTATGGGAGACGGCATATGTACATGTATAAAAACAGCTGCGCGGTGATTGTATAATACTTTGTTACATGTATAGGGGGTTTTTCAGAATATGCCAGTGGCCATATATAGCGCCCTTTTTCAGATGAACCCCCAGTGGAAGCAAGAAAGTCTCTTGAAGAGATCGTAGTAGACTTGCTCATTGATATGTTCAAAGAGGTACAGGCTAGCTAGAAAGATGACCAACCACTGCAGGGCAAGTACCAAAATGCCATTCTATAAAAGAACAATGGAAAAGTGCAGGACTGTTCAAATGATAGGGGGATAAAGCTCACTAGCTTCACACATCTTACGTGAAGATTTGAGACCGTGTGATAGGCGCAAGATTAAGGAACAGAGTGACGATTGCAGAGAATCAGTTTGGCTTCATGCCAAGCAGAAGTACCAGAGATGCACTTTTTTCACTGAGCCAAATGATTGAGAAACACTGGGAAGGTCAAGAAAATCTGCATTGTGTCTTCATCGACCCCTAAAAAGTGTATGCCAACCCCCCTTGCAGTCTCTGGGTATATAAGAAGGAGGCCAGTATCCCGCGAAAAAATATGTGGCGATGGGCCAGGATGTCATGTATGAAGGTTGCAAGACAAGAGCTAGAACACCGGGTGCAGAGAGAAAGAGTTTGAGGTAACAGTGGGGGTCCACCGAGGGCATAGAGCTATCCTCCCCCAGAGTAGGCACTAATGGTTTTCATGCACAAAGATGGGCTGTGTAATGGCCATGGGGAGCAGTTACTATAAAAATAATGAAGTTTGATCAGCCATACCACTCTGGGATGTTGAAAGGTGGTGATCCATGACAATGGAGCAAAATGCGCAACAGGCAACCAAAATGTTTATTGTTAGCTTGTTACTTTGAGGACATGAAGCAAAATAGCAAACCCCAAACAGAAGACTAAGAGTGCATTCTAATACCTAGCAGCTAGGCTATTTTAATCATTTTTTTATTATCTGAGCAACTAGGCCCTTCAAAACCTAGCTGCTAACCGTTCTGCACTTCAGTATTTCGAATTTCATGTTCGGATACCCAGCAGCTAGGCTGAAGAAAATGTTCGAGACCCATTCAGCAATGTTAGTTCAATAGTAATCCCCCTGTGCGATTACTTGGATATACTTTACACTACAGTGACTAACATAATTGCAAACTGAATGAATCATTTAAAATAATTTCTCAATGAGTCAGGATTTTCAGATAGTGTTGAATCACTCTCTTTGTAATGAAGTAATTGTCACGAGTGATCTCAAGGGCCCTACGTTGTTTATCATTGCTATGAATACCAACTGTGGGGAAATGCTTTAGAACGATGAGGCCTTCAAGTTACCCGGGAGAAAACGGAATACTTGTGCCTTGGCGGAGAAGAAATTCTGTGCACAATGGGGTTTCCCTCCAGTCTCGTAGGCTGATTGGTCAGTACAACTGGAAATGTCAACAGACACGCCCACATCCATATTTGCCTATGTCCTACTCGCGTGGCCCTACTACCCGTGAGTCATTAGACGCGGAAACCTCAACTTTTCCTAATGGCTACAGCATTCCAGATAGGAACAAATCTTCATTGAGACGCGGAGCTTTCTTCTATAGCGGCATATAAACCCGATGAGCAACGGACCTAAATAGCACTCGTAGTCGAAGTCATATTACTACTAATCTAGGTTACTGACGGCTGATCAACTCGACATCATATTCCTATTTATCTTAATACTAGCTGACCATCATCAACAGTAACTAAAGTGCTCTGATTTGAAAAACAACACCTCGCCTAAGAAACTTTGAAAGTTCCACTACTTCTCATAAGCAGAATCAAGGCTTCAACTAGCAGTTTACCCGCTCTCTAGTCTTACTCTTACTCTTAGTCTTAGTTAGTCTCTAGCCCAACAGAGTGCAGAGTACAGACACTGTCCGAGTCACTGTGACTGACAGTATTCCGGTATCTATCATACAGCCAACCATGCTCTTCAGAGGAGTATTTATTGTCTGGACAATCTGTGAGTACCTGAATGAATGACTAGTAACTGTCTCCGTGCTACTAGTAGTAGTACAACTACCAGTACCAGTGGTAGTGCACCGACTCCCAGTCCTAGTGTTGGAGGCGTAGACTGCACTGTAGTGTACTGTAAGTACTGTTATCACTATCATATCACCGCAACATGTGGTTTACTTTATTCACAACGCTTATGTTATAGTATAACTATAAGCGTTGTGCATAAACCGTCTCAAAGTCTCAAGTAATTTCACGATTGACTATAAACTAAAGTATTTTAGATTATTACTTATTTACTACAGTCGCACTCAAGTCACACGTTGGTTTAGGCCCTGGTATCCGGCTACCGGTTCTGTAATCACACTGACGAGGGCTCATTCATTGTGCATTGCACCGATCTGTTACTGTTAGTGTTAGTGTTAAAATATTTGACTTTCCAAATTCCGTCTCGAGTCGGTCAGCTGAACCAGTACAATAAGTCCTATGCAGGCAGAGAAACACTACCTGGCTGTGAGTGTACTGCACAAGCTGGGTAAAGATGAATGGTGGCAGTAAAGATCAGTAAGGTGCAATATTTGATGATAACAATGCATAGATTACGGTATGCTGATTTGATCTTACTTTCAGGTTATTGCTATGGCCAGGATAGCACACCCGGCTGTCAGCGTCAGTCCACTGTCCAATCATTCGAGAACTTTGTACAACAGGAAAGTGCTTGTATGGTCACCTCCGGGGCATCTACATTCAGTGTCCTAATGGGGAATGCCCCTGTTCTGTCTGCACTTTATAATGACGAGGATGTGTTTAACGCCGCAGGATTGAGTATTCCAGCCGTTAATGACTTCTGCCAGTAAGTGTCGCTTGCCTGTGGATATCCCAATGGTATCAAGGTTGTCCTTCAGCCGAGGGCTGTGTGGGGAAGTGGCTGTTAGAGAGCCAACTGATATACCGTCAACGGTGTAAATGAGGTGGGGTGACACTCTATTTCCTCACTGCCTTCACCTTCCCCAGCTCGGATTAGAGCCGGTTACGTCAGCGCCAGTGGCGAGTGCTCCAATTACTCAGCCATGGCACCTCACCTAGAAACCAGTAACTGGGAAATCCATGATCAAATATTGGTAGTAGCTTAGAAACACGAACCTGTAGTGCAGTAGTTAGTAGTACAGGTAATGATCCTTGATCAAATATTCTACTAGCTCAGAATTGTAGAAGTATGTAACATTAACAATAAGTATGTGTGAGTAAAGTGATGGAGCTGTCATCCATACACTGGTATTATCTCCAGTAGCACACCTGCAGCTGTAAATATTGAGGCTGATGTAAAATGATGTAGATGCTGTCGGTCGCAGCGCGATAAAGATCGCTTCATATTCCACCTAACAGAGCTGCCTTCGGTACAGCTCACTGGATAGCTATAGTGTTCAGGTTATAATTTTTCACCTCTTGGGATTCCGATTGGCGGTTTCCTTATACCTGAGTTTCAGTCGACCGATCAGTCCATCTCCTTCTAAAGAAGAGACTCTGGTGGCCTTTCAGCAGGCAGCCTGATGACATGTCCCATTTGGTTTACTTAAATTAGTCCACATAAATTTGGCCATGACATTTCGATGTTTAAAGCTCATTTTTACATGTACTCTATATAATATATATGCATTTGATGCTTCTTTTTTAGAAAGCTAATGGGGTGTACAGAGAAGCTGATATCAGACTGCGATACTGAAATGAATGAGCTATTGAGAAATATGGGAACGGCTCTGTGTATGCCAGGAGGACAAACCAAAACATTCGGTATGTACTTTGCATGTTTGTTTGACTCTTATAGTATACGAAGAGCTGACTTACTGCCAACCTCGCAGTAAGTAGGTCGCAGTAAGTAGGTCGGGATAGCTCAGTGTTAGAGCGCTGAGGTCGCAACCATGAAAACTTGGCTTTAAATTCTGGTCGCGGCGGGCTCCTGTTGTGAGCGTGGGCTTCTCAGATGAATCCAAGCTCAAAGCAAAACAAAAACAAGTAACTAACTCGGCAGCTTCACCATAATGGTGAAGAATCCTTATGAGAAAAATAGTAAGTAGGATAAGGTGGTTTACTAAAGGTGTGGAGTGGAGTTGGCTCTGACAACGTACTGGTACACATCCAGGGTACGCTGCTCACTTCGATGGATGTATAGCCCCCTCTTCATGATATTTCACGTCGCAAGGGAAAGGTGTAAAAAGTTTTTCAAATGAAGAGAAATCTGTCTCCGGTTCCATACAATCAAGTCTTGAAAAAAGGAGTCTAAATTCTGAATGAAAGTAAATTCAACACCGCAGGCCAATTTAGTTACCATAGCTTAAGGGGGATGACTTGCTGGTAGCACCAGCTAAAAATACATGCGAGAGACGAAGGCGTTGGGCTCTGACAAACCCTGCTGCGTGTACCATGTCTCCAGCACAGTGGTAAGTTAGCGCGATTCTACTTTGCTATCTTATAAGGCCGATATTGTACGATTACTTGCACTAAAGGAGGAGCTAAGCACCATTTAACTCTTTATCACCTATGACAACAGATCCCTTTATCTTGGAAATAAAAAATACCATGTTATGATTTCTTGATAGTTCCATCATTGAGACACTCTGCAATGAATTGGGTTAAGTTAGAGGTGTTTATGCATTCTCTCCAGTGAAGTTTGAGTGACCTCATAATTTTTTAAACCTTGAGACAGAAGCCCTTTCCTAAAAGTTGCTGGGATAGCGGGGTAACTCAATAGTTAGAGCGCTTGACTTAAGATGGAAAGATGCTGAGTTACAGTCCCAGTTAGGCCGAGCACCTACTGTATGAACGAATTCTTCTCATCTAACACATAGCACCTACTGCTCCAACAAGCCTCGGGCTTAGAAAGTACACTAGATAGGATGGTCAAGTGCCAGAGTAGACTACAAAAACAGGTTCTATTGTTCTGAGCTCATCCCTTGTGAACCTTTTTTTTCCCGATTCATCATTGAAGCTCATAAGCATGCCACACATTGAACGCAGCAAGTGTGCCTGATTCCAATTATAGTGTAGTGATTCTTGATGCACTCACACGTCATTCAGACCCATGACTAGTCATGCAAAGTACTAATATTTATGTAAATTCATGGTCATATCAGTAATGTACCAATGGACTTCAATTGGTTTTCTAATTGTACTTCTAACAGTCAAACGTTACTTGAGATGAGCGGTCATCTGTACTGACCAAAAGGTTGGTGATTTCAGTCACTGAGCTTGGTTTGTTTTACAATCTCATCTCTGTGAGTATGATGGCGAGATAGCTCAGTTATAGAGCGCTGCGTTTGCAATCATGTGAATCTGGGTTTGTAACCCGATCATGGCTGGGGTGATTGTGAGTATGCGCTCATCACCTAGCTCAAAACAAACTAAATCAAACCCTAAAACTCGCAGTGCTCCAGGAGAAAAAAACAAGTGTCTAACCCGGTAGTTTTACAATGAAGGTGTTATGCAAGAAAAAAATCCCTGTAAGTAATTACGCAAATTTGTTTTAGAAATTGAGGAGGCGGTGAACACTCTCAAGTCAGGCGGATGTGACTTGAATGGTGATACACGGGCTCAGCCATCAGGATGCCACATGACCTCAAGTGTCACCATCAACCTACCCTATCTTGGAATGATAACACGGAAGAGAAAGTATGTTTCTATAAACTCTAGGTGGATGACATTGTAAACTTACAAAATGATCCAGTGGGGAAGGGGCATTGGGCTTGAAACTGTGAGAACTTGAGTTTAAATACTGGTCATGGTAGGCTCCCGTTGTGAAAATGAGCACCTCTCTTCAATACCAGCCACAACGCTGACCCGCTTTTGCTGCTCCATGCTAAGTAATCAACGAAAAACAAGCTATTAACCCGACAGCTTCACCATGCCATTAAAGAAGTCGCCCAAGGGGGAAACCCATAGAGCATCTCGTAGCTCGTAGCTCGTAGCTCGTAGCTCGTAGCTCGCATCTCGTAGCTCGTAGCTCGTAGCTCGCATCTCGTAGCTCGCATCTCGTAGCTCGTAGCTCAATGTTTTCGTACCAACTAATTAGAAACTGTTGGAATGGAAATGGAATATTTACCTTTTACCTTCTTTTTTCCAGGATTCATGCTGCCGAGAACAGATGCTTGTTCCGTTTCCTGGAGAGTGAAGGCCTCTGTTCGCAATCAGCAGGAAAAGCCTACGCCACCGTCTTTGCAGCCAGTATCACAGCTGAACTAATGGGCATGTCAAATGATGGATATACTGCATATAATACACCGGTAAATAGGAAACATCATCTCCATAGTTAACCGACCTCTTGGGACTCACTCTTATGAGGTCTTTACTATTAGAGCGAAGCTGTCGAGTTAGATACCGTTACTCATTTTTACACCTGCTACGGCTAAGCATGGAGCTTCACGAGGGGTCAATAATAATGGTCCACCTGAGGCTTTTTGGTTTTGCTTTTACTCGTAACAGGAGCCTGCCATTCCCAAGATTCGAGCCTGGGTCCTCATAAATGCGAATCCAGCGCTCAATCACTGACCTATCATGCTATGTGTTGCATGGGATAGGACTGTACAAAACACCAAGAACTGACAGCCGACGGCTAATTCATTGTCTAGTTGATAAGGTACTACCTTATCTATGCACTTAGTTCATAATGTGAAAGTACTACCATGTGTTTTATGCCAGTCATAATTTTACTCGCACCGTCTTGCACTCTAGTCAGCATAAAACCCATACAATCATTTCAAACCGTTTTGTGAAATGTTTGTTGAGTGACGTAATATCGCAGGATAGCTCAATGGCTAGAGCATTTGACTTGAGATCGAAATATTCGGACTCAAGTCCTGGTCATACTGAGTCCCCACTGTGAAAATGAGTCCCTCTCATTCACAGCGGAGCTCCTCTCATAATTCCTAACTCCTACCGCCCCAACAATTCTCAGGCTTTGGATGGCCAAGTACCTGAGTAGAAAAGAGAATTAAATAAAATAGAGATAGGTCTACTACCACTCTTATATACAGGAAGATTCTTAGGATGGATAGTGATAAATTGATCGCAATAGTGATGGAATTTATGTGGCTGATGACAACAATTTAGTTCGCTCCGCAGGAATGTGGTCCAACAAATGCCATGGATGAATTGTTCCCAACAACTTTTCACTGGGAATGATATACCTTTGAAGAATTACAATTCATCTATTTTCAGACTAGAAAATGAATGCCCACATCAATCTGCCTACAGACACTTCAATCTGGCAGAATTGTGTGAAATTTAATGAAACAACAGCCATTTGTTATGACTGTCTGCCTAGTCTGTCTAGTTTATGAATGTATACATGTATCAGATAACATTTTGCGTAGCTTTAGTTTGCTGTAGTAGTAATGGATATCACCCCGCCACTGTGGGTGATCAGCAGTAGCAGTGTCCCATAGCTTGTCTGAGGGATTGCCATGTTTGATCCTGTCTCCGCCATATGTGCAGTAACGCACAAATTGTGGCACAGAATTTTATCCCCAATTTTTACATACACTCTCGCCTAATTTTGTAGTCAACGAGCTTAAATAGTAAAAGCTAACCAATCCGCATTCATGTTGAGCTTTTCTCAACCATGTCTTCATGGTTAAAATGTTCAAACTTACACAACTTAGGGTTAGTCAACACTGTAAACTCTTTGGCATGTAGTTAGCTTCTAGAGCTCTGTCTGTTATCCTAGGCCTCCTAATCTATAGATGATGGGAGCTCTATTTGATTATCTCCTTTATCGGAAGAGGTATGGCAGGCCCCTTCTCATGAAATAGTAGCCAAGGGTTCCCAGCGGGCGGCCGATGTGTGCAAACATAGCTCAGGTTGATTGACGCCGCAAGCTCTCAGGAGTGTCTAGGACAGTGAGCACCTTGGTAGAGGAGTTTATGTAACTAGTTTGTATATGTAAGCATATACACAGATTATACCTATGCTATGGCCTTTTTTGTAGAAGTTTGACGGTGAACGAGAAACATTAGCCATCTTCGGAAGTTCGCACATCCAGACAGAATCTGGGATGGAGACTTGCCAAATGCCAGGCACCAGTATTCTTTTCTGGAACAGCTACATACAAATAGACATAACCGCCAGAAGAATTAATCCCATGGAAGATAAAACTGTCCTATACGATGTAAGATATCTGTTTTTTCTTCGGTTTATACCCCAGTTGACGCTGTGCGGGTGGGGGAATCGTGGAGTTTGCTTCCTGGTTAACACAAACTTTGGTTTCAGCTCAGAAGCGAATAGGAGTCGGATACTTTTTCTCCCACCACCATTGGCTTTTCTTCAGATTAAATCCCACCACTCACTGCCCATTTTAACCGTGCCGCTCACTGGTGACATAAAACTTGTTTGTATCTAGTACAAGTATTTCTTTTGAACACTAAAGGACTTAAGTGATTAAATATTTTGTCTGTACTATAGGTAAATTGAGATAAACAAATCAAAGCACAGATATGATGCCCAGCAACCAAAGCCCCCTAAGTTGGTGTCTTTCAAAATTTAAATCCAAAACCCTCGACAGTACATGTTTCATGGAATTGTGGCTGAATCGGAAGTAGTGCAGAAATGTATAGTCTTCTACTGACTAGAGTCTTCTTTGCAGGTAACTATTCAGTTTAATAACGATGATGGTACCATACTAGCTCAGTATTACACCGTCGCTGATCAAGATATGGCCATGACGTTGCTGTCTGGAGAGACATCTGCCTCGACAGGTTCTGCCCAGGTGGTTGTTTCCCAGCAAGATAATCTGATAGTTTTGGACCATTCACGTAAGTACATGTACTAGATAGTACCAAACAATGATGAGGCAAACCTTGAGTAAGGGCATCGTGAGACTGTTTCGTACTCCAAATTGGAATTTTCCCAGCAAAAGACCTTGTTTAATGATTCAAAGAGATCCCTAGCGCGACATAGTCCCCAGATCAAGTCGTTTTGCTTTTATTAAAGTGATCAGGGGTTATTCAGTGTTTACATAACAACCAACAAACGGCCATTGGCTTGTCTTCACCCTATTCAATTTGTGAAATTGTTCAGCACTCTAATAGTCAAAAGATTGCATTAGGTAAACTAAATTTCTCTGGTGCAGAACCACTGAGTCATACTCCCCCTAGGCAGAGCATTTAGATTATACTCTCAATAATGGACAAAAATTTAGGAGTAGGTGCATAGGAATGTGAGAGAATGCTTTATGACGCGTCTAAGTCAAAGGTCTTAATCGAATCGAATCTTCGTGCTACAAGGTGAAAACATTGAGTGATTTTTACCTATAGAGGAATAATAATTCTCCGGTTTAAACTGGCTCTGTAGGAGTTCTGTAAAACTGCATGTTGTGGTGATTGAGAACACCTTTTGTTTGTAGTGAGTGGTACCACTGTGGTAGTCAGCAATAGCGGAGGCCTACTTTCTGTCCTTGTGAGAGCTCCCAAGGCCCTACTAGCCAAGGAGACTGTTGGGCTGTTGGTCGATGGATGTATCAGTGTAGCTGGTCATAAATCTGTTACTGGTAGGTTCACCAATTCTAGTTTCCACTTTCTAGCGAGGATCATGATTGTGAAGAACAAAGGTCTAGTGGAATAGCTCAATAGGTAGAGTACCCGCTGTCCCAATGAGCTCCACACATAAATACCGTCCTCCTACCGCTCGAACAAGCCTCAGGCTTGGAAATTCCTTTAACTAGAACGGACAAGTACAGCAACATCAGTATCACAATAGAGATGAGATCTAACAAACCTTGTGATTGTAGATATCACCAGTGGTGTCACTGCAGAATGTATCAACCAATGCTCCTCTGTTAGTGAATATAGAAACTATTGTGCTTATGATTGTTCAGTTGGTGCTCTCACCCAGACCCAGGTATGTGCATGAAGCAAATACACCTCACAGTCTTCACAGGATACAATGAACAACTAAATTGTTGTCATTTTGAAGTTCCAACTATAGTAAAGAGCATTTCACCACGGTGGAAAACTCCAAAAAACACAATAGTTTTATTGTCTCACTTCTGAAACTGTGTTTTTCAATTGAGATGTGATTGGGTGCCCTGACCATACCACCAAGGCTAAGGAAAATTTCTCATGCCTAATTTGAGTGGTTGGTGTTTTGTTGAATCCTAAGAATAGTCAACGGGACACTCGGATCCATGTTGATACGCATTTGGTGTTGTATGGAGTTATCCTCCCCAGCCACGTCCGAGTATTTCAAGGGATTTTTCCCTGGCTGATCACACTCTGCCAACCCGTACTGAGCCAGCGTGGCAGAAAATGGTTCAAGCGAGGAGGAAGGCCGAAGTCCAACCATGGATAGGGGATGGCTGAAGAAGAAAAAAGTTGATGTGACAATGGGTCTGTGTCTAATAAAGCACCCAGTAACCAAGACAATAAGAGGACAATTCCTTTGTTTTTCACAGGCACTGGTTCATCATAACCAGGTGATGACAGATCATCAAGCGGCGAAGAACAGCGATGGTAGATGGGAAGTCAGCTCAGCGCATCAACTTTACTCTGCCATTACTATCCTGCTGCTCTCACTGGTTGCCACCATAATCTAAATAACCAATCAGCACCAAACTCTTGTGAATTCAAACGGCTAAGAGCCTAGTTGGTTTACTAAACTTCCAATCTTTT
>Ga0224501_10003238_pt1 | contig 12808 bp, 12 predicted proteins | sample SF_Oct11_sed_USG_4_FD_169105 | JGI IMG/M metagenome (GOLD analysis project Ga0224501, IMG submission 169105) | Sediment microbial communities from San Francisco Bay, California, United States - SF_Oct11_sed_USGS_8_1 | ecosystem: Environmental > Aquatic > Marine > Sediment | place: USA... | reverse complement strand
TGCAGTCAGAAATCCCGGTAATGAATTTAGAATTAAAAAAAGATACGGAGTATTAATCAAAATGAGCGGAGAGATGATCAGGATTTCACTTCCCGATGGAAGTGTCCGGGAATACCCGAAGGGAACCACGGCCATGGAGGTGGCACTTAGCATAAGTGAAGGTCTGGCGCGCAATGTGCTGGCAGCCAGGGTAAATGGAGAGACCAGGGATGCGAGCCGCGCTATCACTGCCGATGCAAAATTACAGCTACTCACCTGGAATGACGATGAGGGGAAATCCACGCTCTGGCATTCCTCAGCACATTTGATGGCCGAGGCTTTGGAGGCCTTGTACCCGGGTATCAAATTTGGAATCGGTCCGCCGATCGAAAATGGATTTTATTATGATGTGGATTTTGGCGACCAGGTATTTGATGCGGAGCAACTGGAGGGACTGGAACAGAAAATGCTCGACTTGGCCCGGGAAAAAAATGAGTACATCCGAAAGGAAGTGAGCAAAGAGGAGGCGATCCGGTATTTTCGTGAGAAGGGGGATGAGTACAAGTTAGAGCTTCTCGAAGACCTTGCGGATGGTTCCATCACTTTTTATACCCAGGGAAATTTTACTGATTTGTGCCGTGGGCCACATATCCCCAATACGGGATTTATAAAGGCTGCCAAGATATTGAATGTAGCCGGGGCCTATTGGCGTGGCGATGAAAAAAGAAAGCAACTGACCCGCTTGTATGGTATTACTTTTCCAAAACAAAAGGAATTGAAAGAATACCTCGACCTGCTGGAGGAAGCAAAAAAGAGGGACCATCGCAAATTGGGGCAGGAGCTCGACCTGTTTACCTTTTCTCAAAAAGTAGGAAAGGGATTGCCTTTGTGGTTGCCAAAAGGAGCGATTTTGCGCGAGCGGTTGGAGAATTTCATGAAACGTGCCCAGGTTAAGGCAGGCTATGAACAGGTTGTTTCCCCACATATTGGTTCCAAAGAGTTGTACGTTACATCCGGGCATTATGCCAAATATGGGGCAGATTCCTTCCAGCCAATCCATACACCCTCCGAGGACGAGGAGTTTTTGCTGAAACCAATGAACTGCCCGCACCATTGCGAAATGTATAAGTCAAAGCCACGATCCTACAAGGATTTGCCCGTACGTTATGCAGAGTTTGGGACAGTGTACCGGTACGAACAGAGTGGTGAGCTTCACGGACTTACACGCGTTCGTGGGTTTACGCAGGATGATGCCCATATCTTTTGTCGCCCGGAGCAGGTGAAAGAGGAGTTTTCCAAGGTTATAGATCTGGTACTGTACGTGTTTAAGGCCTTGGGTTTTGGGGAGTTTACGGCACAGGTGTCACTGCGCGATCCTGAAAACCCGGATAAATACATCGGCAAAGATGAGGATTGGGAGCGTGCCGAAAGGGAGATTCAGGAAGTGGCGGATGAGAAAGGATTAAAAACGGTTGTGGAACTGGGGGAAGCCGCATTTTATGGACCCAAGCTTGATTTTATGGTAAAAGATGCCATCGGCAGGAAGTGGCAGCTTGGCACCATTCAGGTAGATTATAACCTGCCCCAGCGGTTTGAACTGGAGTATACCGGCTCAGACAATCAGAAACACCGACCGGTGATGATCCATCGTGCACCTTTTGGATCCCTTGAGCGCTTTGTTGCCATTCTGATCGAAAATACAGCGGGTAATTTCCCCCTATGGCTGGCCCCTGATCAGATCGCTATTTTGCCGATTTCAGAAAAATACCATGCATATGCCAAAGAATTGCAGGGGAACCTTCAGGAGAAGGACATTCGTGGCATTTTGGATGAAAGGGATGAGAAAATTGGAAAAAAGATACGGGATGCCGAAATGAAAAAAATACCCTTTATGCTTATCGTAGGCGAAAAAGAAGTTTTGGATGGCACTGTAGCGGTACGTGAGCATGGAAAAGGCGATGTAGGCTCTATGACCCATGCGGATTTTGTCGGTTTTTTTCAGGACAGGATCCAGAGTGGGTTAAATTAAAAATATTGTATTTCCATTTGTTTGGAATTAATACGATATTTGCGTTTCGTTTTTCGAATGGTTTAATTAAACAAAAGAAACAATTAGCAAACAAAGAACCAGACCTGCTTACAGAGGGCGTCAGGAAGAACCCTACAAGGTAAACGAGAGAATCACCGCACAAAATGTAAGAGTTGTAGGTGAAAACGTCAAGGTTGACGTGTATTCATTAAAGACTGCACTGGAATTGGCGAAGGCACAAGGATTGGATTTGGTGGAAATTTCACCAACTGCAGATCCGCCGGTTTGTAAAATTGTAGATTATTCAAAGTTTAAATACGACCAGAAAAAGAAGCAAAAGGAAATCAAGGCCAAAGCTCAGAAAACGGTCATAAAAGAGATTCGTTTCGGGCCAAATACCGATGATCATGATTTCAATTTCAAATTGAACCATGCCAGGAAGTTTTTGGAGGAAGGGGCAAAAGTGAAAGCCTATGTCCATTTTGTCGGACGGACAATCGTGTTTAAGGAGAGAGGCGAAATCTTGCTCCTCAAGTTTGCACAGTCACTGGAAGAAGAGGCCAAAGTGGAACAATTGCCAAAACTGGAAGGAAAACGTATGTTTTTGATGTTGTCACCCAAACTGCAAAGTAAAAAATAAAAGCAAATGCCTAAGGTAAAAACAAACTCAAGTGCCAAGAAGAGATTTAAACTCACCGGTACAGGGAAAATCAAACGCAAGCATGCATTCAAAAGTCACATTTTAACCAAAAAAGAGACCAAGCAGAAGCGAAATCTCACACATGTGACATTGGTGCACAAAAGCGATGAAAACAATGTTAAGCACATGCTTAATATTTAATGGTTCAATAGTTACACCCAATGGCTGGTATTAAGTTCGATCATGACGCCAGTTGTTAAAAACAAAAATTAATAATGAGATCAGTAAATCATGTAGCCTCCAGAGCCCGCAGGAAAAAGACGATGAAAATCGCAAAGGGGTATTTTGGACGAAGAAAAAATGTATGGACAGTAGCCAAAAACGCTATTGAAAAAGGTCTGCAATATGCGTACCGCGACCGTAAAGTAAAAAAGAGGGAATACAGAGCCCTATGGATACAGCGTATCAATGCAGGGGTAAGGGAATATGGCCTTAGCTATTCTGCTTTTATGGGCTTATTAAAGGAAAACAATATCGACATTAACCGTAAGGTTTTGGCCGATTTGGCAATGAACCATCCCGATGCGTTTAAAGCCATCGTTGAAAAAGTAAAAAAATAACTCATCCATCGCAGTTAGGGTGAAAAAAAACCTCTGGATTTCCAGAGGTTTTTTTATGTCCTGTAGGGATAAGGATTATTTCTTGTATGTCACGGATTTAATCGCTTCAATCGTTCGTTTTACACTCGGAAGGATTTCTTCAATTAAGGTTGGCGCATAGGGTAGGGGCAGATCCCGGTTGTTGATCCGGTGGATTGGCGCATCCAGGTAATCAAACGCATTTCGCTGTACCACATGGCTGATATCGGTGGCAATTGACGACAATGGCCACGCTTCTTCGACTATTACCAATCGATTGGTTTTCTTTACTGAATTAATCACCGTGGTATAGTCAATCGGACGTACCGAACGTAAATCTATAATTTCACAACTCACACCTTCTTTCTCCATGATTTCGGCAGACTCTATGATCACTTTCATCATTTTACCAAAAGAAACCAGTGTGACATCTGTTCCTTCTTTTACTACATTCGCCTGTCCCAGGGGTAGCAAATATTCTTCCTCCGGAACGAAACCCTTGTCGCCATACATCAGCTCCGATTCCATAAAGATGGTTGGGTCATTGTCGCGAATGGCGGATTTCAATAGACCTTTTGCATCGTATGGGGTAGAAGGGACGACTACCTTTAGTCCGGGTGTATTCGCAAACCAATTCTCGAAGTTCTGAGAGTGCTGTGATGCAAGTTGTCCGGCATTACCTGTTGGCCCTCTGAAAACGATGGGTACATTGTATTGTCCGCCAGACATTGACATCATTTTTGCGGCTCCATTGATGATTTGGTCGATTGCTACCAACGAGAAATTGAATGTCATAAATTCGATAATAGGTCGGAGGCCGTTTGCCGCCGCGCCGACTCCCAAGCCTGCAAAGCCTAATTCTGCGATGGGTGTGTCAATGATTCTTTTCGGTCCGAATTCGTCCAGCATACCCTGGCTTACTTTGTAAGCACCATTATATTCGGCCACTTCTTCTCCCATAAGGAAAATATTTTCGTCTCTTCTCATTTCTTCACTCATCGCCTCCCTAAGGGCTTCCCTGAACTGAATTTCTCTCATAATTTGATCTTCACTATTTGCGATGCTAAATTAATTCAATACCACAAATTGTTTGGGTATTACATGAAAAAAGCTCCCCTTTTGAGGGAGCTTTTCTACTGATTTTATCGTTTATCTTACCTGACAGCCTGTGCAAGGGCATCAGCAAAGTTTACGAATTCGAAATCGTTCATTGCTTTTTCCTTTAGAGAAGCATCCCTTGAGATCGCTTCTTTCAGGTTTTGGATCACTTCAGTTGCGTTTTTAGAGCGTGCAGCTGCTACCGCCATGTAGTAATAGCAATCAGCATCAATAGAACCGCCAATACCACTCTGGAATGCATTTCTTGCGCCCATGTAATCATCAGTCAAAAGGTTAGCCAACCCTCTATTGAAGTTTGTGATATCTGAATTACGGGCAGAAGCAAAAGATGCTTTAGCCTGGTCGTATTTGCCATTTTTGATTTCAACTACACCTTTCATTGCGTTGATGTCAGATTTCAGGTCATTTGAAGCACCTGCCTCTGCTTTGGTTAGTGCATCGTATGCTTTGTCTTTTTCACCTTGCATCAGGTAAGCAGTGGCAAAGTTTGCGTTTACTTCAGGCGCATCTTTTTTCTTGGCAGCTATTTCTAATTGTGTAAGGGCATCCTGAATCAATTTTTGTCGGTTGTCAGCGTCAGTACGTGCCATGTCAAGGTAAGTGGCTGCCAGGTTGTTGTGCGCTACCCAGTTGCCATCCCTTTTTGTTGCAGCAGAATAGATTGCTGCTTTTTCAGATAGGGAAGGAGTTTTAGCAGCTGCGTAAAGGAATTCAGCCATTGACAATGTGTCTTCTTTTACCTGACCATCTACAATTTGCTTAGCCAATACAGAGATTGAAGCAGGTGATTTTTTCACAATTACAGTCAATATTTCAGTTTTAGCTGTACGCAAACCAGGATAGATGTCGTTGAATACCTTTTTGTAGCTAGCCAGTTTCTGAAGTGACTTTTCTTTATCTTCAAATGATCCAGAGCCATCCAATACGCGGAAGTAAGCCTGTTTGTCATCATCTGAAATACCTTCGTATGTCTTCAATGCATTTCTGAAAGCGTTCCAGTCTTCTACAACAGGCTTGATGATGAATTTGATAGAGTCAGCAATGCCTTTGTAGTTGTATCTGTTCATTTGCTGACGGTAGTACTTTTCAATGCGGTCAGCCCTGTCTTTTGACAGGTCACCATTGATTCGTTCTGAACCTTCAGGAGAGTGTGTTCCTGTAATGGAAACTGTTCGGGTTACGTTCTTTTCGGCAATAAAGGCTGCCAGGTTTTTTTGCTTGGCACTGTTTGATGTACCATCTGTAGAAATGGATGGAGACAATACAGAGCTTCCTTGCTGGAAATAGAAATTGATGTTGGTAGGTTCCAATTCTTCTTTGTCATTGTAGCCGTGATCTGCATAAGCTGATACGAATATGCTTTTCACTGCACTTGACGTGGAGATGATACCAACAGCTTTTTCCAATTTAGCAGAAGTAGCTTCTTTTCCGTTACGAGGGTCTTTGGCAATGCCTTGAACCATCAATTTACCAGGACTCATGTCACTGCTATACGGGAATGAAAACTCGGCACTTTTTCTTGAAGTAGTTGAGCTACTGTTCGGAAAGTCATCCGCTTTGAATTCGATTTCACCTACTTCTATTTCTTTATCACCATATTGATAAAATGTCTTAATGGTATAAACTTTTCCAGTAGGAAGCATTTTGGGAGGCAAGACTGCTGATACAGTGTGGGGGACATTGCCTCCATGGAGTTCCAGTGGATTGGGATTCACCGTTAATTCCTGATCGGCAGCTAGCTTTATCATCTTGCTTAATGTACAGCCTGAAAAGACTGTGGCGGCAATCAGTGTTGCCAGGGCAAGGTTGAAATTTTTCATCTTGAACATGGTTTTAATTTTCGCTTCTGAAAAAATTGAATAATACACCGCAATAATACGTAAAAATTAATTTTACTCTAAGTGTAAAATAACAAAAAACAAAGGCATTCGTTATCTTTGCATTGTTATAACAGTATGACTGATGCAGAAAATGATTGAAAAGTATGCTTTTGGTGTTTGCAGCCGACTGGGGGAAAAGCTGAAAATACCGACATCCAGCATCCGTTTATTTTTTATTTATTCCTCTTTCCTTACTTTCGGATCACCCATAATTTTGTACCTGGGGCTGGCTTTCATCATGAATTTCAGGAAATTATACCGACGAAGGCACAATTCGCTCTGGTATTACTGATGCTTCAATTCACTGTATTTTCTCTTTCCCAAAACAAAGTGTGCCCAGGCAATTGACCGGATTTTTGTGGGCATGAGAGGGGCTTTAAAATTTTTTCTTTTTTTAAGATTTTTTGGTAACAAATAAAGAAATTCGGCGTGGGCTTTTAGGATAGCCCAGCTATGGGAAGGCTTGTTTTCGATAACAAACTTTAGTGCAGCCAGCCAATCCATAACCATTCTGAAGGGGATTTTCCAGAAGTGCGCAAGTGGGAGGTTTTTTGCCAGGAGTGTTAGTCCATTGCGGAAATTTAAAAAGGTTTTGTGGGGGCTTGTTTTGGAAAGTGTGCCTCCGCCTACGTGATAAACGGTACTTTGGGGTAGACATGCCAGTTTATATCCCAGTCGCTGAACTCTCCAGCTCAGATCGATTTCTTCCATATGGGCAAAAAAGTCAGCGTCAAATCCTCCTGCTTCCCAAAAAACCCGGGCGCGTATGAGCATGCAGGCTCCGCAGGTCCAAAATACATCGGTTGATAAATCGTATTGTCCGGTATCTGCTTCTACCAAGTCAAAAATACGACCCCTGCAATAGGGGTAGCCCAATGAATCGATGAAGCCACCGGCAGCCCCGGCATATTCAAAATGTGTTTTTTGGTGAAATGACTTAATTTTCGGTTGACAGGCGGCATATGCGGGATGCATGTTTAGAAATTCCACAAGCGGTGTAATCCAGTGAGGAGTGACGTCAATATCGGAGTTTACAATGGCAAAATAGTCCGATTTAATCTCCCTGAGGGCTTCATTATAACCTCCGGCAAATCCCAGGTTTGTCGGTAATGGAAGGAGGGTGATATTCGGGAATTTTGTACGTATAAAGTCCGCTGACCCGTCTGTTGATGCATTATCGGCAACTATTATTTCATGCCCTTCCGTGCAGGAAAGGAAGCCCGGCAAAAACTGTTGAAGAAAGGTTTTTCCATTATAATTAAGGATGACGACTGCTACTTTTTGCATGAAATGAATAAATCTATCGGATACTTGTTTATGAGATGGAAGGCACCCTTTGTAGCCGGGTCAGACTAGCCCTGATAAATCAAATCCGGGGATATTGGGTAAAAATTCCTGGGTTACTTTCTGGATATGTTCCCTGGCTTTTTGGTCGGCTTCACTCATTGCCTTGTTTACGGCTGCGACGATCAGGTCTTTTAGCATTTCTGCATCCTTCGGGTCGATCAGGGAGTCATCAATTTTCAGGTCGAGCAACTCCTTTTTGCCATTTACCCTGGCTGTTACCATACCGGCACCCGATTCGGCTTCTATGATCAATTCTCCCAGGCTTTCCTGGGCTTTTTTCATTTTTTCCTGGACCTCTTTGGCTTTGCCCATCATTTTCATCATGTCTAACATACGTGTCCTTTTTATTTGCGTAACACTACAAAACTACCTCGTTGGTGGTATAATTCACCTTCCTGATCATAAAATTCCAGGGAATAGACATAGACCCCTTCCACAATGTGCCGGTTTTTCAGCCTGCCGTCCCACATTTTGTTTTGGTCATTTGTTTCAAAAACCATCTCGCCCCATTTGTTAAATATTTTCAATGAAAATTTTTCTGTCGGCAGGCCAAACAGTTCAAGTCGATCATTTAGTCCATCATCATTGGGCGTAAATGCATCGGGGATATAAACGATGTGTTCAAAGGGTAGTATGAGCTCATTTGATTGGATCACTGAATCGGCAGTCTGCACCTTTACTATTTGGGAAATACCATATTCGCTCACAAGATTGGTGTCAAATGTGTGTGAGTTGACCGGCGTGGACGCAGACGTACCCGCACCCTCAATGGTGAAAACATAGGCGGACGACAGGTTCGCGCTCATCGTCGCACTATCCCAGCTGACCCGGTATCGATTGATGTCCAGGCGTTTTGCCCGCAGGTGGGGAGGGCTAAGATCGACGGATTGTGCGGCACTGCCACAATCAGGTACAAAAGCGAGGACATAGTGGTATTGGCGGGTATTGTATACCGAAACATCCGTAAAGCCACTTTTGATATTGTCAAACGTAGCGAGAAGGGTATTGCCTGTCCATTTTTTTAATTCAAATTTCCCCTGTCCGGAAGGGGTGAAGAAAATACGGATGTCTGTGCCCTGGTACGTGGAGTAGGCATTTTCTATTCCGGAGATACCTCCCGGAAACGATTTGCACGATGTCTTCTCAAATAAGGTGGTATTGGTGCAGGGGGAGAGTGTGCGAATGGCCATGCATGCCTGATCTGTACCGGATTGCCATGCTATACCGGAAAAAGAGATACTGTCTGCTGGTAAAATGCCACGGTACAGGATCAGGGTATCTAATAGTACTTCATAGTAATGATGTGGGTTGGACTGATAGTACACGGAAAGGGATACCTGGTCGTCACATTCATAATTGATATTGAAATCGCGGATCACCAGGTCATTTGCCGGCAGCTGTGGGTTGATCCCCACGGTATATTCACCGCAGTTGGCTTCCGCATGGTCAAAAAAACCTTGAATCGTTACCTGCGGGTCAATGCCGGTATTCAGTACGAACTCCCGGGTCATTCCCCGGGAGAAAACGAGACTGTCCACTGACGACTTTATGCGGAACGAATCATAGTAGTCGTCTTTTAGGGAAAAAAACACCTGATTGGTGTCACAGTAGGAATATTCGTATAGAGGAGGCTTCGGTGCCAAAACCTCCACGGTGAGGGTGTCAAATTTTGGTATTACATCTATTCCGACTAACTGGACTATCTGGAAGATACCAGGTTGGGTATATGTGTAAAAGGTATCGGATGTTTCGGTAGCCCCGGGCTCATATACATACGTGCGGGCGATATTTCCCAGGCTGTCGTGTTCCTGCAGGTGGACGGTAAAAGGACTACACCCCCTTGCGTAGGGGACAGAAAAGCGATGATGCACACTTTCTACCTGTCCGTAGGAAACGAAAGCAGCAAATAACCACAACGTACCAAATAGCCTCAAACGATTCAATTCATGATGCACAGACAAGATAACGTGAAATGGTCAATTTTAGTCATTCCCTTTGAGGCGGCTTATGATCTGATCAAGTGTCAGGCTAGCCTGATGGCCGGTTGACATTTCTTTGAACGGATATTTTTCGGTGGTGATTTCCTCACTACCGATGGTGATTACGTAGGGAATGTTAAGTTTATTGGCGTAATTGAATTGTTTTTTTATTTTTCCCGGCTCCGGGTACAGGTCACAGGGCAGGCCTTCTTTTCGTAGTTTTTCAACCATTTTTTTTCCATGCCCGAACGATTCCTGATCGAAATGTGTGATCAGGACGGTGGTTGTCTGTTGTGTACTTTCCGGAAAAAGCTGAAGCTCTTCCAGTACGTCGTAGATACGATCCAGACCAAACGAGATGCCAATACCGGAAACGTCAGGCAATCCAAAAACGCCTGTCAGGTTGTCGTAACGACCACCCCCACAGATGCTTCCCATTTTCACAGAAGTGGGCTTTACTTCAAAGATCATCCCGGTGTAATAGGTAAGGCCCCTGGCCAGGCTAAAATCCAGTTCGATTTTAAATTGACGATCAGAGAATGCCTCCAGTTGTGAGAAATAGGCCAGAAGCTGCTCAATTCCCTTGCTGGCGGGTAGTTGTTCCCCCATTTTTTTTAGTCGCTCGACCGATGAAGTAGTGCCGGCAAGCAAATCCAGAAATTCCTTTAGTTTGTGGGTATTTCCCCCTTTGGATGCCATTTCCTCGAGTACGGCGGGTTCGCCAATCTTGTCCAGTTTATCGAGAACCACACAGAAATCTATTTCCCGTCCGGACATTCCCGATGCTGCTGCCATGGCAAAGAGTACGTCGCGATGATTTATCTTCAAAACAAAGTCACGGAGTTTCAGGCTTTCAAACACATCGTGCAGGAGCAGGGTCAATTCCACTTCGTTCCAGTCGGAGCGGGTACCAATTATGTCGGCATCACATTGATAAAACTCCCGGTATCGGCCCTTTTGAGGGCGATCCGCACGCCAAACGGGTTGGATTTGATAACGTTTGAATGGAAAGGTAAGGGCATGCTGGTTCATTACGACGTAGCGGGCCAGCGGCACGGTGAGGTCATAGCGTAGGCCTTTTTCAGCCAGGGATGGCAACAGGTGCTGGCTGCCTTTCTCAAAGTCTGAACGGGATGATTTTTTCAGGAAATCACCGGAGTTAAGGATTTTAAAAACCAGTTGATCCCCTTCTTCACCATATTTTCCCATCAAAACCGAAAGGTTTTCCATGGCAGGTGTTTCCAATGGCATAAAACCGTATTTGACAAACTGCTGTCGAATGGCCTGGATGAGGTAATTTCGCTTGATGGATTCCTGTGGCCCGAAATCACGGGTTCCTTTTGGTAATGAAGGTTTTTGCACTTATGTAATTATTTAGTTGGACAAAGCTAAATAATCCTATAATTTTGCGCCTTCAATTAATCAATTTAAGCAATGGCTGTTACCAGATTAGAAAGAAAAGGAAGAAAAAATAGAGTAGTGTCCAAAAAAAGAACCACCAACATCAAAAGGCTTTCTTCCAAGCCTGTGATAAAGAATGTTGATATTGAGGCAATCAAAGAAGAATTCGCAAAAAAAGCGGGTGCTACCAAGGCTAAAGCCACCAAGAAAAAGGCAGATGCTCCCGAAGCTACCCCTGAAGCTGCTGCAGAATAATTTTTTCTGTTTTTCCTGAATGAAATTTACGCCGGCCATATGTCCCGGCTTTTTTTATAGGTACCCGGCTATCCGGTATACGATCAATCCTGTCACCTCTTTGGCAATAAGGCTCCACGTCGACAGGGCAGTGGCATCCGGGATCAGGCCAGCATCCAGCCAGTGTGCCGACCGGAAATCCACCGGATAGTTTATCGTGGACAAGCCTTCATGCCTGAAACAACCACTGGCCCTTTTCATATGAAAAGCAGAAGTAATCAACACGAGTCGGGATTGTGGCTGTGTTTGGAGTATTTGGGCAGTGAAAAGGGCATTTTCGTGTGTGTTGCGCGATTTGTCTTCGATCAGAATGTCCGCAGGGTTTACCCCAAATTCAATGGCGATGCGTACGAGTGACGTATTTTCCGTAAAGGATGCATCGGACCACAAGGCAAAGCCCCCACTAATCAACAGTTTTTTCACCTTCTCCTGTTTGTACAGCCGTATTGCTTCCGTGATCCTGTCAGCACCTTCGTCAAAACTCAGCTGATCGTCAATGCGTGCATAAGGGTTGATCATGCCGGTCAGGACTACAGCGATATCGGCGGGTTTGTCCAGCGGGGCCGGGGGTTCTTCCAGGGCCCGCAGAGCCAGGTTTGCCAAAAATGGATTGCTGAAGCAAAAGACCCCAACCAGAGTATACAGTAGCAGGGTTTTTCTTTTTTTATCCGAAAAAATAGCCGCAACCAACAGCCCCGTAATCCAAAACATGGGGTTGAGCATAAACGCCAATGCCTTCGAAAAGAAAAAAAACATTTAATGGGAGCCTTTTGAGCCGGAAATGATCTTACGGAACCAGTCAAAATAGAGGAACACCATCAGCATCAACGACATGAACCAAATGACCAGGGTATTAAAATACAATGTATCGACCTGGAGGCCCACTATATGTTTTTTGGGTGTGTAAAACTGGCTTCTGAAATCAAACGGGTGGTCGGGAAACTCCGGATCCATATAGATGGGATAGATTTTCTGTACCAGTTCATTTCGGTTTTCCAATATCCGGTGTTCTGTTGCCGTGTTTTTTACCAACAGCGATAGGGCCTCATTTTCATATTGTTCCCTTTCGGCAAGGATTTCATCGATTTCTTTGCCTTGTTTCGTCTGTTTTTCTTCCCTTTCCTGGGCCGCATTTTTTGCCTTTTTATTGTAAAACGACTTTAGGTTTTGAAGAAACTCCTGCGTGCCTGTAAAGACTTCATAGGAAAATGTTTCCGGGGTGAGCAGGTCGATCATGGGAAATTTGTCCCTGCCAATGTAGCTCAATTCTTTTTCCAGTTCGTTGGTTACTGTTTTAAGGCGATAGGTAATGTCAGGCAGGTTTTCTTTTTCCTTGTAATGGATGTTGATATACTCCAATTCGGATTGCAGGCGTGGGATCAGGTACACGGTCTTGAATTCCGAACGGGCGATTTGCTTGTCTTCCTCATAAAATTCACGTGTATAGGCATTGTTTTTAAACTGGCTGACGGCCAGTGCCTCGTAGGCCCAGCGTGAGGCCA
>Ga0224501_10003237_pt1 | contig 12812 bp, 12 predicted proteins | sample SF_Oct11_sed_USG_4_FD_169105 | JGI IMG/M metagenome (GOLD analysis project Ga0224501, IMG submission 169105) | Sediment microbial communities from San Francisco Bay, California, United States - SF_Oct11_sed_USGS_8_1 | ecosystem: Environmental > Aquatic > Marine > Sediment | place: USA... | reverse complement strand
GAAAGCTATCACCGGATTATTGAAAGTCTAAAATAGGTTATTTTTTGTTTCTATAAACGATAAAGGTATGATCATCCGGCTTACAGGGTCGACTACCTTCATTATTATTCATCCTGTGCTGGACTTTTTTCAGCAGTTTATCCGCCACCTCTGGCAGATCACCCTTGCGAATACATTCAATAATCTCATCAATAAACAGATTATCTGCAACACCATCGGTTCCGATAAAAACCGTGTCATGTGTTGACAAGGCGACAGGAGAGCCAACTTCAATTCGCATGTCCTTGAAGCCAAGCACATTGGATACGATATGCCTCTCTTCGTGATGGATGGCTTCTTTCTCGTCCATGATCCCTGCCTCAACAGCATAACCAACCGGCGAATGCGGTACGGTTTGTAACTTTATTTTTCCCCGTTGGCCAACCACCAGAATATCCGAGTCACCGACATGATAAGGTCGAATTACATTGTTCTGGATTTCTACAACAGCCAGTGTTGTGGCCGACCCCCCGCTTTGCGCCATCACATCAAGATTGGCCTTTTCAATCCCGTTTAAAATAACTTCCCTTAAATCCAGATTTTCGGTGACTGCTTTCTTGACTGCATTACGAACAGCATCAACAGCCAGACTTGATGCGGCCTTGCCTGCTGGCATACCACCAACGCCGTCAGCTACGACCAGCACACAGGAATTGTCATTTACCGGAATTAATGCAGCGCAATCTTCATTCGGTGTTTCCTTGAAAGGATTCGAGGCAGAAAAAACTGTTGCTTGGCCTGAAGCAATGGAAAATAAATCAGGCTCCGTCATGGACGCTTCCCTGTAAAACTTTGCCTCTTGCAGATGCCTGATATCCATTAGTCTGACTGCCCTGTTACCATTCTATGCTTTCAAGATGCTCGCGTAATTGACCGGCCGATCGAAACTTGTCCAGTATTAACGAGGTTTTCAGACCACAACAAATACCCTTCACCTGTGGCGGCATTTTTGAGTAATGTTTTTTCCCGCCTATCGCGGTATAAAAGAGATGCACCAGATTGGCGACATCACCATAAATATTTTCCGGCTTGCATGCTCCCCAATGAAACATGTCCAGCAGTTTTATGTCGTACCCGATACCATAATCGCGGACAATAATATTATCCCCATGTAAATCGCCGTGATAATCACGCAGGTTATGAACACATTCAATGCCTGATGCCAATGCATGTAATAAATGCAGCCCTTGAAAATAGTGCAATCTTTTTCCAGGTTGTCTTTTTATATAGTCAGGTAAAATTTCCCCTTCAACAAAATCAGATATCAGGAAAGTTACTGTTTCCCGATGATACACAATAGACTCCTGTGTGTGGTACTGGATCAGGATCGGGCAATGACGCAGTTTGTGTAACTTCTTGGCATAGGTGATTGATGTGCGATCACGCAGGTTTCTATGCGGGAAAAAAAACTTGGCGGCACGCTCGATACCGGTCCTGACTTCTCGTATATGAAAAACCTCTCCCTCCCAACCTGAGCCAAGACGGGAAATTACTTCATATTTTTTTGCCAATACTTTACCCGGCTGAAAGTCAAAGCTTTCAATTCTGGGTCTTTTATTTTTTCTTTTTTCCTTATGGTGAGTTGTCATTTCTTATCCTTATTAGTTCTTCTCACTACCGACCAAATCATCTGGCTACCCGATAACTATAGATATCGGCACAAAAGGTGCAAATTAGAGATAAAAAAACAGATACTAAATGTCCCTGCGGCCTGTAAAAGCATGGGAAAGCGTACCGCTATCAACATACTCCAGCTCTCCCCCCAGAGGGATCCCGTGAGCCAGCCGGGTAGCACGAATTTGACGTGAGCGTGCCAGTTCACTGATATAGTGCGCTGTGGCTTCACCCTCGACGGTCGGATTGGTCGCGATAATGACTTCCTCGACAGGCTGTTTATCAAATCTGTCTGCAAGCTGATCCAGACCTATATCTTCCGGGCCAATACCATCCAGTGGTGAAAGATGCCCCATCAGAACAAAATACTGACCATTGAAACTATTTGATTGCTCTATCGCAATCACATCAACCGGGCTTTCCACAATACATAACTGTGATTGTGAACGTGAGGAATTTGAGCAAATGGTACAAAGTGGTGTTTCAGAAAAAGTACGGCAGGAAGAACAATGTTTTACGTTATCTACCGCTTCAACCAGTGCGGCTGATAACCTGCGCGCACCGTCTCTGTCACGTTCAAGCAAATGAAAGGCGATGCGCTGTGCCGATTTTGGCCCTACTCCGGGCAGGCAACGCAGTGTATCAATTAATTTATCTATCAGTGGACTTTGCGACATGCAAAATCAGAAGGGTAATTTTACGCCAGGGGGAAGGTTCATCCCCGAGGTAAATGCAGACATTTTATCCTTGGTCATGGTTTCAACTTTTCTTACCGCATCGTTGACAGCTGCTGCCATCAGATCTTCGAGCATTTCCTTGTCTTCTTCCATCAAAGAGGGATCAATTTCGACACGTCGTACATCATGTCGGCCATTCATGGTGACCTTAACCATACCTGCACCACTTTCACCCTGCACTTCCAGATTAGCCAGTTCCTGCTGAGCCTTTTCCATATTGGCCTGCATTTCCTGTGCCTGCTTCATCAGGTTACCTAGCATACCTTTCATACTTGTTACCTCAATACCTTGGGATTATTCAACGGGTTCTATTAACTCTTCCTGCACGTCTGCACCGAACATATCTTTTAATGCCTGTACATTTGAATCTGATTCAATTTTATTTACTGCCGCCTGATGTTTTTCCGATTGAAGTCGTTTTTGCCTTGCCGCTGGTGTTTCAATCTGCATGCTTTCAATCTCCACCTTGAGCCTGATTCTACTGCCAGTAAATTTTTGCAATGCTTTTTCCAGTTTCTTTTCACGCTCAGCATTCAGTAATGCCGCGTGCTCGGGCGCCAGTACCAGTATTATATTATTTTCATCTTTTTCCTTGATTGCACAATTAGCCGCGGCTTCTTTCAAAACTCCGGTCAATTTCATTCCGGCAATAATTGAACTCCAGTCATCATCCTGTATTGGTTCTGCCAGTGATGATATTTCTTCTGCTTTAATTATATTTTCCGATTGTGCCGGTGTAACTGTTTTTTTTGCAGATGACACTGCTGAATTTGATACGGCCGTTTTAACAGAGGCCACTGCTCGCGCTTCTGAAGGACGAAATGCCAGCATGCGTAACAACACCATTTCCAGACCACTACGCGGATCCGGTGCAAAATTCATGTCACGACGCCCATTGATTCCTATTTGATAAAACAACTGCACATCTTCCTGTGACAATACTTGAGAAAGCCGGATGATTTCTTCACGGTTGCTTTGCTCCTCGTCAACGGCATCCGGCACAACCTGTGCCAAGGCCATCTGATGCAATACTGATAATAATTCTTCCAACACATTGGAAAAGTCAGGCACGCTCTCGGCAAGGGTATGAATAGTTTCCAGTAATGCCTGACCACTGTTCGCAGCCAGTGCTTCAATAATTTCTGAAATATATGTTTGTTCAATTGTGCCAAGCATGGACTGCACATCCTGTTTGCCTAATTTGCCGGCGCCATAGGCAATCGCCTGATCCATCAAGCTCAGTGCATCACGCATACTGCCATCAGCAGCCCGCGCCAGTAGTTTAATGGCAGGCACTTCATGTTCAATATTTTCTTTTTCCAGAATATTGATCAGATATTCCGTGATCAGACTCTGAGGCAATCGTTTCAGATTAAATTGCAGACAACGCGAAAGAATCGTAACCGGTAATTTTTGCGGATCGGTCGTCGCCAGTAAAAACTTCACATGCGGAGGTGGTTCTTCCAGTGTTTTTAATAATGCATTAAAACTGTGCGTTGATAGCATGTGTACTTCGTCGATCAGGTAAATCTTGTAACGTCCACGTGTCGGTGCATACTGGACGTTCTCAAGAAGTTCACGCGTGTCTTCGACTTTGGTACGTGAAGCCGCATCGACTTCAATCAGATCAACAAAACGGCCTTCGTTAATTTCATTACATGCACTGCACTCACCACAAGGGGTTGCACTGACACCATTTTCACAATTCAGGGATTTCGCCAGAATACGGGCGATGGTTGTTTTGCCCACACCACGTGTGCCGGTAAATAAAAATGCATGATGGAGTCGATCATTATCGAGCGCATTGATCAATGCCCGCAAGACATGTTCCTGTCCTGCTACCTCATGAAAGGTTCCGGGGCGCCATTTGCGTGCTAAAACCTGGTAACTCATTTATTTGTTTTAATCGTTCTAGTTATTAACTTGTATAAATGGAGGTAGCCTGTACCAGCCACACCTCGGCACACGAATCCGCTGCTGCCGCTGCTCCCTTCCGGGCCTGACGGGGTTCACAACATATCATTGCGAGGGGACCGGCACAGGCCACCATAATATAATGTTACTGGCTGACATGGAACCGGTAAGAATTAAGAGTCTGTCGGAGTCCTTGCTCGGTAACTACATGAAATCTTGTAACTTTTGCTATTTTACCCTAACCAATGAATAAAGTAACCGCTGGAGATATCCTGTTTAACCTGAACTAACGTAATTTTGAGGGTTCTGGATAGAAAAGGCCCCGTAACCGGGGCCTGTAGACTGTTTTATGGCGAGGGGATGCCACAATAACAATATTCTTACTGTTTACGTCTCATGAAACCCATGAGTCCCAATAAACCTGAGCCAAACAACCAGACTGCGGCGGGGACTGGAACAGGCGTAACTTCAGCAAAGCCAAAAGCATCACCCACAGGAACAGGATCTCCATCAGCGTCTACGGTCCCATTAAAATTAAACAACAACAGACCTGCTCCTATATAGGCTGGGTCGCTGATTAAGGAGTTAATATCATTCAGACCATTTCCAGAAAATAATGACTGCTCACCAACCAACACTAACATTGATGCCATGCCTGTCAGTGTAAATTCAAAATTACTGGGAGACCCCCCTAACAAAACCAGATCAAAAGTACCTGCTGGTGTGCCGGGGTAAAACATATCAGCCAACATGGAGAAGTTGTCACCAATCATATATTCAACATCCGGAAAGGCATAATTCATTACGCCTGACGAGATACTCCCGTTATATGAAGGCCCGTTAAATCCGTAGTCTGTAAAACCAGAAAGAATTGTTGTATCAATAAATATTGCATTGGCAGGATCCAGATCATATGTAAAACTTCCGCTAAATGAATCACCTCCATTTATTCCTGCAATACCAACCGAATAATCAAAAACTCCGCTAAAATTTACAGTGGTCGTTGCTGCATATGATTGTGAAATCCCAAAAAAGATTACTGCCAGTCCTGATAAAAATCTGCTAAATAATTTCATCCTTCAAACTCCTAATCCGTGATAAATAATTATTGTTTGCTCAGCCTCTTTCGGCGAGACATCGCTATTAGTCCCGTCAACCCTGAGCCAAACAACCAGACTGCGGCGGGCACAGGGACCGCAGAAGGAACTGCATCATTCAATATGAGAGAATAACCATAATAACCATTGTAAAACTCAACTTCATAGGCATTTGCCTCACCCAATTTAGTAATACTTATATCATTTCTCCAGTTAACCCCGTCATATGCGGCAAGCAAAAACTGATCAGAGTCGGTTAATGTAAAACCATCTCCTCCTGAGTTTGTAATATTCCAGTCCGCTCCTGATGCTTGCAGTTCAACCTTGTCAAACATCGCCAGTGGCAAATAACCAAGACTATCATCCAGCGCAAGATTGCTGTCATCAAAAATTGCAAAATCAAGTCCCGAAGCACCATAACTAAAATCAAATATATTTAAATCACCATCTGTTGGCATCCATATGGTAGAGGCCGACAATGCTCCTGAAATAAACATGCTCGCCAATCCTGGAAATAGTTTTATTATTCCTTTTGCTTTCATCTTCTTTACTCCACTAATCTATTAATTGTTTAATCCTTTAAAAAAATTAATAACTTATATATTAGATATTGAGACCTGCCCCCTGACCACACCGGTTTGCACGAGGGGATGTACATCATCAGTGTGGTCAGGATAAACAGTGAATCATTCAAACTTTCTTTCCTGGAATACCTGCTTGTACGAGGGGATGTACGTTACAGATATTCTCAGAATAACCAGCAAATAATTCATTTCTCAAAACCGTAAAACCAACTTCTTACTACAAACAAGATGACTCAAACTCATACTCCGTCATCCTTTAATAAATTCTGTTGAGACCTGCCCCCTGACCACGCTGGTTTGCACGAGGGGATGTGCATCATCAGTGTGGTCAGGATAAACAGTGAATCATTCAAACCTTCTTTCCTGAAATACCTGCTTGCACGAGGGGATGTACATCACAGTTACTTTCAAGCTCTCTGGCGAATCATTCGTTTCTCAAAAACTTTTACTCCTTAATCTCTTTTCGTCTGGATATCGCTACCAATCCAATTAAACCGGAACCAAACAGCCAGATTGCAGCTGGTACAGGGACAGGCGTCAGGGCATATTCACCCCACCCACTTGGGTGGCGATCAAATTTGTCCGGAAAATGTTTCCCAGGAAAATCACGATTTGGAAATTCACCAAACGGAAATTTGTCATATGGAAAATTCGGGTTTGGATGCGCTACACCATCATGTCCACTTCTGCCAAACATACCCTTAAAACCATGAGATGAATTATTTTCATGCTCACCATCTTCATGATCTTCTGAAGATTCGTCAGAAAGATCTGCTCCTGCCATACTTAAACCAGCACCAGCGTTTATTGAGTGCTCAATATCCGGTCTTGCAATTGCAGGAAAGTGTTCCATAGGGAACTTGTCTTGCGGAAAGTGATTATTTGGATATTCATCAAAAGGCACTGATGCCGCATTTGCAGAAAAACTTCCGCCCAAAACGCCTGCTAAAATAATATTTCTGTATCCCCTGAACATAACTTCTTTTCCTTATATGTTTTAAATTATCATTTAATCTAAACAGCCACACCTGAATGGGCATTCAACCGTCGTTTAAAAATATGACGCCCATCATCAAGCAAACAACTTTCTATTAACTTTTGATCAACCAGTTGTTCCAGAGCCCGTTGCACCCGCTCTTTTGATAATTGTGCTATCTGGTGCAATACCCACCACTGGCGAATACCTTCTGCGGTATCGGCCGCATCTGGCCTATGTTCCAGATAACTTAAAACCTGAAACTGAATATCTGATAAAAGCTCGTAATCAACTTTTTCTAATTGTTCTATTTGACTTACCTGCATATTTACTTGACTCCAGACCTGTAAAATTTTTGTTATTATTTTTATTTCGTTATTGCAATAGGTATGCCAACTCGGGATGAGTTTAATAATCAACAAGTTATGTTCGCGCGAGAAAATTACCGGGTCATATTTAACCCATAGTCATTTTGTGATTGGAGTGAGAAATAACGGGAAAACAGAAAATTTTATGTGGGTTATTTTTATCCCGCCCGGGTGAAAAATAACCCACCAATAATAGAGTGGTTAATTAGTACTGAATATCGTGTTTTTTGAGTAGGCGGCCCAGAGCTCGACGCTCTTTGTTTGCATGTCTGGCTGCAAGCGTGACATTACCTTTACTGCGTTTCATGAGTGCAGACAAATATTCTTTTTCAAACTGCGTTAATACATTACTCTTTGCCATACTAAAAGGAAGCTGATGCACTTCATCCTGAAGCAAATCCACTTGCTCCAGAGATGCCTCATCAACATTAAATTGCAGATGTGCTGGTAAAATCACATCATCATCTGAAATCAGAAAGGCACGATGTAACCTGTTTTCAAGCTCTCGTATATTACCGGGCCAATCATGCCTTTCCATTAATTGCTGACTGAGGTGATGTAATCTTTTTGGCCTGGTATTGTAACAAGCCTGAAATTGCTGAAGGAAGAACCCGGCAAGAGTGACAATATCACCTTCACGATGACGAAGTGCCGGTAATGTAATTGGTAATACATTTAACCGATAATATAAATCAGCACGGAACTTCCCTGCTTCCATCATCTGTTCAAGTATTTCATTACTTGCCGAAACAATCCTGACATCTGCAGTCTTGAATTGTTTACCACCTAGTGGACGATATTGTTTGTCTTGTATAAAACGAAGTAATGTCGCTTGTGCCTTGGGAGACAGTGCTTCAATCTCGTCAAGGAATAACGTACCACCATCTGCCTGTGCTATTAATCCGGCTTGCTCATTTCTCGCGTCTGTAAATGCTCCCCGCTCATGACCAAACAGTTCATTTTCCAGTAATGAGTCAGGTAAAGAACCACAGTTTACCGGTATAAACGGACCCGCTGCTCTTGCGCCCAGATAATGAATTGCTCTGGCCGCCAGTTCCTTACCTGTCCCCGTCTCCCCATAAATGGACACCGCCACATCATAAACAGCAATTTTTTGAATCGTTTTCAGAACATCTTGGAATGCAGGTGAACTGCCTATTAAATTAAGCGCAATAAAATCAAGCTGTGTTGATTCCGATAATTTATTATCTCTTTCTGATGAAGGAAGTAATTCACACATGCGTTGCAAACGAAGAGCCAATTCATCTTCTGAACATGGCCACTTTGCAAAATCAGTATAGTGTGAATAAGCAACTAATGAGCCGGAATCATGGACTGCTTCTTCTGTAAATAAACCTAATACAGGAAAGATTTTATGATTATCAATATAATGTTCGCACAATAAAGAACCTGATCCTTCGACCAGCGCAATACAGACTGAATTTCTCTGCAAATAGAATTCAGTTGGTGAGTTGGTTATATCAATCACCCGCACATCAGCATACCCGATGCTCGCAAGCATCTGGCGTATTCTGGATGATTGTTCTCCCCCCGGAGAAACTGCTAGCAAATAAATTATTGTTGATTTCATCATCATCAGGCGTCCTTGACCTATAACTCTCAGCAATGCTTATGCTCCATCCTGAAGCCCTGTTTTGTGCTATCGTTTTCCTATTACTTTTATGTAATTCCTGTTTGCCTACTGTTTTAACTTCTAGTGCTACAACCTTCGTTTAACAGGTAATAAGCAAAACAATAAGCAATATACTTATGCAAAATTCATTCCATAAATAAATATTCTTTAGTAAACAATGAGATAGTAATTTACAGTCTGATTTATTCAGCTTAATTTTTTAAAAGTGTAAAATTTTTCGACACAAGAAAGTGCCTGAATTGAACAATTCTGACAAAAATTAGCTTCCAATTATTGACGATCACATTGAAATGTTAGCCATGGCAAGGCAAGCAATAACATGAAAATAACTGCATTTGCCGGGATATGTAAATTAAAGTCAACCGTGCTATGAATGAGTATTGAAATAATTCCCATCACTGAACCAAAGACCATCCCTAGTTTAAACATGCTTTGATATCGCCAAAGCATAAATAATCCGGTTCCAAGTGAAAATACGATTACAGAACCAATTAATGCACTGCCAATGATACCTGTATTCGACAAGTGCTCTATATAATCATTATGTGCATGATCAAAGAAACCGGAAACACCTTCCCCTCTATATTTAGGGAATACAGAATAAAAACTCCCTGGACCACTACCAGTAATCCAATAGTCCCGCCATTGTTGATAAGCGTAAATATTAACCTCATCTCTTGTTTCTGTCGCAAAAGTTGTATCTTTTATTCTTTGTTTTACTTTTTCCAGACCAAACCAGCTACCCAAAATCAGGATATCTATAATTATTAAACTGCCTATCAATATCACTATGGATCTGGTCTTCTTTTTCATAAATACCAGCAATATCAGAGCTGTGACCAACATACTGGTAAAGAATGCCGTATTTCCCATTCTTGAACGTGTTAACACCAACGCAATCACCATGATTGCCAAACATAAACGAAGTAATATTTTCTTACTCAGCAAAAGACGAGCAATTCCTCGAATACGCTGACTCATTGTTGCCCGGGATTTACTATGGCTCATGCTGCCAATTAAAAACCCAATTCCTATAGCAAGTGTCATCTCAAGGAATCCGGCAAGGTGATTTCTGTTAATAAAAGTTCCTGTTGCAACACCTCTTGAAGCTTCTTTCTCTACAAAAAAACCCATTTCAAATCCAGATAAAACCATTAAGCTTCCATAAACTGATTGAAAAACAGCCGCCAGAATCAGTGCGAGCACACATTGTTTCATACGTTTTCTGGTATTAACCAATATCAGTATCAAAACAAAGAAGATCACATAGGCAGTATTCTTAATCGATTCTGTAATTGAGGCATTAATATCAAGACTAAGAGGTATGAATTTTAATTCGTTGTAACCCAAAGGTGATTGCGAATAAATGTCTGCTGCTTGGGGCGATAATATTTCAACCCATGCTATTGGCATTGGTACAGTCATAAGATAACCATAGCCAATCCATAGCAGCATTAATAAAATTACCCAGCGAGCCTTATACAGTGCTGGTGGAGTTATGATTCTTCCACGCCAGATGGCGAACAAAACAAATGCTGCCAAACTAAAAACCCAGACCTCCATAATCGTCCATGCCCATAGCCTATTACTACCCATTGGTAATGGTAGCCATATCAATAATCCAAGCAGGAAATAAAATGGCCATTTTGACGCCTGTTTCTCAATTACAGCATCTGTACGGTGTTTGTTTTCTGGTGATTTATATGCACTATTCACAGAACATTACCTGTTCATCTGTTTTTCCAGTGTGGAAACCAGAGATTCCTTATTATGTCGTCTGGCAAGTAAATGGAGGCTTGTTTTTTGGCTTATTAAACCCCGCTTGATTGCTGCTTCAACCAGATCTTGTGCAGGTATTGAGAGTTGCCCCCAAGTAATGAATCCGAGCTCAATTATGGTTAAATTAATTCTGGATTCCCAAGGTCCTAACTTTGCCATGTTTATTAAGGCACTCTCAAATTCATTATCAATCTCCAGCATTTTTAACTTCATACGCGCCATACCAGCCCAGCTATAGGGCCAGGAAGGCCGTAAAGCAATCGCTTTCTTATATAATTGAAGTGCTTGTTGAAGTTGTGATTTCGTTCCACTATCCCAGACTGCCTTACCTTTAGTATCCTGCTCTATTACTAACGCTTTGAGTCTAAAATATTCCGGATTCTTGTTATAAATACTTATTGCTGTATTAATCGTGCCCAATGCCTCCTCAATTTCGGAGCTCAAGGGAGACGCGTCCTGATCAATCCATTTATTAATATAGCTTTTGGTCTTATAAGAGTAGAAAGTTGAAATACCTAATAAAAATACCCATGCTAGCAGCACAAGCAAAATCAGGCTTGCTAATAAATATAATATTGAATTTTTTGATGAATCCTGACTTGATTTCATATATATATCTTAGCAGGATGAATCCTCTTTATGGCTAAAGAATATTCTATTTGATACTTCTGAATGATTTTATATTTATATGGCTATGATGCCTTTTCATATTTTATAGGTGGGATTTTGTTTTCTGAATAGTAATACCCCCCGTAGTACATATCCTTACTCATTACCATTTTGTTAAGCACTATACCTGCTAATGGGGCATTAACTTCACGAAAACGTTTAATGCCCGTTGTTATTTGAGGAAGGGGGGTCTCATCCGTATGAACCACATAAACCACTGCTGAGACTTTTTGCGATAAGACCAATGAATCACTAACTGCCTGTATAGGTGCTGAATCAATAATAATACGATCATAATTTTCGGATAATTTTTTAAGCAAAGTGTCGAACCGTTTTGATGAAAGTAACTCCAGTGGGTTGGGTGGCATAATCCCCGCCAATAACAAATCATGTTTATGTAATCCTCTCTGGATACAAAGATTTGCTTCAACCGTACCAGCTATCAATTCTGAAAGGCCTGGCGTGTTATATGGAAACCCATACTCTGCCCCAATTGATGGACTACGCATATCTGCATCTATCAATAAGACTCTTTCCATCTTGCCGAGTGAAACCGCCAGATTGGATGCTATTGTAGTTTTACCTTCCTGTGGCAGGCTTGATGTTACCAAAATTATTTTGTGACACGTATCAATATCAGAAAGTACTACTCCTGTTCTTATTGTCCTGATAGATTCGGCAAATGCTGTACCTATATTATCCTCTGTAAATAAGGCAACATTATTATTTTTACCTGATAACTTTTTGTTTAATAAAGGCACCATGCCTAGTACCGGTAGGCCCAGTTTTTCCTCTGCCTCTTCTGAGGTTTTTATCGTATTATCAAGAATCTCCAATAAATAAATAACAACGATACCGGCAAATAATGCAAGCAACATTGCGAGCATTATAATTTTATTTTTTTCGGGTTTTACTGGAGAAGTTGGTACAATTGCCGGATCAACCACTCTCGCATTACCTGCATCCATATTGCCCGCAACACTGGTTTCCTTAAATCTGGTCAGGAATAATTCATAGAGTTGCTGATTAGCCTGTGCCTCACGCTCCAGAGATTTTAGAGTAAAACCTTTACGATTGGCCTGCTGAAGACTCTTCTTTAATATTTCAAATTCATTATTTAGTTGCTGTTCATTTGCCTTGCTAATCTGATACTCTTTTCCAATCCCGTTAATTGCATTATTTATCTCTTTTGACAATTTTTCCTGAACTGCTTTTAGATCCGATTTTGCAGCAATCATCTTTGGATGCTTATACCCATAACGTTTGGATAGTTCAGATAATTTGCGCTCAGCACTAACCTCACTTACCTTAAGCTGCTGTACCAAAGGCTTTGATAAAACATCCGGATGCAATGACAGTTCTTTTATTGTTTTGTTGCTAT
>Ga0224501_10003236_pt1 | contig 12820 bp, 7 predicted proteins | sample SF_Oct11_sed_USG_4_FD_169105 | JGI IMG/M metagenome (GOLD analysis project Ga0224501, IMG submission 169105) | Sediment microbial communities from San Francisco Bay, California, United States - SF_Oct11_sed_USGS_8_1 | ecosystem: Environmental > Aquatic > Marine > Sediment | place: USA... | reverse complement strand
ATAACTCCAAATAAGACATTTTGAAAAGCCTAGCACTATTTTTATGTTTTCCTTGCTTATATGAGATACTGCATATTTAACTTTCTACTCACTGACTGGTCACTCCGTAGAATGTACTGCCATCTTCAGGCACATTGGTATTGAGATCTGCCCAGAATTTCACCAGGAAAAACGCTTGAGTAGGACCCTTCTCGTACAGGTCCTTCAATCCACCCTTCTTGTCAGGAAATTTATCGTAGATTTGTCTTATGTCGACCACTTCAAGCTGCGGATCAGCGAAGGTGGGTATTGTACCTCCGAGTTGAACGTAGATGTGCTTGTTATACTGTAACAGGGCATAATGTATATTAAACAGGCCTTATAGGCTTAGTTGTTACTGTGAGGACGCATCCTTCAGGCTTACTCAATACAAGGGAATAATAACTTTTATGTATTCAGTCGCAACATGGGAATGCACCCAAGGCCTGGCCTGTCAAGGACACTAGATCCTTTTTTGCTCTAGGCAGTGATTCAATACATGTAACGCATCAGAGTGTGAGCCAGTCATTTTACTCTACAGGGGTCGGCTGATTGCAGAATGATTGAAGAAAAGGTTGAACTTACTGTCTCTGAGTCTCTCTGCTGCTCGAGAAAAGCAGTGAACTCGCAAAGTCGAAGTCTCGGACCAGCAATGCTACGACCCTCCCACGCCGCCATGGACGGAGAGATTTGCGTTGTAGAGTCAGGAATGCTGTTTAGAATTGGTGGTTTCACATCCAAAGGAGCGCTTATGGAATAGTTGCAATACGGTTTCACACTGAAAGCAAAGAGGCGGGTGCAGTGAGGCAAATTGTCATCACTGGTCTCCTTTTATAATAAAATCAACAGGAAACAAAACAGGAAGCGCATGAACCCATATAATGTACAATCTTGTTTATAAACAGGCATTCTTACTAGGCGTTATAGTTTGCATAAGCACTACAATAATAAATTTGAATCTCTAAAAGCATGGCTCAGAGTTTAGCGCGTTATCTGCAATCAAAGGTGTTAAGGTGAACGCAGATAACCAAATCATTGAACTCAAACTATTAAAAACTGAATTAATAGGTGCATTTGCGTGCTCGCAACCCAAATTTTTGAAAAAATTCTCTGTCGTGAGCACACCGCGACCGAAAGATGCTCTTTTAAACTGCACTTTTCTATCGCGCTCTTGAACAGTTTTTTTAGATTTCGCGACCAAAATACATTTCGGTTGCGAAAAAACCGAACACGCGAATGCAACTAATGAGGAACAGTCTGGTGACCTTATAGCTCCTTTGACGCAAAGATGCATGTAAACATGTATTCTTTTTCATTGATCTACTCTGTAGTGTCATCCGATATCAGCACCTTATGAGCGACAGCAGGTAGGCTCATCACGTTTATGAGAAAGAAAAGCCATGGCACAATCATGACCTCATTCGTATACCATCTTCGATGTAAGGAAAAGCAGCACTCATGTGAAAATTGAAAGGGTGTAAAAGACTTACTCGAGATGCTGTCCAAGTCCGGGGTTCCAAGACGATCGATGTGGTACTGCGTATGGTCCTGGTCTGCCGGAATGGTGCGGAGGAATGCCACCGTGCATGCCTGGCGGTAGGCCAAGACAGGGCCTCTGCAGGGCGGAGGCTGACACAATCTGAGCAGAGGACATGTTGCTAAGTGTCGCCAAGGCCTTCTCCGTGGTGGCTGTAGGCCAGGCCTAAAACAAACGAAATCACCATGAGAACTCAATGTCATACATGGCATGTAACGTGGGGTGGCCCATGTGCATTAGCAACAGTGATTATTCATCTTCGTAATGCATGTAGACCTGGAAACAGGTCTCCCCTCACAGACTACTCGCTTTACGACACTTACAGAAACACCAGGAACAGTTTTCAGCTGCCCTTGTATATCTTTGGTTTTTCTTCGAGCAAGAACCTGAATATGAGAGCTGACTTGCTTGCGTGACCTTGTTTTTCCTGTCCGAAGTTTGATGTATCGGGCAATAAGCTCATTTCGACCTTCAAAACATACGAAAGTTTGGATCATGAACTGCTCCCGATATTGACGATCACAATTGCGATTACGCAAGTGATGGAAGGCAATCGATGAAAATAACATTCCAATACTCATTAAGATGAGGTACAAGTAATTAGTGTGAATAGAATAGAGACATGAATACTTTGGTATTGTGAGATTTTCTAACAGAAAAGTAAATAGGATTCATTCTTTTGTCTGAGGCTCATTAGGAAATCGCAACAATACGTTCCATGTCTTTCTCTAAATCATAGCAGACACCCTATAAATACTACCAACCAAATCTATAATGACATTTGAATAGTAATCAATGTAAAATGGGATGGAAATATGTGAAAGACAATTCAATCTATATTTAAATCTTGTACATGACGATGTAGCGCGACTTCGATCTTCGACTGAGAGCAAACAAAAGAAGACAAATCAGAAATTACATTTATTTATACAGGACAATCAATACCTTTGTGTTTAGATATGGTAATAAGTTTTGTGTTTTGACTCTATCTGGATAACCATCTACATTTTTCTAATAATGTGTAATTAATTTTGTTGTACAAATGCTTTGGTGCATATAGTATAACAAACCACAATTAGCCAGTGAAATTACTAAGGACAATGAACAGTGCATCGCAAGCTAATTAAACTTCGATCCAGCAAAAGATTTACGGCAAAGAGAATGATAATGACCTTAATCGCATACCGAAAATACTACAGCTAACACATCACAATGAGATGATTTCTATCGCATTTATTCACTTATTCTCATACAAAAGTGCAATAAGATCTCATTGCTATTTAAACGGACCACAAGTTAAATTGTTTTCCTTCTTTTCTCTAGCGAGTGGTCAGTAAAGCCATCTGTAGCACGTACATACCGTACATCTTTCCCTCATCAGAGAGAATGATCTTGCGTCGTCCGCACGGAGGGTAGATCGCCAGAGCTTCTTGGAAGCTCTGCTCAATTTCTGGAGACCATACTCCCTCGGCATCATTGGTCCCATCATCTTCAAGATCGCTGTCCTCCTTACTTCCATTGCTCATGCCGCTGACGCTTGGTATAGATTCGGTGCAAGCGGGAGGCATGCCATTAGGCCATGTGGTAGCAGGTGCTCCAGTAGACATTCTATATGCCTGAAAAGAAGATAGTCTATACTCAACACGGTCTTCACAGCTACTGCAATCCGAAATGAAAAACCTACCAGAACTTGAAAAATTTTAATGCAGAACTTACCAGAAAAGTCAGCGAATCCATTCGATCAAGATATTGCCAGAAACGCGTTGCGCTCAATAGACTTCGAACAGATTTGCCGGTTTATTTATACCGGCTAGCTACAATCAATACCCCTGGACCAATCAGGAGAGTGAAAAATCTATGATCAAATTAGGGCAACTTTTCCTTTACTGCCAACGTAAAGGAAAAGTTGCCTCCATGATTTTACTATGTTGGATTAGCGGAATATAGGCGGAATATAGCGGAATATATGCCTCTATGCCCCCCCATGATTTTACTATGTTGTCAGCGGAATATTTTAAAAGATAATATTTGTGTCATTTGGCATGGCTTTCTTCCCTAGAGTAGTACGTCAAAAAGTTAGGATGTCTAAGACCTTGTATAATGAACAAATCACACTGCGAACTGAGCACCGAATACCAGCAGTATGTTAACATAGATCGATTACAACGAGCACTAAGAAAGCTCCATCAACTCGAGTGTGCTAAACGAGAGAATCTCTAGCAAAAGCTAGGCAAAGTTTTACGAAGCCATCATTAGCCAGTAACATGGAATGCATTGTACTGGTGTCTAAGCTCTGAATATTGTTCGGTCAAGATTTGGGTAGAGAGGTAGGTAGACAATGACATAGCGTGACTACTATGATGAATTACATCGGTTTTATAAAGGGACAAAGTAGAGATTGGCATGCACACTACCGACTCGTGCTTTTTGCAATCTTGATTTCAATTCAAAAGTCGCTACTGCCATCCTTGATACTGAATTCAAGTCAAATACATAGATAACACTTATGTAGGGGAATTAATTCAAGTCTGGGAATATAACTAATAATTTAATGGTAGGAGTTATACATAGCAACGAGCATATATACTAAATGACTGATATAAACATAGCAACACCTACATCAAATGTATTCCCAGTATGTATCAACTCAGGAATTTCCTGTATTCGAATTTCAAACCCTAATGCAAAAAGTGTTTTTGCATTCACAGAAATACCAAATGATGCACAGTTCAATAAGAGGTGCATTTGCGTGCTCGAGCTTTGGCGTCTGAAACGCGGTTTTAGAACATTTTCAGTTTTTCTGCTTCAAAGTGCGCCCGAAAAGCGCATTCTACTGTGTGGGAAAGTGAATTTGATCATGCGAAAAGAATTCTACGTCTGAAAGTACGCGTGCTAGTTTACAGTGTCAAGGTTATCAAAATGTCAAGACTAACTATCAATGATCGCTTTCTTATTCCATGGTCGCTTCACGGGTCGCTTCGTTGTTGCGAAACCGACCGTGAAACAAACTGCATAACTTTTTTGTCCTTAGACACGCAAGATATTGAGAGGGGATAGCTCCGATGCGTCCGAAACTGCACCTGAAACCCTTGCATTTTTTTAACTGCGTCTATTCGCTCATGTCTGACATTTTTTGTCTGCGTCTGGCCGAAAGCACGCGAATAGAACTAATAATGTTACACATGCATGTACGCACATTAATTAATTGCCTACCTGGTGCAAGGGAATGAGATGTTCTGGCAGCACGTTGAACAACATTTTTACACGTTAATTAGGCAAAGAATGATATGCTGAAGAACACAACCTTCAACGCCAAACTCTCTAACAATACTGAATGCCAACAGACAAGGGTTAGCATGCAAATTCCCGTAGACACAAAAGTATCTGCTGAATGAATTACGTTCAATAGGATAAACTTGGAACTACGGCAACAACTGTTGTTCACAAAACTGATTGGAATTTTACGTCTAAGGGTAATCAACAAAATAGAATGTCCGAGAGAAAGCTTGGAGTACCCAGACAGCAAAATCTTATTATACCTATAGAAAAATTGTTACTCAAAGATCCAACAGAAGTATATTATGAAACCAAGGAGCTATTCATGAGAAACAAACGGCTCACCACAGTCATGCCTAGGATTAGTAAGGATTAGGGCCATAAAATTATATGGATTACAATTAAGCAAACAATCGAGATGTCCAATGGCAACTAGTTAGCACCTGCTCGAAGCCATATTTTCTTCAGTTGTCCTAACTGAGATAAAAAATTATTTGCATGACGAACGGATAATGTACAAATACGGAAAAAATCATAAAAATGGAGCGTGAGTATATTGACAAGAGGCACCAATTTTCAATTGTCGCCCCTTCGAAGGAAACGTAACGTGGTTAGTTTCTGAGAAGGGGGTCTAGCTCTACAGGGGTGCGGAAGCCAGCCAATGCTAAGCCTTTCGCCGAACGTACCTGCCTGCAGCGGCGCATGCCCCAATGTCCGATGTACGGAGTGGCTAAGAAAACGGTGTGCCGTTAGTACCTGCTTGCTCGAAGTAGGACCAACACCAGTGTGAGCCAGTCAGCAGTTGTTGCGAAGTTCGCGTAAACCATTCTTCGCGAGCGCTAAATTTGCAAATTCAGCCAGCGGTCTTCTCCGCTAGAGGTCCTTGATAGCTGTAGGAACGCAGAGACGTTGCTACTGACAGCCGGTGGTAACAACAAAGACTAGATCCAAATGGCCCTCGGGCTCGAGCAAAGGCAGCGCGTGCGCCGTTTGCCATTTCCGACTGTTCGTTTTCACAGCGGTTTTGCTTTGCGTGTTAGTTTGTGCTGGCCCCGTAGTTTCCTTCGAAGGGGTGCTCTCTTGCCATACACTGCCAATGGTGCCCACTGTTCGTTGAGGGGTTAGTTGCTTGCGATAGGCGATGCTGGCATGGCTGGTAGTAAAAATTTCCAATAACATAAACATATGTAACCATGAGTGCAGCAAACAGCGCTCAGGTAACATCAAACTAGTTAGTGTACTACAGAGAGTGACCATGGGACACCATTATAGGGTGCTGATAAACATTATAATCTTAAGCGGGTCCCATGCTATTTGCTATCTAGATAGCCTAGCCGGCAATAGTAAAAACTGAAAACCAAGAGTGCGCCTACATGTAGATCATAATCAAACATTTGAATCATACAATGGACAGGACTCCACATTGCATTATTAAAAGGTACAAATCGGTGTGCTTCAAATTTATAATAACTTACGCAGAAGGCACTTGGTGTTTAGAAATGTGCAGATCTGTAAAACAGTGCCGCCTCTACTAGTTGGGGCACAGAGCACCACACTGCATCCACTGGAGAATTCCGAATAGTCAAACAAGAATTCTAGACGTTCTGTAAACAGTAACGCAACAATGACCTGTCACGCCCAGTTGTTAGGTGCCAGTAGTTGAATTCATTCTACTAGGGAGAGTCTGTGCAGCCACCTACCGCTTTTATTCCCTGATCAGATGAACGCAGAGACTCCTTAAGTCCTTAGTAAATTACGTTTTCCATTTCAAAGAGCTCAGTTTCCAAATCAGTCTGTAAATAATAAGTATTATGAATGCCCAGTAAAACACAAGACCACAGTGTTTTGAAATGGGGAGTTGTTAGAATCAGTTCCAATGTGTGAAGTAATTTGGGCCCGCCTAAGCAAAAAGTTAGAATGGTTGACAAATATTCCAATTACAAACCTATCAATCGAGAAGTTTATCCTGAGAAATCCTGTCATTGAACCAGAGAGCAGCGAAATACGAGAACCCGCTGGGCAGGCTTCTACAACGAATTATTCATTTTAGGGTCATTATTTAGGTCCACGCAAGTCACCCTGAGCTCAATCTAAAAGTACATTGAAACAATTTCACACGTGGAAACTGGTTGGATTGAGCTCGGGTGTGACTTTTATGGACCTAAATAATGACTCAGCTATGAAAGTACCTTTCTGCTAAGGTACGTTCATCCTATACACCCAAACTTTCTGATCTGTTATCACAATTATAGGTCACGAGGTTTGGTGCCAAGCGGATAAAATAAATAACCTGTTGTGGAAGTCTACCCACCAGTTTCCATTACTTCACTACCCTCTGGTTCAAAAACTGGATTTTTTCAACATCACGTGATTGTATTCTTGGATTTTATTAACAAATAGCGCCAGGGTGTTATACAACTGAATGGTATTATTATAAGCTGCAAAAGAGATCATTGTTTGCCAATGCAGGGGTTCTAAATTCGAAAATTGACACTGTTAGTTTGAAAAAGCAGCACGAGTGACAGTTTCCAGATAAATGGTACAGTATTCCCATCATACCTATCTACAACTGACAGATTGAATGACCCAAACCTGAGAACAAGAGCCTCTGAGTAGAGCTAAAGAGTTTGTGACTAAAAGATAACTGATTCAGTCGATGAATGTATGATGGGGGAAAAAGAAACTGAATATGAGACTAAGAGGGAATCAGTCACTCAGTCAATAAGATGTATCAGTATTGAGACCGGACCAGGGTCTAATAGTGAGTGACAGAATTCATTTCATCCACTCAGAGGTAAACAGTGTCATTCACTGACGGGGTAGCTCATTCAGGCACTGAGGCTAATAGTAGCTTTCGGTCAGATATCGAAGGCTAGCCTATCGAGTAATTGACCGAGTGACTCACTCAGTCACACTCACAGTCACTCAGAGTTAGAGTCAGACTCACTCACGCGTCGGTCACCCACTCATGGACTGTTCGTGGGCGATTTCACACGGGAGTATGGGTAACAAAGCGTCGATTACGTGTTGGCTGTCGTATTCCCTACCAGGGGGTGATAAAATCTTCAGGATACTCGCTGGTAGTGGGGTGCTGGATGCATAATATAATACTAATAGATGCAATTCACGCGAACAAACCGCGGCGTTCCCGTTGTAGTGTAGTTGGTGTATTTACTTCAAGCCGACCACAAGTTCAAGGTCGGAGCATAATCCGGGTACTTTTTGGAGGGCGTGCCGTGATCGAAATGTAAATAGAACCACGTGGTTGTTTGGTGGCGGAGTGGAAACTAGAACATTTCTGCTATGATATATTAGGCGCGGGTATAGAAACATGAATATGTCCTAGACACACAGTAGAGCATTCCATCATCGAAGGTTTGTAAATTCTTTGTACAGAATGCGCTGTATTGTGTTGTGTTGTGTTGTGCTGCGCTGTGTTGTGTTGTGAACTGGAATTCCCTTGAATCAAATTACTTTATAAAATCTATGAATAAATGATGAGTGAACGGCTATTCCTCTTTCAACACAGGTCCTTCTCTGAATGGTTTCACTCAAAAATGAGGCATTTCTATATTTTAATAATCCACAGCACCTGTGTTTATGTGTAGCCACTGCACTATGGTGTTGCATTGCATATACATATAAGTACGTATAACATACATATACCCCAACAGTTGTCACTATTGAGATGAATACTGGATCGGTATCTGCATATGAGTTGTGTAACGTTCACGGCACGGGGAAAATGAAATGTGGTCACCATGAGTATCAATTCGAGCAAGACAAGACATAATTATTTGGTTATGCGTGAATAGCGTCGCTATAAGCCATTCACCTGTTCTCAGGAAGGTTCATGGTGTGCCTGAAAGAAAAGGTTACTCTTAATCCAACAATGGTACAGGAGAGAGTAATAAGGACATCACCAACGAGGGTGGGAAGTACTCTCGGAACCCTGAAAACTACCCACCCTCTTTGGCATCCCTTAACCCCAGCTAAATTGGAGTCTTGGCAACCAAAAGGCTATGTGGTCAACCCTCTGCAAGCCTGTGAGACTAAGGCAATCTTTGTCTCATCGCTTTAACCGGAAGAACTAGCATTGAACTTATCAAATCAACGTGTAACCTTCACCGTCAACAAGTCAGGGTCTATTCACGAAAATTGTGTGCCAAGGGACCAAGTCTGTTAGTGAGTGAGCGAAAGTTACAGCTTAGTGGATGTCGTACTGGGCCTTGTAGCCGGATCCACGGTCCAATTCCCGATTCAGGCAAAAACTTTGTTTTTTGCAACACCCTAGTCAGTTTCGGATCCCGACATTAAACAAAAGAGGTCCGCCCATAGAGCTACCTTCGTTATAGGTACGCAAATGCAAGCAGAAAGTTTTCTAATACTGCACCCTGAGACACGCTGAATCGCAAGACTTCAGTAGGCCAATTTCTGTAATCCCCTGGCACTGGTCAAACTACGAAAACAGAGAAGCCTGCAGAAAAAGGAACTGCAGTCACATATGGTAGAGGTGCCCTCCCCATACTGAATAATCAGGACTGCCTGACAATTACTACCGGGATGGTTCGATCAGCAGTAGAGTGTTGGGCTTGCAAACGTGAGAACCTGGATTCAAACCATGGTCATGCCCTCGGGTTTTGAGCGTGAGCTCGTCACACTAATTTAGCTCAAAGCAAAAACAATTCTCAATGTATGAGGTAGTGCATTGCTATATACTGATCACTCGTTGTGCTCTGTGCTTAGCTGTAACTGGTGAAAAAAAAGTATTCAACTCGGCAGTTTCACCTTTACAGCGAAGATGATATACAAGAAAAAACAGGGCTATCTGACAATCGCTACTGAAAATGAGTGGAGTTTATAGTGTGAGTTGACTTTACCCAGGGCTTACTCGTACATTACCGTGGTACCCGCTGACTTAGTCTGAAGCACATGCTACAAGACTGATTGTCCAGTCCTACTTTTTCACCATCAAAGGTTGTGACTCTTATTCACCGGTTGGGGCCTACATATTTATGTTGTGGTGCTCCAAAACCTCACTGGAGAACTGGATTGGGTGGTTTATTAAAAGCCTGTACCAAGGAAAACCCTTCCAGCAGTGAGTTCACTCGGCTCATGGCTGTTTTACTGACAGTGACACACGACAACACAGAGAGCAGCATACTTTAGTAACGCTGAACCTAGATGTAAAAGGTAAAAGTCTTCCCTTGACCAATAGCTATGCGGGGGGAGTGACTGTTAGAGAGCTTAAATGTATCAGCAACGGTGTCACTGAGTTGGGGTGCCAATCCTCTTCCTAGTCGTCTCCAGCTTCCCCTGCTCTGAAAAGAGTGGGGTATCAATTCTCTTCTAGGCGAACTGAAACAGGTTTTAGAGAAATCCTGTGCACAATCCTTTTTGAACCAAGGTCCTTCTGCGCCATTGGCATATGGTCTAACTACTCAACTCCTGCACCTCCCTACCGAGTCTATAGGGTAATAAACTTACCTCACATTAGTATAGGAGAGAGGCTAGTTCTGACATGAGATCAAGTGAGTCTATTGTATATACATGTAGCGCGTCAATCATTCATTGTACATTTTGTACACAAAGCTATCTTTAAAAATCCATATTTGTATTGTGGAATACACCCAATGAATGAACTAATCATTAGATCAATGAAGAAAAAATAGACCGAACTATATGTTTTATTGAACACAAAGGCCTGTAAAGTGGCTCCAATAGGTTTGGTTGCGTTTGAATTACATTTATGTCTACTTGTTTATTGTATATGGTGGTGGCTTTTTGACAATTATGTACATAAGCAGGGGTAATATAATGCGGTCAACAACTGGGCTCAATGGGTTTTTTTGACTCGCTAAACATCTAAACGGAGAGCAACAGCCAAGTGTTTCCCTCACCCAGCTATATCAGGTCAGATTGGTACTATTTAGAGAGGATTACAACCCCCACTGCACAGTGATGCAAACATTTATACAAAAATTTATTATACAACATGTAGTGCGCGTCACATTTAACTGCTTTGCCAATGAGCCCTATACAAAATAAAATCATTTTATTTTACACGAATAGCATCATTAAGTTCGAGGTTTTTCTTTCCAGGATGGTCAGCTGTGTGCCCCATAAGGAAGATACATGCCTGGGTCTCCTTTGTGGACCAGAACTGAAAATTGAGCCTTTGACCTCTGGTCCTACGCTCAATGACAAGTGATCATTTCACTCCAAATAGCACAGTTGCATATAAGCCCGTGAAGGTACTTTGTGTAAGTACGTAGTCATCATAGTATTTGAAAAGAGGGCCAGGAATAGCTTAGTTGGTAAGAGCGTGGAGTCGCAATCTACGAATTGCAGGTTTTCTGCACCAGCGGACTTGTTTTCTTGCTACGAGGTTTTTGCAAGCCGTTCATTCCATATTGCTAAAACTATTGGAGATCAAACGGTGCGGGGCTAAGATTGGCCTGTAAACAAATGGCTGAGGTAACTGATTCCCAACCTCCCAGTCTTGTAGATCATGCCTGACATTGAATTAATGGGTGCTCAGGTGTGAAGCTGGTCGTGAGCGTAGTCAGTTTACAATATGCCAACCCTGCCCTGACAGCAACGTCGTTACATAATACGCCTTAATAAACGACTGACCTTTACCGGTATTTGAAATATACCTGTAGGCAGGGTTGGGAGTATCGATTTCTAATGAGTTATAGTTACTGGATTAGCTACTTCTGTAGTATCGAATGTTAGGCAATCCTTACTTTTTTTTAAAGTAACGAAAGGACATATTATTTACAATTTTGGAGTATTGATTATTTATTACTTTTGTAACTGAATAAGTGAATATATGACTAGTGTCATTTTCACACAATCTGATTCCAATAATCCAAATGATTCAAATAAGTTATGCAGGTTTTCTACCACATATATTATCCATTGGGTTCATTGGAGTGATCTCTCTCGGCCAATAAATGAATCTAAGATGAAGACAAGTCCTGACAGAAATATACCCAGATCTTGACTTTCTACATAGCACTCATGATGACATCATTACATCATGGGGACGATAGCAATCAACCACGCCAGTTCAGGATAGAAATATAGCAAGTTTATCACCTGGAACCCACAGTCATGATGTGACTAAAAAGAATTTGTTATATCTTTCGGCAGAGCACCTAGGTGCCTTAAAATTCACATTCTTTCTTTCTTTATATGATCATCTGCAGTCAGTCTCATATTTTTGGTATTTCTTTCAGCCATTTGACAGCATTGTCATTGACACTCCGCAAGTCATCCTTGGTGATGCCTGTAATCACTGACGGACATTCATGCATTAGGTGGTCTAGTGTTTGTAGAGAGAGAGAGACCATGTTCGCAATCTGCCGATGTAGCCAGGCTGGATCTGTACACTGTCTTCCCAAATCTTCTATAACCGAAACGGACCCAATCCAGTTTGACCCACAGGTCCCGTGGCAGATCTTCACCAGCTACCGGGTTTCCAGGTCATTCAATAGATTCTCTCAATCTTGCTGTACTCTCCTGCATGTCATAATCATTCATATACTCCTGCGCTGCTGATCAAACTCGAGTTTTCTGTTCACTTTCAAAAGGTTTCTAGGCACATGGTTTTTCACAAGAGGAATCTTTACTTTTACCAAAGTAAGGTGTATCTAATAATTAGCTACTTGTTTGCGTAACTACTCCCAACCATGCCCATAGGCATATATTCTGTTTGTCTGTCTTTGGTTAAACCAGACTGTAACATAGATGATCTTCCATTCCAGTGTTATCAGGGATTCATGAACAAAATACTCTGCATTCTTGTCTCGGTTTCGTTTATATCCCATATTTTTATTCCCTATATAGATCATATACGTGTCATGGAGTTGCTCCCAGTTTATTCAAGAGGGCGATTTTGTCAGAGAGAATTAAGGTTGGGTACCCTTTTTGTCATCACATTGTCTTGACTTTTCTGGGACTCAAACCAGTCTGTTTGGGGTA
>Ga0224501_10003235_pt1 | contig 12820 bp, 10 predicted proteins | sample SF_Oct11_sed_USG_4_FD_169105 | JGI IMG/M metagenome (GOLD analysis project Ga0224501, IMG submission 169105) | Sediment microbial communities from San Francisco Bay, California, United States - SF_Oct11_sed_USGS_8_1 | ecosystem: Environmental > Aquatic > Marine > Sediment | place: USA... | reverse complement strand
CCCCCCCCCCGCATAAAAATGATGGGTCAGTCGAGTTGGTGCAGCCTTTGACGCGTTTTCCATGTAAGTCTAGAATACGTCGATGGGTATATTCCTTGGAGGCAGTGGCTAAGTGGTTACAGCGCTCGCCACTGGTGATGAAGATCCCGGGCTCAAGATAGCCACCTGTGCACGCTCAAAAAACTTTCTTTCTTCACCCAGCAGGGAATGAGTACTCAATTCTCTTCAGAGGTGGGTATGGTGAACACCCATTTTCCCACTCAGGGCCTTTGGTTGAGAGAAAACCTTATAGCCTGACACACTGATTGGTCAAAAAACTGCACCACAATTATTGATGAGAGATTCTAAAAATACTCGGAGACTGACTAGGCTCACCTTTATACCCTGTACGCCCAGACATTGATCACACGGTGTATCACAGCCTCTCTCACCACATTTCTACAAAGAGGTTACACCATCATCCATAATAATCATACAGTTATTTTCTCTATAGCCACAGCGGAGCGCGAAAATGTTCTGGACTCCGTATCCATAAACCAAATCACCAGAGAGTGGCATAAAATTAGCGGTTTTATGAAGCGAATTTTAAGATGAACTGAACACATGAATGAAAACCAAGCCTGGTTCATCATATGAAGGATTATCCTGAATTTTATTTTTTATTAAACATATTATATATATTATATATTATATATATTACATTATTTAACATATCAATGTATGACGAGACCACTTATGACCAGTTCAAGTTTCAGGTACAATAGGTCCTCCATACTAATGATGATAGATACAAAGACACTGACCCTATATGTAGAAAAAACTCACTGTCAGATAGAATAAAATTGGAAGGGTGTTATATAACCATGAACATGATCATTGCGGTAATAGAAAGTGGACCCTATTCATAAAATCATGAGAAAGACCAGGTTGTGGTAATGAGCCCGCTTGAACTAATTCAGGAATGCTGCTGTGGGGCAACATAGGGTGTACGGAACAGCAGTGTTAGGTCATTGTAAAGGTTGGATGGGCCATGCCTAATGATCAACACATTGCAGAGATTGTGAAAAAGTACAGAATTAAGCATAAGCATTAAGCTTTGGCATAAAGAAGATGATAAAAAGAGTGATGAACATTTAATCTTTCTTATAACATGCGATATCCACGCAATCACATTTTGAATAGTATGTGTATTGTTACCCAAGAACTGGTTTTGTGTTGCATAGATTTCTCTTGTACAATGATGGTAGGGACCCATCATAATCAAATTAACTAAAAAGACACGGGTTACGTACCACCAGTGATCGTGTGACAATGGAGAGACGAAGTGTTTACATCGAATACACAAATTGCAACCCAATGATGAAATGGGAGGCCGGGCGCAAAGCACTCAAAGCATCCGAATTTACATAACACAGCGCAATACTTTACGTTTGTGAGCGGGTTCTGGCATCTGTGTAATAAGTGAAAGTTAGTAGATGGGTATGTTGATACTACTTACTGCATTTACTGGTGATGCTGTTCCTATCAGTAAAATGGCAAGAACGCACACAGATCTCCATATCAGAGAGTCCATCTTAAAAGGAAGTCCTCTCCCACCAAACCTATGGTGTTTCTGCGGGTATTCCTCTCAAGTTGAGTCTAATATCAATGGGAAACCTTCAGATGTGCATTCTACAGAGCCACCATGACAAGTGAGCAATTCGGTGTTGCCGGTAGGGAGAAGAAACCGAATCACTCACTCAGGTAAATAATCATGAAAACCTTATTTCTGCCATTTAGAGCATGGATTACCCTAAAAGATCACCTTTAATCATGCAAATATCAAAATTCGGGATCGTTCAAATGATTTAATATGTTAAAAAACGAGATTATGTGTAATTTTGTCCCACTATAAGGGTGTTTATTGTCAATGCGGATTATTCTTTGCGAATAGCACGTGCATTTCGCGCAAAGATCTAGTTCTTTTACGATGGACCAATGATAACAATCAAAAAGAGAATACCGAGCTTCCATTGGTCAAAATTGATTGTACCCGGGTCAGAAGGTCAGCTGCTCCTAACATCTGCACGTTGTCAGTAGACTGAGGTTTGCCAGTCTAGTAGAAAGTACCGTTCATGGATGCTCCTGAAGTTTGCTGAACAGAAAACCCAGGAGATAACGTGAAGCCAACGGTGTTAGCTGCAGGAGCCGTGGAGGCTGGCTATACAGGGTCACATTGTGTGATAAATACAGACTTTCCTGCACAATGGAGTCTTTTTATAGAAAATTAGGGTGAGTATGTTTTTATATGCATTGAATTGTACTTTTTTCTGCTAGTCAAACTACACAGCATTCAAAAGTATTTTTTCTCTGGCATGGCGTTCATTGTAAGGGTTCTTGCTGGACCCTCATTGGGAAATTGTGTCCTTGGCATATTGACTAATGACTATATTCTTCCCGTGACGGGTGGACACAAATCTGCCAACTATGCGATGACATTACTGAAAATGTGTTCATGCTTTTCCTGGCCTCATCAAGTGAACTATGGCGGAATGCGAGTACATCAAAAGCTGTTGATTGCACAAAATGTCTGTTGGTAGAATTTTTTAGCTCAACACATTTTATTTTACCCGTTGTATATGTTAGGCTGTATCTTCGGTGCTGCCTGAAAATTATACTAGGAGAAGATTGTAACTGTGGTGAAAACTATTTTTTAGATTTACATTATTATTACTACTGCTGAACGTAGGACTATCTCATGGTGACAAGGAGATACAGGAATCAGCTAAGGTAAACCACTGACCTAATAGCTTGTTATAATTGATGCGCACCCTAAGTTGCCCACACAATTACAGCAGCCTGACCTACATGGTGGACTCGTCGACAGCACCGGCAGCATCATATAATTAGCTAGTAGCAGCCACCCATAAATCTGGTCTGCTTACATTCAATCTGGCTCGAATTGCATTTCTACTGATTTCCCGGGCAATAAAATAATTGGGATTTTTAACACTTGTAATTTTCTGGCATTCTAGGAGAAAACTTTGTGGTGCGTTTTATTACTCCATTCAAACACTTTCTGCTGGCATTATTTGGATTGTTTGTGCTTTCTGAACTAATGGTGAACTAGGAATGTAGTCGGGAAAGGAAGTTGGAATTTGGGGTTTGTTTTCACCTATATACCTGTCTGCTATAAATATGCCACGCAGTCTTTGTTTGGTTTAGGAAGCTTTGGTCATGTGTTAACCCTGCCAAATCAGTAGCGCCTGTCATCCTAGTGTCTTCGCTTATGTTGGCACTTGAAGGCCCATAAAGCCCCTAGAATGTGAATATCCATAGAAAGATCACTCTACCAAATGATCCAAGCGTACAACGGTTTTTCTCAATACCCCTGTTTCATTTATATTGCCGCATTCACTAATTAGCCTGACCCCTAGCTTATTAGTACTTACAAAGCTGATAACTTATAACTTTATTAAGCCCCTCCCCTTTATAACTCAATCGCGCCACTTACCATAGGAGCTTTATCTAAAAAGCTTTAATATACTTATCTGGTGAGATGACCAGTGCATGACTTTTCCCTCCATCCTGCTAGGTTCTCTTTACAGAGTAAGGTTGACCTCTTACCCAATGGAAGAATTGATTTGATTTTGCCGATTAAAAGTGACAAGAATTCTAGCAAGAATGACATGATGAATGATGGGCCCGCACAGGCTGATGAGCCAGGAAGAGGTCGGGCCAATCTAGAAGATCTTATCGCTCGCTTTGTCAGCAATGATAATGGTTTAATCGGTGCTTATAAAGAGCTCTATAGAGCCAGAAGTGATGGTTTCCAACCAAGAGAGGCCGAAGGAATGATAACAGGGCTCCAGGGAACAGATCAGCGAATTATGGACACAATTCTCCAGGTGGGTGTTAGCCATGTAGACATACAAACACGTGTTTACAGAGTCTACTTATTAACCAGAGCCAAGTCCTTAGTTACATTGTCATGCTAGCTACTGAACTGACTACAGGAATTTCCATGACAATAGGTGCATTCGCGTGCTCGCGACCAAGTTTTTAAAAAAAATTTTGGTCACGAACTCATGAAACAGGAAACGCAGTTGAGTTCATAATGGACTTTGATCGGATCAGAGTTGTCCTCTCCCAGCTATCACTCATTGGTTAGAGCCGAACGATCGTCTGCGATTCGTTATCTCAACGTAGTAACCTTGCCTCTTTGTGGTAACCTTGACATTTGCCTAAACTACTAGGCTAACGCCTACTTTCGGTCGCCGGATTCTGTTCACGCGCTTTCGGTCGCAGATCGCGACCGAAAGTGAAAGGTGTTTTTTTGGATTGCGCTCTTGAGCAGTTTAGCAGATTTCGCGACCGGATTTCGGTTGCGAAAAAGCTGAGCAGGTGAATGCACCTATTGTATAATACAAGTTGCTTGTACTTTTGGTTGTTTTGCGATTTCACAAATTTGTTCGTTGTTTCTAGTGGACTCAGACTAATGAGGATGTGCAATACCTCCGCACTACTTGGCAGTCGGAGCAGCGTGACCTTGAACTGCAATACGACTTCTCCACTCGCTCAGTTCCTGCAAACAGTCTCCCAGGCGACGCATCGTCTTCCGGTTACTATGACAATGGAGTCGTCATTAGAATGCAGGAAACTGCTGCGTTCTATGGCCTTGACTGGGCAAGTGCTGTGAAAATCGCTCGTCTGCAATGGAGACTTCGTGAGGTGAGTAATATGATCATGATAGAGGTAAAATTGCTGATCTGATGCCGAAAAGGTATGATTCTGTCAATAATATTTATGCCCCTTGTGCTCATACTGTTAAGCAATGGTATTCTAAACAGTTATTTTACTTGGTAACCTTTTAAACATATACCAGACTGGTCAAATTCCAGGTCGCTAGCTTCACAAATTAACACAGATATAACACAAGTGACCTAATTTTACTTCTACAGTTAGAATCTTCAGATGCAGTGAGACTACTCAACGAAGGACATGATCTGACCAGACACTCGCGGGTACGGACCTGCATAAAGCCTTCCTTTCTGTGCTATTAGCCTCATCTCGTCTATCAGTTAGCATACGTTAGAGCCCTGTCTGGCTCTATGGACTTCTGATCTGCAACTGCACATCCTCTATCTTATTCAGCCACTGTTACCTGTTTGCATGTTAATATTCCGCTATTAATTCCCCCTGATGCTTTGGCATGCTCGCATGCTTATTCCTTGATGAATACGTGAAATTGTCTTCCCATGCAAAAAATCTGCCCAGAAAAAAACAACTCCATATTATAGCAAGTTCAGTTTAAACAATCGTTTTGCAGGCTTCTGAATTGAGAAAACTGATAGCGGAAAATGATGCTGCCTATCAGGAGATCCTAGATCTGTATCAGAGGGGCACGATATCCAATGAAGACTATCAGAGGAGTGTGAGCTCAAATCGTGGAGAAAACGAACGTCTCCGAGCCGAGTTTGCGCAGGTAGGCAAACAACCATGACACAGAGCTGGGTTGGTGACCCCTCACATCAATGATAAACGATTTCTCGGCTCAGTAGTCAATAAAATGTGGCTTCTTATAATTCTATTGAAAAAAACCCTTTGAAACTGGTCTGTGATATGAAGTCTCAGAGCTTGAGCGTATTACCTTAAAAACTCAATGATGCGCTCCCCGCAACATAACCAACCATTTCAACTGCGCTCATCAATGTTTTTGTACTAACAACCAAACACCTTGGAGAAAAAAACCTATACTGCTAAGTTGCTAACTCCCACTTAAAGTACCGGTAACCTCAGTTACAAATAAATCTGAAGATGGGAGGCAGTACCTTCTACTATCAACCCATTCTCAGTTACCTAAAGCTTTGTTAACTCCTGTCAGTGATGAAATTCCACGTGGCCAAAAGTTAAATTCGAATTGTAGGGGGACTGTTAATCTAGTGGTCAGCATATGTCATGGAATATTGGTACTGACATAAATCTCTTTATTTACATTTAATGACTACAGGCGCAACCAGAAGAGCCATGTGATGGGTCCAACTGTGGCGGAGGAAGTGGCGGCAATTGCAAGTGTATTGCTGAGAAAGGAGACAGAGTAAGTCAGGGGACACAACAACCAAAACGTTAAGAAAATGGAATAAACTCGAATTCGGATTGTGACATGAAATGAAAGGAGTTCACCCATGGAGTACCAAGTCAATGGGACAAACCATACTCAATCCTGACCCACTGGTTTAGTGATGCCATCCATGGAAGACAAACTCCTGTAGTATTTTTTCTCAGCTTTGAGGTTAGAGTGATTGACCATGACTATGAACATCTTATCTAATTCCCAGCACCTATTGCTCAAGAATAAGTATCACACTCATTAGGTCCGCTTAATAGGATGAACAAGTGCCCATGTAAAACAATGAGAACACAATAAAGCTAATAGAAGGTGGTCTTATGTTCTGCTTGGTTTTCTAGGGTCACCCCGGACCAGTCGGTCCTCAAGGCAAGGAAGGACTCACCGGACCAAGAGGACCCGAAGGTCTGCCAGGACCAAAGGGCATGAAAGGAACAGAGGGCAGAGATGGCCCCGTTGGCTTCAAAGGAGATAGGGTATGTATAATCAGAGAAATCTTGCCCCGGGACGATAAATTAATGAATTGGGCTGTGCCGATAATGATATCCAGAACAGATCCACACAATACGTTTCTATCATAGATTTTCATGACAATGAAAGGTACACACCTCCCACACGGTTTGTATTACGTTTGAACTATTGAGTTTATACCGATTTATTGCAGGGCAAAACAGGTATGCCCGGTTTCCCCGGCCTGAATGGAATTCCGGGATTACCAGGAATGGTTGGTGAACGCGGTCTTCCTGGTGTTGATGGCTGTAACGGCACAGATGGACCAGATGGTAAGACCCGTTATCTTGATACATCCATATTGTGTTTGTTCAATTGTGGGTCAATGGACTGAAATATATCCATGTATCATGCAAATTAAACCAGCCCATTTCTGTCTTGTGGTCGGCGGTTGTCATTTGATGCCAATGTATGATATGACAACAGTGCAGTAAAAATAAGTGGAGAGCTGAGTCCACAATCGTGACAACCTGGGTTGGAATTCGTTTCATGGCGGCCTCTCATTGAGAGTGTAAGCTCCTCCTCACTTGAATCCTAGCTTAAAGCAAAAACATGTCTCACTATGAAGTGGGCCGCTGACACTGAACTTGTCATGGCGCTCCATGCTACACTGTAACTGATGTAAAATTAGGCCTCCTATCCAGTCGCTTCACTATCACAGTATAGGGGTCAAGCAAGAAAAAGGATGTGGACGCGGCCCATTGCAGTTTCTGCTTCTCTAAAACTTCTTTTACACAATACTTCCTATCACTTTTTAGGTCTGCCTGGTTTACCTGGAATCCCAGGAAGAGAGGGACCCAGAGGCAACCCAGGAGCCCCTGGCTCCAAAGGAGAACCAGCATCCAGTATTAAAGGAATCCGAGGAGAGGCTGGTCTCCCTGGCCGTGCTGGTCTACCTGGAACGGATGGCAGACCAGGAACTCCAGGAGAGCGAGGACCTAATGGGATAGCTGGTGAGCATCCACCTCCTTAGGTTTTCACATTGCCCTGTATGGTGCATGAGTTTTACCTCTGATTGCTGGAAATGTTGTTAGACGATTGTTTGGACAAAACAACATATCCGGCAACAGGTTTTTATACGTCAATATACACAACATTTTGTACTTTTAACTTACCCCCACCTGACCAAAGCATTGGACTGTGAAACTTAGTTAGGGGAGTTACTGTGGTAGTCTACCGTGTAGGATATTATGTCCCTTATAAAGAGTTATATTCAAGGACTGAGGGTCTGGGTTGTTTTTAGCATTTCTAAAATGAAATGAGATGGAAGAAAAACACTGATCACCCCAGAGATGTGTATTAAGCCTCTGCATCTATATTATGCTCTGCCAGTTATGGCCATGCAAACATAATAGAGCTTTCCTCCCTTGTGAATAATTCCATGATTAGCTGTGGTTGTGCCGGTTTCCAGGACGACCCGGACCTAAAGGAGAGCGTGGGTTGGATGGTTTCCAGGGCCCTCCTGGTGAACCAGGAATTGGACTGGAAGGTCGTAAGGGAGAAAAGGGTGACACCGGACCTCAAGGTCCACCCGGCCCTCCAGCCACTTTCAGAGAACTCAAAGGTAGCAATGAGACTGTGCAGGGACCTCCAGGCATGAAAGGAGACCGAGGACCTAAGGTATGTACTAACTACAGGTGACGTAGGCCTTGGGCTAAGAGACACAAGCCCCAGACTCAGCGGTGTAGCGGCACAAAGCCGAAGACATGTAATATACGAGTATCGTATAGTCTTTTATATGGTCCAGAATCGTGTGATGTATATTGACATCCAGCCATCCATATACACAGAGAGTAGAATATTGCACACACGCTTAACAATTTCTTATTCCATCGGCATTTGATGTTTTGATATATATCATACGCATATTAGTCAAACCAAATACCAATCGAATCATAGAACAACGACCGGAACTGATGTCATTACACACCGCTTATCCATGATGATTTTGAAACAGGGCATATGTTTTGTTATGAAACCATCAATTGTGCATGTATAGGGTTTAACACCTCAAGTTCCAAGCCCAGCATGTTCATAGAATATACCAGTTAGGATATGCAACACGCTCTATTACATCAGCCAGTCTGTTTGCAGGGAGATAAGGGTTTGACTGGTCTTTCTGGACAGCGTGGAGCTCAAGGACTCCCTGGACGGGATGGGCTTGATGGCCCAGCTGGTGAAAAGGGAGTGCGTGGCGTCGCTGGGCCAACTGTAAGTTCTCTCAAAAAGTGGAATCGCCCCATTTAAGCTTTTCACTCACTTTAATTGATGTCAACATATATGAAATAAAATATTTGGAAAAACAATGTATTCAGAGCTAGGGGTTTTATGCATTGAGGCGTGGCTTTTTGTATTCTTCCCACTTGATCAAAACATGTGAGTATGTAACTTTCGTTGGTAGTACACTTTGCAGAGGTACCCCTAGCAAAAAACTGTCAACTGTTAGATGACAGGAAAAACATTAGCAATTTAAACCAAATAGAGCTGGACCTGAGCTGTCTACATTTGCCGGGCTCTACTTGAACTGCCTTATGCAAAGTATTTCTGCTTTTCCTGGACCTTTGACCTTATTTACATTATCCATGCAAACAAAATTATCAAAGATCAAACACGGATTACCTCCTCTTACTGTGGGAGTTATGCTCTCTTCATACCAAACCTTCGTTTATGCAGGGACCTCCTGGTTACCGCGGTAACCCTGGAATTCCAGGAGAGAAGGGTGACAGTGGACTGAAAGGCGAAGCGGGACGGGATGGACGAGATGGGGGGCCCGGACCATCTGGAGAGATGGGCATCCCAGGACCCAGAGGACTTACAGGCCCTCCTGGTAACCCCGGTGTAAGTATGGGAAACTTACTGTAGACGGTGTGAGTACGAAAAACTTGCTGAGGTGTCAAGGTGATCGATCGTCAAGTGACACTTTCATCCGGGTGTTGAAAGACCGTTTCAGATGAATAGAAACTTTGGCATAAAATACACTCTGAAAGAATGCTCTGACCAAAATGGTTGTCTTAGGGTGAAATTTGAGACTGAGAAAGAGTTTCAAAACCTACAGCATGAACCATACATAAGACATATTATGGAGGACAAAATTGATTTCTCTATAATGGACAGATTCTTTACCTCAGTCATTCTCTGTCCGTGGTTGGACTTCGGCCTCCCTCCTCGATTTCCACAGGTTTTGTGGTACAATTGAGGGGAGATTGGGCCATTTTCTGCCGCGCTGGATCAGTACGGGCTGGCAGAATGTGATCAGTCAGGAAAAGATCTTTAATACACCCCCCCCCGTGGCCGGGAATTGAACCCAGGCCACAGGGAGGACAGACTGAGATACATTTGTTCTCCCACTGAGCTATCATGGCTGATGAGGAGTAAATTAAATTTAGATAAACTTTTATTTCCTGTCTATAGTAAGTTTGTTTTTGAAAATAGAGCTTACCGTCTCTACAAATTAGGATTTCCTGTTGTGTATAGTAAATCTTTTAAAACTCAGGGTGATGGAGATGATGGCTTCCCCGGACTGCCTGGACCGAAGGGTAACATCGGCTTGCCAGGAGAGAAGGGAGATAGAGGTTTTGATGGTATCCCTGGAACGAGAGGATCCCGTGGTGAACCAGGACCACCCGGACTCGTCGGTAGAGACGGACCTCGTGGACTCGATGCAGAAAAAGGACAGCAGGGAGAACCCGGATTCCCAGGTGAGCTCTACTCAGTTACCCATTGATAGAGCTCTATGATTATTTAAATTCGGCAGCTCACGCGTAAGCCAAATAGTACGAAGCGGAAAGTTCGCATTGATCAGTAAATCATAGCCAACAACTCAATGTGTCAGTCTGTTTGAATAAATGCGGTAGCGAGTCAGCGTGTTTTGCTCCCTATTGCATAATTTGCCTGGGGTTGCCTCCTCCTCAAGTGGGTGGTTTGAGCGAGCAGGAAAACCTGTGTGGACAACTGGAATCTGCTTGCTGTTAATTTTTTTCACTAAGATTAAACCACTGCAGAGTTGCGTGACCTTCGATACAAAATTATAGGGCAATTTATATTGTATTTTGCCTTATCTATTCACTAATTGGTGGTTTTCATCCTCAGGCATTCCTGGCCTGGACGGACGGCCTGGAAGAGATGGACCAAAGGGAGATAAGGGAGCGGAGGGACCAAAGGGTGTGGAGGGGCGAAGTATCCCTGGCCAAGATGGTCTTGATGGACTCCCAGGAATAGATGGAGGCAAGGGAGACAGGGTATGTATGTACCTTACTGGTCCCCATTGTAAATTATATATTTGGTCCGCAAATGCTAGACTTTTTGATACACTTATGCTCTCATGTGTATCTCAGCACTACAAATCAAGATTATCATAGCTAGCAAAAATGCCCATAAGAGTTGCACAGACAGTTGGAAGTGTTGACTACGGTGTAAGGGCGTATGACTACATCTACATAACTACACATCTCAATGTGTCACAGTATCCCTGTGTCTCAGTGTACCAATGTCACAGTGCACATATATCTTTGTGTGGTATGGTTGCTAAAGATTACAAGAGGAGTGTTCACGATTGATGTGCAGTTTCTGGTCCTGGCTGCACCTTGAGTTGAAATTCTTAATTGAGATTTAGTCTGTGAGAAGTAAACTACTGCAAATGTGTTGAGATCATCTCGAAAAGATGTCTGATTAATTATTTGATTGGTTGATTGACTGACTGTGACCAACTCTGCTATGGTTTGACTGCAATCATGTCTCAACATGGCTGCGTTTAAGCATAAACATGTGGATGAGAATAGTAACAAAGCAGTGTAATGTATCTAAGTGAGCCACCGATAGGTATGGACCCGTATTTCCAGCAGCTCTGTTCTGACTAATGTAATGGAATGTATGGAAGTATGCGTCTGAATCTATCACCCATCTTTAATCCCTGCCTTCAGAATCCAACTGTACTGGTGAGATGATGGTGCCTTGGCGGTATCAATAGGCTTAATCTCGAAAACTCATTAAGGAATGATAAATTTAGTAATACGTTTCTGTCTGGAGGGATTCTCATTGTCATTAGCTATGTTGTCAATGTGATCACAATGATTCATAAAACTTGCAATTCGTCTGCCATCTCGAGTTGTTGATGCATTGTGCAGCATTGGTGTGTTTTGTGGTGTTGGTGGGTTGTAGATTGTCGCAGTTCGATCATTTTATTCAAACCATGAATATTGCTGTTAAACAGTGTTTCATCAAGTTGTGACTGTAGATTGCGGCTAGTTATGATTTTAATTTCTACACATTTATAACAATATTTTGGTAGGGTCTGCCTGGATTGCAAGGAATCCGAGGTGACCCTGGTGGTGATCCGCCTAAAGGACCACAGGGACCGAAAGGAGATCGGGGACAGTCTGGACCGCGAGGATTCCCTGGAGAACCTGGACGCACTGGAGGCAAAGGTATAATCAAAACCCCTCTTGTGAGAATTTGATTAACTCTGTGGTAACCTGCGTTTCAGAGGCAACTTGACTGAAACAAAACTTGCCAGACTCCCACAACCGTGGACCAAACATCGCTGTATCCATGGCAGAACAGCTGCTAGGAGTAGTACAGAAATTGGCGTATTGAGTCTTGGCTCGGTGTTTCCCAGGCCGCGTTAACTATAGAGAAAAGGTTACTCTATGGGTGGACCTCCTTTGAGTAACATCGGGATCTGAAACCAGAAGGGGTGTTGCGGAGGACGAAGTTTTCGCTCAAAGTTGGAATAAAACCCAGGAACTCTGGTCCTAGGTCCAGTGCACTATTCTTTAGACTATCGCATCACCCTGTACAACCCCAATACTGTGTTATTCAAGGGGCCGTTTTAAAAAACTAATGCCTGATTTGCTGTGCTTTGATATTGTGAATGATCTTCACTCATATTTATAGGTGACAAGGGAGGAGAATGTCGACTGTGTTTCCCTGGAACACCAGGCACAAAGGGAGATCGAGGTTTCCCTGGTCTAGATGGACTGAAGGGTGAGATGGGTCCACCAGGGTCTGATGGCTTCCGTGGAGAGACAGGAGATGATGGACCGGCTGGTATTCCTGGAGAAACTGGTATCCCAGTGAGTATCTGCTTCTTTCATATCCCCACCAATGCCAGGGGTATGCAGACGTTGACCCACTCAGTCTTTTTGACTCAGTAATTGCCAGGTAGAGAAGGGCCAAGGCCAATACGCTATCCACTAAACCATCGTT
>Ga0224501_10003234_pt1 | contig 12822 bp, 10 predicted proteins | sample SF_Oct11_sed_USG_4_FD_169105 | JGI IMG/M metagenome (GOLD analysis project Ga0224501, IMG submission 169105) | Sediment microbial communities from San Francisco Bay, California, United States - SF_Oct11_sed_USGS_8_1 | ecosystem: Environmental > Aquatic > Marine > Sediment | place: USA... | reverse complement strand
ACAGTCATGCTGTTGTGGATGTTACCAAAGGATAATCCCGTTGATTAACAGAAGTATCCAGCTATTTTATTAGGAGTTATATCGATTGGCAGCTTACACAGATTTCAGCGATATACCAAGGGCAGATTGTCTACTCTAACGCGTGAAGATGTTGCCAGTGTTGGAGCATGTAAATCTTATAGATCTATGGATTACGTATTCATGTACATGTAGCACTCTATCCGCTCATTGACAAACGCACAGAATTCCAGTCTAAAGCAAACCTCTGCATATATATTGTCCTTTCGATTAGAGGAGCTCTGGAGTAACTCAGGCTCATGGTTGGCAGGTTGTTAGGTTGACCTGGTAAGCTAGTGAGGCTGATGCTTGCGCAATGCTTCCTTACTTTAAACCAACTTACGCACTAGTCAGGTTTTCTCGTGATATACCTCCTCTTCTTTGAGTTCAAAGGGGAGCAAACGAGCTTGGTATGTGTTGGCCACAGGGTCTCAGCTACAGTGTCTGTTCTAATATCTACATAAGAATAACATATGTAGCTGGAATGGTAATATATTTTTCAGGAGTGTACTTCCAATCTATTGACCAATGAGTTATGTTATAGTGGAAAATTTGCAAACTTTCCTACTGTTACAATGGGACAGCATTTGAGTACAGCTTGGATGAGGCCAAGTGCCACTCAAAATGACTGGATAGTGCTTGCGATACGCATCCATATCTCACATAGCCCAGATATACGCTCTACCTAAGAGGTCGATGTGTGAGAACGCAATGGCTTATGAGATGTGAGTTTGTTACGTAACTACATGAATGAGCCAGGGATATGAACTGCACGCTCGCGCGTGATTTAATTCGGTGTGAGGTAAACTAAGGTGAAGCTTGTCTGTCCCATAGCCGTTGGGGAAGTGGCCAACTTGTACAGGCAACGGTACAAATGAGGCGAGGTGCCACTCCTTTGTCTCACCGCCTTCACCAGTCCTGAAGAGGGTCAGTACTCATTTACTGCTAGGTGGACAAGGGGTATTGAAAGACCAATGCTCAAAAATGTTTTGACCTTCAGCACCAGTGGTGAGTGCTCTAACCACTCAGCCGCAGTGCCTCTCTTCCATGAACAGTTGCGCATCACAACTATACCGACGATATGGTTGTCAGAAGTTGGGAAGTTGATCGATTGCTGCAAAAGGATAAATAACAGGAATGCAGGCGCAAAACTGACAATCCCCTACCATGACCAAGGCCTGTACATTGAGTACCACCCATGGCGCTTTTACAATTTGCTACTCGAAAAATTGGCCTTTCTATTTAGCGAATCCCATAAGCCGGGGGCTCGGTGGCGCGGTAGGGGCTACAGGAATTATGTGAGGAGCGCATTTGCACAATGGGCACACAGCATGACTAGGAGTTGAACCCAGGTTCCTTCAATCTTGAGCCAAGCGCTTTAGTCATTGAGCCATCCCCCTACCCGAACTGGCTGATTTTCATAGATTTGAAATGTTGATTTCAATCTTACACCTATGTCGCCACCTCCAGGATGAAATGCTACAATGATTTACAACACAGCCTTCCTGATTCCTGAATGACTCATGTAGGCACATAAGTCTATGGGAACCTTGCCGCTGTGAGGAAGAATGCGTCGCCTCATACGGATGTACCACATGGGGGAGTTCAGATTTTCCTGGAAATATGTTTTTGGGAGTTATCCTTACCAGACAGCTCATTCATAATTACGACACAAATTGGATTCATGTGTTTAATTTTTTAGGATAGACAATTAATCCAAAACAATGGACGATTAGCCAAGCACTTGACTGGCATGCCACAGGCTCAATAATCAATCTAACTACCACCCAGGGGTGGAAATCGTGAAATTATCGGGAAGTACCGAGTAGCAACTATATTAGGCGACACCACTGTATTACCTACTCAATTGCAGATTTGTGCATTGGAAAACGCAGCCAAGCGAAAAACAACCTTTATTAAATTGGCTTCTCACTCAAAACTACAAGACCGTTCATGCCGGTGACAATGGATCGGTCGCGGAAAGCCCATAGGGATTCCTATCGCGTGGCTACGTAGTCAAAGTCAGGGTTATATCAATCAGCTATAGTGCCGTCACTGCATGGCTTTATTCAATGGGCAACTAATACCGAGTAACTCATTATTATAGTGGTACATTGGCCGATCCGTTGTCTTGAATGGAAATAGAGAAAGGGGGCAGAGACCAGAAGTGGTACAAGTGAGGCTATCGAGGGATTATAGACCAGATGTTTAGGTTATTTACCTTTGTTTCGACCATTGTCTGTCCATGGTTGAACGTAGGCCTTCCTCGTCAATGTCAACAGGTTGTGCGTTCACATTAAGGGAAGATTGAGCTATTTTGTGACTCGCTGGTTCAGGACAGAGTGGCAAAGTCAGGGAAAAACCCCTTGAAATATTTGTACACTGCGAAAATTGAACTAGGGCAACTAAGAGGACAGACAGTGAGACGCATTTATTCTCCCGTTGAGCTATCATGGCTGGCACAATGAACTTTACCACTTACCAAACTAGGGTCCGTAATGAAACTGTGTAACAGAAAGGGTGACAATGGCAGTATGTATAGATTCTGGTAGTTGAATGAGATGGGACCTGTGAGCTTATGGTGTGCATAACTAGAGTGGAATACAACAGTACTGGGTCTCACTACTGATAGGTGGGGGGGGCACTTGGTCTATTTTCTTGTATGATGTCTCCACTGATGTGGTGAAATTATCAGTTTGGATACTCATTTTTCACCGGTTTTTGCTTACCATGGAGCACCGCAAGCGAGTCAGTATCAATGCTCTACCTTGTAGCAAGACTTGATTTCATTTAGAATGAAGATTAGACTTTGAGGAGCTCATACTGGTACTCATATTCTGTCAGACCCGGGATTCGAACACAGATTCTCATGATTGCGAGCCCAGCCCTCTATCACTGAGATATCCTACTATCCATGGTGATCGGTCTAAAGTGTGGAGGAGGCGGAAACAGGCAACATATAATGTACAGATAAACCAGTCGAGGGGCAAGATAAATGCTCTGTGTACCATCACTGACCCAGACAGAGGCTATAGGAAGATAAAGGCTAGTCACCTTTGTCGGTTAATTTCATAAAAGCAATTATTAGGATTATAACTAGCAGGTTTTCATCAAGAAACCAATTAACGAAAAAGGAAAATCACCTTGAGGCTCGGGTATTATACACCGAGTCATTGCCGAGCATTCATGCTGGATGTATGCTGGCATTGATATATTTATGTTGATCGAGCATGAAGTTTGATCTGGGCGGTGGAAGGCAGGTTAGGCTGCTGCATTGTATTCACAGAATGGGTACCAAGTGTAGAGATGAATCTCTGATAACGACGCTAAAGGCTCAACCAACCGAGTGAAGAACTTATAGCGTTTCAGAAATCCCAGTTCCATCAGTATGCCTATGGATGATAAGAAGCTGTTTGGATGGACCATGGGAAGTTGTCCGGGAGCTGATCCATGTTGTTCATGCAGCCATTTATCTGCGTACTAAACCTTGAAATGATCATTGTAAGCATAGGTTAAGCATCTTCGATCATTGAGCATAGTTGGCTATCCTTCACGAATGCATAACTGCAGTATTTTTAGCTACTTTACTTGCCAAACACAGTTTCAGTTTATGGCCAACATATTATGATAATACATTATATTTCAGTTCAGGAGGTCAGCCATTAAATTAGTTGATCAAGACTTTCAGACAGTAATTTCGCAACTATAGCTGTAATCTACAGTTTGGTGAGGTCAGAGTATGGCTGGAGCAGTACCATGTATTCATTACTATCACTAGGGAGGTATCGTTCGTTTATTTGTTGCCGCGGCGTCCCTCTGTCTGAGTATTCCTTGATCTGGCCATCTTTACGCATTCAGTTTCTCCAACCTTCAGCGAACAATATGTATGAAATTTATGTAGTTTGCAATACGGGTTTCAAATACGACCCGCAAAACTGGTTGGTTTGCATTTTTTCTGAGCACATCACAATTAAGATAAAAAATATTCAAAACGCTATGTTGTGTCATCTTGGTCACAGACGATAAAGCTTTATCTCTCCAACAGGAAGGCAACGAGGTGTTAGGTGTATAAGAGAAATGCCATTCAGTGGGTAATCATCCCATGATTTATGGACAAAAGCATCCGCGTAGTTAGAGTCGGACGAAGTCCTTTATGTCACCGATTCAGTCGACTCGCATGCGTCCACTCATTTTGTTGTAAAGTACCACACCCGACTAATAGTGATTTCATAATTTTCCCCAGATTACCCTGATAAGGTGGTGGGCACTGAAAACGCAACATGAAAGGGTCCGCTGTTCTATCTAGCCTTAACGGCTCTAAAATTATCCATTGTTTTGCCTCTATTTTCCCTGCATTATGGCAACCGGTCTTTGGGCCAAAATAGACGAATAAAACACGAATACACATTGATTAGTCCTCAGTTGATAGTTGAACAGAGACATATTCATTGAGAGCGGTCACATTGCAGCACCTGTATGTGAAATGTGAATGCTCATAGTTTTCGGATAAGCAATTGAATTAGTCTCTGCTCATTAACACTAATCTGACGATGCTGTCAGGTAGCGACACTATCAATACATTTTATGCCGACCATAGCCTGAGGATTCTACGTTCATTGTTTTGTATTTCCTGGTTTCCCATTCAGCCCGATGATGCCGGCGGCATTAACATATACACACGTGAATATACATTTAGGTACAAGCTATACAAAGCTGGTATAATTACAGCTGGGAACCGATGACTGTTCATAAACTAGACTAGCCACACCCAGCGCTCCAAATGAACGAGAGGCAATAGAACTTCATTGTGAGGTTTTTGCCAGAGTTATCCCCCTCTTCCTTATCCCGGAGCTCAGCCGGACTCTGCATCATTCTGTCCTGTCTGACGGTGGACGAATAATTTTTTTTCCCAGACCACAAACAAAGCAGAGAGATATGATTGATATAAAATCTCTGAAGAAAGACGACTGAGAAAATCGAATGTCGCCAAATCCCATGCTGAACACAAGACAGATGAGAGAGTTTTTCATCTTTGTCACCATCAAAGAATTCTTATCTTGACATCTGCCATATCCTGGCCAACATACAGGATACTATACACTAGTTTGGTTAGTTCCTCTGGCTTCAAGCCCAGTGCTGGAGGGTCACTTGTGGTCAGCCCCTTAGGAATAGGGGCTTTAATCGGCTCTGCTTGCGGTATGGCAGTCCTGGGGAGCGACCACATCACCACGAATGGCCACTGTTGTTGACACAAAGAGGTTCAAAAACTAAGCACAGTAAGCATACATCCTGTATAGAAGTTTTATCGGCCTGGTCGTTGAGGGTATTTTGCCCGGGGTTAGTGTATTGCTCAATTGACTTTTTATGGCATCATAGTACCCACAAAAACTATAAGTTGATATGAGTATGATGTCAATCTATACCCACAGGAAAAAGTTGCACCGAAACCATGTATCACATGTCGTACACAACACGACTGCTAAGTGAGGATGAGAAGGAAATTTGGTGGGTGGAGATAGGGGTTATTAGGTTTCCTCTGTTGGAAAAAGTACTTTATCTATAGGGTTTCTGCTGTGTATCCACATAAGGTCGGCTCCGTCGTCTTCATCACTAAATGCATGTTTGTAGACGAGGTGATGACATGAGCCTATAGACATGTATATCTTTTATCGCTTTAGTCTGCATTTAGACACTTCTGAACTGTTGCTCTGATGGTCATCATGGGACATGCATGATGTGCTGACTAAGCATCACAAGGTAATGTGACCGCCAAATGAAGTATGCTACCAATTCGGGAAGTAGAGATGCATGGAAGCGCTGGCTTTGGCTAGTTAGCGACTATTGCATAATATTAGGTAGCTCTATCAGGGATGTATGGGCATCCAACATTTCGTCAGGTCTCTTTTCAGGTGGTGCAGTGGCGATGCTACTTCAGGAATCCAGAGGCTCTGTGCTGCAGTAGTACGCTAGAAGAGGCTTCTAAAGCAGTGTGCTACAGATGAAGTGTGTTTACAAGAGGCAGTAGTGTGCTACACAGAACTGCTACAGGAGACAGCACAGCAAGGTGGTAAACAGCTTGGGGAGAGAGCTGGCATAGAGGCTAGCTGTGAGGTTGTCGAGGTATCTGTGACAGGAAGGATTTCGTGTTTCCTTGACACCTGCGGAATCTAATAGAGATTCTCGCTCTTATCTCTGTGTCAGCTGACATGGGGCATGTCAAGGGTGTTACGCACAGATGGCTATAAGCCGCAATCAAACACTGGTGACCTAATCTTACCTAATCCAGATGTCAATCAATAGATTATCAATGTCGGAGCAGGTCCAATATAGTTGTATAATACCCATAGTAATATCATATCAAATGTTATCTCTTAATGTGACACATATTGTTATCAAAATGTGTTAAATTATAGTTCTCAAGAGAGATTTGACTGCATGGACTGTATTTCATCTTGAAGTGGACCAATTGAGAAATGACTAGATGTCAGCCTACCACTACACAGGTGACTGATTGGGAACTTCTTTTACTGTCGAATAATTGACAAATGTAATGTAGGGTAACATGCAGGGAACAGTCATGGCTTAGAGGTTAAAATACATGACTCGATGGAGTGACTCGTGTGTTTGGATCCCAGAAAAAGTCGATGGTGGCGTCAGGATAGGAATCCGTCGAGCCTTAAATACAACCTTAAATACAGCATTCTTTGCTTGATGCCTGATTGTGCAGAAGACGTTCCGGTGGATTTATTACTAAGCCGTAGGATTTTGTATTCAATCGGTTAGGTTTTTCTTGCTTCTCAGACCAACCGAAGGGAATCTCATCTGAAACCATAAGGTGTCTGTCGGGGCGGTTTGGCTATGGTTGTCGTCACAATGCGTTGGGAGTTATCTACTTCTGGCACAAAAGCCCCCCCATGCAAACTGTGATGTAGACAAAAATCGTTTTAGCATATTTTAAGTTGCGTCAGAAATAACCAGCTTTTGTCTGTACGTCGGTGAGTTACACCGCAGAGGAAGCGGCTTAAATTCGGCAAAACTATTTGGGGGATTTTGACATTTCCTCATTTGTCACTTAATCTCTCTGCACTAACCACTCAAGGTGGGTCGAACTAAAGATTTATTAAGACTAACTACTAAAACAAACCGCTGCATATGATTAGGGATATGAAGGATTAGTACAAGATAATTAAGCTTGTGATGGGATGCAAAATAACGCCTCCAAACAATTGGCTTTAATTCAAAAGTAACCTGGATCGCCAGTGGGCGATGAAGAATGAAATAGCACTGGCATTGCATATTCTCACAAAGCCAATAACCATATCAGTTTGGCTGTCCTAGTTTTGCTATAGTATACCGACGTTCAATATTGATGTTACGACGAGCTGAGAAGAATTGATCATCACTTTGTCAAGCCTCTGTAACACTATAGCCCTTCACATGTTTTGAAGTTTGAATATTCAGGCCGTTCGACCCAAATCGGCTGGTTTGTGGGCCTCAATTTTATCATCACATATTCACACATACATGTATATAAATTTACTTGATCGCACTCAGCAACATGTCTTCTTCCTTCATATCCTGACCAGTCTCAGGGGTTTGCAGGTACCCTGCAGGTACCCTGAGTCCTGACAAGGGCTTACAGAAATTTTCGTACTGAGGCTTTAATTCATCATTTCCCTGGGTGGTCATTAGGAGCTTGCGCCTGCATACCTATAGAAGATGCGGGAATCTGAAACCAACCAGGGGGTTGCGATGGACCTAAATGGGAACCGAATCAGGGTCCACGGCCCAGAACGCTATCGCTTCACCCCTAAAAGCAGTCACAAAGGGAAATCATGAAAAGACAACTCCTAAAAATTGCAATAATCATTAAGCGATGGTATAACCCTTGCCTAAAACTAATAAACATCACAGAGGCACTAGTTTGCCTTCAATCTTTTCAGAGTTTTCTTTGACAGCTACTGTGAGCATCGTACGCCAAAAGTCCGAGCAGAACGAGTGGCAAAATAAGACAACTCCCATCAACGGAAGATGCCAAATTGGAATCATTGTATTTTTTATGTCCTTGCTCAATAATTCTGTTGAGTCTGATGAGTTCTTTGTTGACTTTATCATACAGCTGTGGTCTGAACCCAAGGTGAAGAGCTAGTATGAAATAAAAGTGAAATGTTCCCAGGACGAGTTCGCATAAAAAGTCTAATATGGTGAAAAGAGTTCCTTCACCTTTCACAATCCCTTCTAACTCTACAAAATAAAACAAATCAATCAAAAATATAACTGGGATTCTTCTTCTTTGTGTCTTCATGACAGAACAGCTGTCAGGAGTGATTCAGAAATTGGCGTACTGAGTCCTTTACCCAGCTTTTCCCAGTGTGCATTATTATGAGACTTTTTGCTTGCACCCGCATGCCCCATAAAAAAAGCAAGTCTATGAGAGGGCCTCATTTATTTCAAATGTAAGTGAACTGAAAGACATGGTATCACATTGTACCCTTGATCTCATTTCTTGGAAGGTCTTGCTCAAAACCTGCTACCTCCCTAGCCATCAGGCATCGTGAAAACCTGCCCGTAAGTGGTTTAAAAACATCTCTAGTTTTCTAAGTCAACAACTTTTTGGCAGAAGAGCACAAGGCGTTTGGCTCGCGTCCTCCGTATTTTTACCACTGTCAAAGGTGTATCCAATGTGACCTCTGATAAATTTTAACCTTGGGATCCGAAACTGACAAGTGTGTTGCAAATGACAGCCTCATTTTACCCGAACTGGGAATCGAACCAGGGGCCCCGGTCCACGTTCCGATACACTAGCCACTTTAAGCCATCACTTTAATGGCCTTGAGTGGTGGAGTGGTTGTACCACAAACATACACGCATGTAATGCAGATCTATGACAGAATGGAGTTGTCTACCTCCGGGGTTCTTGAGAAGAAAAGTTTTCTCTTGCGACAATAATCAAGAAAGAATTGCGCAGTTTATCGACCAATTCCCTCATCAGCAATCAAAAATGGTACTTTAGTCACGTATGGGGCTGGTCAAAAGATGGTCGGCAAAGCATGGGGTGTTCAAGGAGACTGCTCGAAAATCTTTTGTGTGTCAATGAGCCCATTGGATGCTAGCGTAGTAACAAATCAGACAGAATCACTGAAATAAAAAACCCGGAGACATTTGATGACATGGAAATCTGGTGCGATTAAGGGTCGATCAGTATGGAGCCAGTCATTTTCCATTGGTTGCATATCGCTAAACCAATCACATATAAACTGAGTCTTCTGAATCTACATTTTTCCTGAATGGAGACTCCATTGGGGGGGGGCACCTACTGCAGATCCATTGATCTATGTCTATGGAGTTGGTTGACTTGGTGCAGAAACCTATGTTTTATATGCATTTATACAATCTTGTCATGGCTTTTGTGAACCCTGCCAGCGGCTGTCTATAGCACACAACAAGATAGCGGGATAACTCAGTGGTAGTCGTGGCAGGCTCTCACTGCGAGTATGACCTCATCACTCTAATTCTACCTCAAAGCAAAAAAAAGTCGCATTATAAGATGGAGCATTCATACTCCGTGCTAACATATACCCTAACAAGCACAAAACAAGTACTTAGCCGGCAGCTTAACCATAACTGTGAAAATGTCCAAGAAGAAAGTGGTTAATAGTGCGTGCTTACCATTCGGAGGCCGCCTTTCAAAGTATGCATGTCCAACGCCCAACTGTATGATAATTCCAACCAGGAAGAGCAATAAGGTGCCAGACCAGGTAAAGTTTTCGCAGGCATAAATCTGGTAATATCCTGTGCTCAGGCAGAATACGGTATAAACAGCCTGCAAAAAAGATCATGGAGTAAATTAACCACGGATAAGAAAAGGTGGCGAAGAACACCATCATGCCACTAGGCAAAATGTTTAAATTTGGCCAGGATGAGGTTGTCAATTTTCAGCAAATATTCATGCAAAACCATTGAATTGTTTAGAGCAACAACCCAGATTGACATTGCCCGAAATACCCTTGCTATATCAAGGTCTGGATTCCGATAGTTTAAACAATTTTTTTTAAAGGGGTTATGTCATGGCCAAAAGTGTCTTCACTTGTTTTCAGATTTTGAAGCCTACCATGAACAAATGGGCCCAATACCCAGCTCAAACGGAAGCTTAGCTATCGCCCTATCCAATGTGTATACTTAAAGGCATCGGCGACACCTTTTTCAGACTGTCGGCGCAACAGAATTGGTCTTGAGATAGACAATTAACATAGAGCTGTTGGTGTTTGCAGTGATTTCTCTGCTTACGCGCTGATGTTTGGAAAATCCTCCTGCAGGTGCACACTAGACCTGTTTTTACACAAGTCTATATTGAAAAAATGTTCAACAAAAATATAGAAATAGAGTTTCAGAGTTTTCACCTCTGTCAGTGAGCATTAGTGTCATTATGGTGAAATGATAGAGGTCCGAATGCAACGGCCTATTTAGGGCTAGGGAAAACCGGCAAAGCACTTCTTATAACTTAAGTTTTCTCCAATATTATGCTCAATTTTGAGTTCTACTCATGTTATGGGTGAGTAAAGATCATTAGGTTACTACATTTTAGTTATGAGATCCCATTTTATTTCTATTTGGGCCATTTGGGTCGTAGTTATTCAAGTGGCCGATATTCGTTTTGTGGAAAAAGAGCAGTCGCTATTGCTGCAATGAATGCGGAGTTGCCTGCCTCCCTTTAAGAATAGGGGATACAACTCCAAAAGGGCATCTACCATCAATCGTGTCATAACCCCTGAACAATGAACTTGCCCAAAGGATCTGTAATGTACTAGGGCTGTTCCCTCCCGCTGGGGTTTGGGCACGCTTGTAAATAGTTTGCCGAGAGGGTTAGACCGGAGGCCCCAAACCAGTTAGTCCTGTCTTTAACTTTTAGTGTTGCAGCACCTAGACTTTGGAACACTTTTAATCAAGACCTTCTAAATGCAAAAACTTCATATAATTTTAAGACTCGGTTACGTAATTACCCTATACTCAAGATATAGATTTTTTCAATGCTGACCAGGACTGTCAAATGGACTCTGTTTACCGGAACAATGTCTTTGATTAATGCTTTCGTCGCTTCATGGACCTTAATGTGAAAAAGACTTCTAGTCTTATATAAGCTACCCATGTATAATAAAACTATCAAATCAAATCAAATCAAATCAAAGTATTTCACCAGCGTATCAGATGATCCAAAATCGGTAGAAATGGAGGTGTGGGTGAATAAACGACACCTTTGACTGTCTGTCTTTCGTATCCTGACCAGTGTTAGGAGTGATGCAGAAATTGGCCTAGCGAGCGAGTCTTTTGATTCAGTGTTCCCCCCGGGAATTTGTCATTGGATCCTACACCCTGAACGACTTTACATAAAACGAAAATGTTAACATTCGTTGCCAATGTCCCATGCCAAACACTGATTTTATGCATAATGTAGAGGCCTAAATGATATTGTCAAGTCTAAGGTAGTTCCGTTCCCCAGTTAATACTTACACCATAACTTATGTCATTATAGATAGCCCAAGTACAGAGTAGAAGAAGAGCTGCCATGACATTAAACTGAGATCCAATGTGCAGTGCCAGTGAGCAGGTAGCTATTCCCAGTGTAGGGGCTGCCATCAGATGGCATGCCACATTCCTACAGAAATAAGATCTTCTGAGTTTCAACTATCACCCAATGTTCGTCCTCTCTGCGGCCGGGTTCAATTCCCAAATATGACAAAAGTATTTCAAGAGAGTTCTTGGCTGTCACACTCTGTCAACCCATGCCGACCAGCATGGCAGAAAATGGCTCAAAGTCAATGTCCCTTCAATGGCGCCATACAACCCGTGGACACCGAGGAGGCAGGCCGAAGTACAACATCCATCATGGAGTGATGGCTGACAATGGATAAAATAAGTTATAAATCTAACTATCAATTCAATGGATGCGTCCTGCAAAAAACCTTTACAATCAAGAGACAATGATTGAGTAAGAAACAATGACCAACTACCAGTATCACTATGCTTTTTATTCAGTAGACAGATTGACTTTGAGAGACTGAGACTGAGAGTCACTCGAGTCTCGACTCATGTCAGAATCAGATGTCACGGATTGACTGGACATACCCTGGTGTGGCATGATCCTGGTTTCGTGAAGCTAATTGTTCTACAATGTCTGTAAAATGATGCAGGTTGTAGCCAAGATAAATTTGACCAGTTTTCTTGGTACTCATTGTGTGACTATTCCAGAGTGCTAAGTCCAATCAGTGCATTGTTTTTACTTCTCTAAGTTTCGGGATGCCGACCTGAAGGCTCCGGACAGGTGGAGACCACGTGACAGTCACATGACAGCAAATAACTTCGAGCGGATGTTGAAGCATATCGCATAATGTATTTCTCATTACGTTCAAAGTAATCATCTCTTTGTAACCGCTCGATTCTGAAGTGTATAGGATATCAAGGAAGCATAACGGTGAATAGCAGGAAAGACAGGGGCTCTAATGACACAAGTTATACAAGGTCGTGATCAGCTGAGTCACTCTAACATTTTGCCTGAGCTAGAATCGTGCAGAGTGTTCGAGGGAAAGCGGATATATTATAAATAATGCTATGAACGAGGATAACAGTAAGAAAGTCAATACGCTGGTGATTAGAAATCGCTGCTCATAACCAAGGTACCCATAGGTGATATGGCAACTTCCCTTCCTTTCCCGTTTGGTTCACTTTCGAGTTTCGTCTTCCGATCTTCGCCTTGGCTGTTGGCTTTAC
>Ga0224501_10003233_pt1 | contig 12822 bp, 9 predicted proteins | sample SF_Oct11_sed_USG_4_FD_169105 | JGI IMG/M metagenome (GOLD analysis project Ga0224501, IMG submission 169105) | Sediment microbial communities from San Francisco Bay, California, United States - SF_Oct11_sed_USGS_8_1 | ecosystem: Environmental > Aquatic > Marine > Sediment | place: USA... | reverse complement strand
TACCGTCTCAGAGTAATATACGCAGTACCCCTCGACCTGTACCGTCTCAGAGTAATATACGCAGTACCCCTCGACCTGTACCGTCTCAGAGTAATATACGCAGTACCCCTCGACCTGTACCGTCTCGGGAGTAATATACGCAGTACCCCTCGAACTGTACCTCCTATATCGCCATTAGTATTGATGGGTATATAACAAATTCTATCAATTTTGCCTTTTGTGTGATGAACCGTGGCTTAGTGGATACCGCACTGGACTTGGAATCAGGGTTTCTGGTTCGATCTGGGCACCACTTGGCATTCCACGTTTGATTCTAATCACGATGTTGAATGAATTCAGGCATACGGGTGCAAGCAGGAAGTCATCTAATGACCTACCCCGGGGAAACCCCGAGTCAAAGACTCACTAGGCCAGTTTCTGTAACTGATCAGTATACGAAACAAGAATTTTGTATCCTTGGTTCTATGAAGGAAGATTCTGATGGTGGCATTGATGTGAGGAATTTTACCAGCTAGAAGAATGTAACGAAACTGAAATGCTTCAAAGTTGGACATGATTTGCTGTTAACTGAATTAAATGTCATTTGTTACAGAGATAGGAGCAGTAGCTATTACTAAGTCTCCTGGCGCGACTGCTTCGGATATGGAAGTTCCTTCCAACTCTACAGATGATGAGAAAATGGACTCGAGTGATTTACAGACTGGTCTGCCGTTCGCTCAACGGTATGATGCTATCCAATCACTGCCCTTACGTCCTTAATGAGGTGAAGCGGTGGCTGAGTGGATGGGGTACTGGGGTTCGGGACTGGGGATCCCTGGTATGATTCTCAGGTAAAACCATCGTCGGTTTCGGATCCCGATGTTAAAATAAAGGAAGCCCGCCTATAAAGTTATCTTTCCTATTGGGCTTGCGGGTGCAAACAGACAGTCCCCTAATCACACACCCTGGGAAACCGTGAGTCTAAAATTCAGTAGGCCAATTTCTGCGCTTCCCTGACACTGGTCAGGATACGAAAGTAGAAGAGCCGCTCTAACTAAGTGTATCCCCACGCTTACTATCTACATTATGCATTTTGGCTACAGTCTGTGTTAGCGAGCTATCTACAAGCTCTTCCCCTTTCAGCATAAAAAAAAATTTATCTCGGTGGTCTTGATTTGAGTTCTGCTTGGTTTATACAGAGTCTTCAGTTGATTAACAACCCTTTTAGTCATGACAATAGTGCATATGAAAAGCAGGGAATGATGGTGAGTGAGGCATCAAATATTTGAGGAGACTTCTCGACTATGGGATGTGTGTCCAACCAACTACCCGATGTTAGCGAACTGGCCACTATATAAAGTTCCAGAGAAATTGAATCGCACAAAACATGAAAAATAGAGCATTGGATGGAAATCTGGCTTGATCAAGATTCAACGCCGTAAGGAGCAGGCGGATTTCATTAGTTGCTTCTTCGTCGTGGAATTTGAGGAAGAAAAGGTGGCTTATAGTGAATAGGCATAAGGCTTTGGACCAGGTGACCCGGGTTTGACTCCTAGTTGGTGCCTCACTTGGTGCTTTCTCTCTTGTCGGATTTGGATCACAATAAAAATAAGGAGGCCCACCTTGCACCTTTTTAAATCATTTGCTTCGTGATACCATCCACATGAAACAAAGTGGTCTTAATTTGAAGTAGATAAAGCATCGGTCAGTCACCCTGATACATATGCATGAGAAATGAGGGGAAGTCGGCTGGACATGATCCAGAGCCTATATGATCTTTGTTACAGACCAATACTGTCTCGTTCAACCCGAGCCCATGGGTATTCTGATAGAGAAAAGTTAGCCCTGGGCATAGTCATTTTCCTCTGTATCAATCCTGTACAGGCCTTGTTGATTAACTAGACCCCACACCATCGTAGACAGTGTCTGTTGCTTCTGCTCTGTAACAGACAAATGGTAACCTGCATTATTCCTTTGGTTACAGGGAAGGTGGCGTGGCCAAGTGGTTAAAGCTCTCCCCATTGGTGCTCAAGGTTCAAAACACAACGCGGGCATGGGATTTTTCAACACTATCTCTGCTCACCCAGCAGTGAATGGGTACCTGACTTTCTTGAGAGCTGGGGAAGGTGAGGGCGGTGAGGGGTGGCGTCCCACCTCAGTTACACAGTTGCCGGTACTAGTTGGCCATCTAGCAGCCACTTTCCCACACGGCTATTATGGGCTATGGAACAACTTTTACTTTTGTTACAGGCCATACATGCGAGCAGTCTTCTTCTCTCTTGACTCAGTGGAAGATGATTACAGTGCTCTCCTTGCTTTGTGTCTTCTGTATGCCATCTGTCATAACAATGGTTAGTCTTTAACACTGATTTGTTCTAAAAATTAGGTTAGCGCACGAGGTTTAGAAAAAAGTATCTGGTCAATAGATTGTAACGGGGATTGCGGGTTCTGTGGAAGGGTGTAAAAGTTAGACGCTGGCTATTGGACAACAGATTTGTATGGGGGGGGGGGGCGCTAGACCAAGTTATCGTGTTGTTTTGAAGCGATTTTTCACTCATCAATCAAAGATTAGAAATTCTGAAAAATCATCAAAGTCTGACAAAGTGATTTAGTTGCATCAACAAATCAAGCCAAGTGTCATACCGGTTGATGACTGTGCTCTTTGGTAATATGCAACCAACCATATTTCTCTATGGTATGATACATAGGTTAGCAATTTTTTGTCTGGGGTGGTCTGTAGCTGGGGCAATGAGTCAGTCTGTAGTTATATTTTACAGACAGAGTTCATAGGGCGTCATCAAAACATCATATTATGCACTCATGACAAATTGACAATACTTAGAATGAAAAGCTTACCTCATGTTCTTAGAAGTCTTGCTAACTCATAAGGCGGTTTTTCCTTGTTTTGGTTGCATATATCATTGAACCTAGTATTTTGGCCCAGCTTTGGTGGTAGGTATCATGGGTTGATGGTAGCATGCATCATAGCGCATTCAAGGCTAACAGTTTCATAGTGGAGCGGAAGACATAATTCTTGTCACGGATTACTGTTGGCAGTGATCCCATTATTACAACAAATCATGATGTCATGGCTGAAACGCGCATGTCAAAACACGGCAGGGCACAATTACATAGAAAAACCCTTTCCATGAATCTTAACTACATTTTTCTTATAACAATACTTTAAAACTCACAGGAGGACAGGATGCGACTCTAATCACTGTTTTGACGGATACGCCCGAAAGCGCCGTGATCCTATGAAATTCTGTGTAATCTCACATCAACAGTAGTATTCTGCCCTGTGAGCATATAATCTGCCAACACACGGTAGTTCTTGAAAACAAAAGTGACTGCCCAAATATCTCATTTCTATACAGATGATTGTGAATGTTGGATGAACTGAGTGTTTTTCAAGTGTTCAATGCAATCCTGTAGTCAGTCCGCATATACAAGTCCTGTCTATAGGATACCTTCATAATGCCGTAGGTATTGCGGGGTAGCTCAGTGGTAGAGTTCTGGGGTCACAACCATGAGATCCTGGGTTCAATATCCAGGTCATTGTGGGCTCCTACTTGATTGAGAACTACTCACTTCAATCCTAGCTCTAAACAAAAACAAGTCTCACTGAGGTGGAGAAGTGATACTGATATGCTTGCGGTGCTCCACGCTAGTGATGAACAAAAAAATATCTAACCCAACGGCTTTGCCATAGCAGTCTGTCAGACTGTATGGGGGCTTCTGATCGGTCCAGCGATGTTTCAAACAGACCTCACGGCTATCATTTTGATAAACTCATACGAGCAAACTTATCGAGTATACAAAACATCTGTTGAACTCCCAAACTTAAACTCCTTAACTCCAAAACTTGAACATCTGTTAGCCTCTGTAAGTCCCAGGCTCCCATACTCAAACTAGTAAAGAGAGTTAACTCTTTTGTAGGTATTGATCAAGAACTTCTAGACACGATACATCTAACGTCACAAAAATCTCCACGTAAAGACAATTACAACAGCATCATAATGGATCGATTGATACTCATTATCACCCTCAGCGGCCAGTTTGGTAAGGTCGTAATCTTTCCCAACTCTGTAATGCTCAAAACACAGTGGTCCTGATTCAAATAAGCGAACCTGTACTGAAAATGTGCCTGATTAGTTGACCCCGAACCAGTTTCACTATACACCTTTTTAATGCGGGAACTCCTGTAGTAAGACTACCCATGTTCTATAAGCTCCAAACTCAATGAAACTCCTGTATTTATGCTCTTTAAAGTAGGCTAGATCCAAATAGTGTTTTTATGAGATATTTTTCTGCAGCTGGTAAGGTGCGTTTGGCAACTCTGGAGCTGGCAATCCTTGTGCTTAACACTTTGGTTGTATTGGATGACGGAACCAGCTGTCTGGGGGATAGACACCTCGCCACATTGATGGCAACAAAGGAGGAAAGCATGATGCTCTTACGAAATGTGTTTAAGGTGATGATATACAATGTCAGAAGGTCCCGTTTTCAAAGCTCTCTCTGTTTACCCGGCAGTAAATATGGGAAGGTGAAGGGGATGAGAAAGAGGAGTGACGCCCTACCTCAGTTACACCTTTGCCGGTCTAAGTTGGCTCTCTAGAAGCCACTTCCCCACACGGCCATTATAAGCCATGGGACAACTAGTTGGTCAATCGGTTAGCCAGTCGCATGGGCTGGCGGCGCGCACATTAGTAGCTGACAACAGCGTTATGAAAAGACACAAGTATAGTGGGAAAAATTCACATACCAGGAAACAGCTCTTTGTGATTTTGATAACATGCTTGATGTGCTGTTAGGCAAAATTATGTAGGTCTCATCTAAGGGTTAATCTGGCCTGTAGATTGCACTGCATCAGGATTCAAACTTGCAGTGAGTAATTGGAAAGGTTCCGCATCGAGTTCTCAAAATCATATTAGGATGTTTTAAGCCAATTCTTCTAGCATGTATATGGGAGTCATGTGCTAGGTTTTTACTTAGTTGACAAAGCACTTTGTTGACCGTATAGGCCTCTTAGTCGACTAAAATTACACATCTGTTGCCACGACAGAAGAGGGTCGACATGGCAACAAACATCCGGGGGGGGCCCTCTAAAATATTCATCGTGTTTTGAGTGTTGTTAACAAACAGGCTCGCCGTAAGATTTCACAACAGATAAATCCTGAAACAAGAGGAAACATTGAACAAAAGTCAGTTTTGACCCTATATACGACTTTTATTATTGCGCTTGATTCGCTGGAGTTAGTCAATAAATGAGTGTTGGTCACCCTGTCTAGAGTAAATCATTAGTCACAGTAATTTTCACTGAGTTGCACCTGCCCTCCCACGTGACGTTATGACTTCTCTGCGGTGGTGTTCACTCGGTCTGTACTGGATAAGCCGGTGGGCGTTGAGACCAGGTATTGCCTCATGCCGGTCTATTAGTGATGATGAAAATTCCCTGGAAATACTTGCCTAGAGTTTAGCCTAACCGCATACTTTGATGAGTGAGGGGTGCCACACCCTTTCCAGGTAATTTGCACAGAACATTTGGCTCTTATTTTGCCTCTGCTCAGCTTTCTCATGGTGGTTTCAGAGCCAAATTGCATACTTAAACCAGCTTTTTGTCAGGACTCGACATATTTAAGTTAAGCTTCTTCGATTGTGTCATGGGTCAGCTATTTATATCCCACAGCTTACTCTCTTCGGTCGGTCCGGTCATTCCTCGGGATGAGTCAGACATTTAAGTTCCCAACTCCAAACACCCATTGTCGACCATCATCACCGTCCATTCCATCTAACCAGTGACTTTATGTCGCTGATCTAACCAGATATTCTATTTAAAGAAAAATCTATTCAACGGACAAATGATCTCATTTTAGGCTGCTCTCTTGGTTGAAGAGCAATTCTTCGTTGATGGATTCTTGTGAGATATTTGATATCTGCAGTAAGTTTGCCAGCGCTACTCCTCATCTGACCGTTTATTTTTTTCAGACTGAAGAGATGTTTCTGGACATGTTTGAAGATGAATTCCGTGAAATGATGGTGGGTATAATTAATACATGCTCCAATAACCATCTGGTAGCCTCTAAAAATAATGTAGATATGACGCTTAGGCCGCATTAGCATTAAGACAGTGCGTTCCACTTGGAATGTCAGCTAAGCACTCTCGAATATCTACCTGTTCAACGACCCCGTTGTGAACTTGCATTTTTCAACTTTTTGTGTAGAGTTATGCCATATGGGTTTATCCGCGAGCGGCTTAGCTTTGCTTAGCTTACATTGGTTGTTTCTACCCACACCACCACCTTTGCACCATCCTGCCTAACTCATATGTCTTCGCCACAACACACATCTACTCAGTTCATTTTTCATTTCGTGATCTGATTTCACATAAAGTGAAGACAAATAATAAGCTGAATGGGTCAATTATTAGGCTCATCAGGTCAACAGGATATCCTAAATTCTTCTACATTACCCCTCTGTTCTGGTGAAAACTATCGGCATTCGTCCTGTACACTTTGCCAGCACGTCTGAGGCCTGCAGCATCCTAAGTTACTAATCGGCATAGTATTATATCACCACTAGCCCAGCATAACGCAAATACCTGAGGTAGAAGCGATAGATAACCTTTCAGATGTTATCAGACCCGTTTCCATTGATCTGATATGCACCACCTTCCCTTTTTATCTTGTAGAAACGAAAGCTGAATGTAGAATATCTGACCATGGATGCTTCCGTGTTACTGCAGCCTACCAACACGCCTCTGACTGGGATTGAGTTTACCAAAAGACTACCTTGTGGGGAAGTGGAGAGAGTACGAAAGGTATGAATATGTCGAAGGCACGGTATGTGCCATTGCCAGTCAGGGAACGGCCTATCAGGCGAATGTGGCCTACCGAAAAGCTTGCCGGGCATAGGCAACATAGCTCGATTTCTAATTTGGCTAGTGTTTAGTCTGTTCACCTTCATCGGATTCCGATGACGACGTTGAAATGGGAAACCCATGCATAGGGTAACCACCTCTATGGGACGTCACCGTGAAACATCTTGTAAACATGCCACTGGCTCGATGATGCTATCCATGTAAAAACTCAATTCAACTTCAATTCACTACATTTTCAAATAAATAATAAAGTGATCACAGGAACTTGGATTCAATCAAGTATGGTTTGAGCTTATAGTTCAGATGACCCCCAACCAACCTTGTGGTGGCGCCAAGACCCATTCCCTAAAGAATACTCTCCTGCTGTGGCCATGTGGCTTCATGCGCGCTTGACCGTGATCTCAGTCAATCACTCCGGCACATCGCAGCTACGGATGTCACGAGATCAAGATACTGGGGTGCGATGTCTAATTCAAAATGCTGCAATCTCTTAAAGATCTTTAGCTTTGGTCGGACGTTCTGTTCATAATCTCTTATGTAATGGTGATTTAGGAACATTGGTAACAGATCCTAATACCACGCTCATGGCATAAGGCAAGTATGAGAAAGTCAGTGCCGTGACCTACATACTCCCGTCTCATAGTTCGATAGCCCCCTACTGTCCCAAGAGTCATTAGCCGTCACGAACTGGTTACCATGGTTTTATCTAGGACTCCTCTGATTCCGTATTGACTCCAGCAGCCATGTACTGTGGAATCACTCGGGCCCCGGGAGCGCTGCTGAGGTATGTCATTGATTTTCTTGTGTAAAAATGGCTGAATTGACTACCAACAATCGCATAATTATCAAAATTGTCTCCTCCTTTCAAACTGTTTTGGCCTCAGTAGTATGCGGTGTGCAGTAAACTGATAGTTTAAAGGGGTTATGTCATGGCCAAAAGTGTCTTGTTTTCAGATTCTGAAACCTACCATGAACAAATGGGCCCAATACCCAGCTTACGCGTTGATGCTTGGGAAATCCTCTTGCAGGTGTATACTACACCTGTAGTTACACAAGTCTGAATAGCGAAAATATTCAACAAAAAGTGCAGTTTGTCACCTCCGACAGCGAGCGTTAATGCCATTATTGTGCAACGATAGCGGCCCGAACGCAACGGTCTCTGTTTAGGCCTAAGGAAAACTGGCAAAGCCCTACTTATAACTTCAGTTTTCTCCAATATTATGTTCAATTTTGAGTTTTACCAGATGTTATGAGGGAGTAAAGATCATTAGGTTATTAAACTTTAGTAATTAGATCCCATTTTATTTCCATTTGGGCCGCAGTTATTCGAATGACCGATATTCGTTTTTTGGAAAAAGACCACTCGCTATCGCCGCAATGAATGCGGAGCTCCCTTTTTTTCGAGAATGGGGCACACAGCTCTCGAAAGAGCGTATACCCTCAACCTTGACATAATCTCTTTAAAATGTCTTGCTCATGTAATCCATAATGTTCTTTCAGGCTATCCGAGTGTATTTCCATATAAGGAAGCTTCTGCAAGACCTAAACAGAGAAACGGAGGAGCAACTCCCTCTTACCAAACCAAGTGACAGTGTCAACATTGGTGATGTGTTGGACCTGAGTAAGTTCATATCTACTCTACATTCAGACATGACCATCCTTTCCAGATGGTGCAAACTCTGGGAAATAATATCATGGCCTGTTGTCTAGGTCTCGTTTGTGTAGCGTTGGTTTGTAATATCAGCCATTCTGATTGGTGAGACGCCGGTCAGTAAAATCCACTGCTACAATTGTACCAGGTTCTGTAAATTACTCGGACATTTGTCGACGACCTTACATTAAAGCAAGATATTCGTGCAATGGTCGTCTCAGATTATTTTGTTTTCAAGCAGAAAGGTTCACGGCGAGCCACCCTAATAACCGTGCTAACATCCGGTGGTTGTTTCGGGAGTCGTCGGATATCTGAGAGGCCTCCTCAAATTTTTTAGTTTTGTTGATCCTCGATTGGCCATCATTTACCATGGCTCCATGTGAGCTTTTCTCATCGATAAAGCCGATCATCGACGACGAAGGATTCGTCAACGATCGTTCCTGTATAAACCTAGCAAGTGCACTGTGTTCATGAATAATATAGTTATGACCCATTCCATGCATCCCTGTTTATTTACACCCACAAGTTCCTGGTTCAATGACCGATCGGGTGCCGTGGCAAGCAGTGATTTATTTGATAGCAATGTTGAATCTATATGAGCGAGTCCTTTGCATATATACCTAACTTCTTTATGGATGCAGAGTGTGCCACAACACGTTCGTCTAAAACTTACGCCGCAAGAATCTATATTTTGTAGACAATAGCGATCTGATCGGATGTACAGTAGTTCGTGATGGGTAAGTGTACCACTCACGATCCATCAATCTTGGGTATGGGAAGTGTCTTGTTAATTGGTTAATGAACCCAGTAAAGCTTCAATAACTTGGGATTAAAATATCCCGCCACTCTGACCAACCCTCAGCCAACCTGTGATGAAATTTTTTCAGAATTCTACCAATTACCTAAGTGGATAGCTATCTTTGCACAAAAAAGCTCTCAAAATTGATTTATGTGTTTGCTTGTTCGCCTTTTGGCTCCAATCAATTGCTGGTTCATTGTAACACACTCTTTTGCTTCTGAATTTTGACAGAGTTTTTGCAGTGAAGCCAGTCGTCCCCGGTTGGCTGGCACTCTGGCTTTCACCCTTATCAGTTTTACATTGTATACAACAGTAAATATAGGAGGCCCCCTTTATAATGTTACCCTAAATACCCATGCAGTAGGAAACTCTGAGACTCTGAGATCAGTTTCTGCATTCCCCTGACCCTAATCAGGATAAAAAATAATAGGTACCCTTTGTGTTTGGAATATGGTTTTCCTTTAATCAAACCAGGATGAGCTAGTTCTATTTGGTAGCGCAAGAAGGAACGCTATTTGGTCGTACTGTCAGTCTAGGCATTTTAACTCTTGTCCGCTATCAAGGGTTACCAAGATTATTAACTGCTTTGTTTTCATATTTGTGCCAAATAATTCTGTCCAAACATGGCGCATTGTTGGCCTGCCTGTTTCAGATCTATAGCAAAAAAAGAGAGAAGGTTTCTGGTAATTGACATAACTCAGCTGATAATGGTGGAGCCGGATGCAAGCCGTCTGGGCTGGGGAGTCGTTAGATTTGCTGGTTATCTACAGGTTGGTACAAGATAGTGTCACTGAACCGTCATTGGTTGATGATGTCGTGTTTCCGTGCAACACAATTGGCTGGTTGTCTTCCCGAGATAGTGTTCGTCTCTGTACCGAGCCCCCTCATTGGTTGATAATGTCATTTTTATCAGCCCAGTGCCTCTATCAGTATTTTCACTGTGAACATTGTGTGGCGCAATCCAGAAAAGCTCCCCATGTCCTTATTCAATACGATTGCAACACCACTGTATCAAAAATAGTTTGTCTTTTCAGACGAGAGTTCATTAGAAAGCCTTTGATATCAATAGTTGTTGACAACTACGTTTACCCCCTTCCTCGCCTTTCGAACTAAGTAGAAACAGCTTTCACTTGTATATTGTCTGTGTTTCGGATAGAAAATCCAGGATGGACTCCATCCTATCATACATTGATTACAGCCCTACCATCCCCTGATTTTAGTCCGACCAACCCATTCTTGACTTGCATGATGATTGGTTATTTTGATTGAGTTATTGAGATACGTGTACTATTGGTGCGCTTGCTCTGCGACATGGCAACGACTTAACGAACAGGTCAATGTCCCGCTCGGAAGTTGACAACTGTACAATTTAATGCCATTCAAACAGTTTCCTGGACCAACTGAGCATTGATCTATTAGATGGGCAAAGCTATATAGACAGATCAATATGGAGAGAGAAAGATGTGGTCTTTCTATATATGTATAAGAATCAATGAGATTGGGTCAAAGCATAGTACCACTGAATGCACCAGTTTATGCACACTATGAAGCAGGATACCGAATGTGACAGACTCAACCTGCTGCAACGCACAATTCGGACAAAAGATTTTTATAAAGAACATGACCTGCCGCTACAACAAAATCACTTGCTTAAACTTCAATAATTAGGCTGTATTTAATTACTTGTTGTGTGACCAGCTGTGCCAGAATGAGTTAGATGTGTTGTGACCTATCCGGAGGCTAGTGCTGTGATTTAGGTGAACCTTGGGGAATTGGTGTGAATCACAGTCCTGGTTGAAACCCCCAACCCATGGGATTGCCGATCATGGATTCTGCAAGGTCAGGCTAATGGCCCCTTCTGTTCCAATTCGGCTAGACCAACCGACGATTACTTAGCTAGAGCCAGAGTCTAGAGCAGTTGTGGTTGTGAGTACTTCTTGCTAGCAGACTTTTCTAATAACCCCTCCTACATGGCTTGAGGCCTAGCAGCTCCTTTCCACCTCTCCCTAACCAAAGTCGGATGGCTAAACTTGGGGATATTCCTCACCAGACCTCTCAGTTTGGCGGACACATCCATTGCCAGTCTCTCTACTAAGCCTCGCAGTTTTCAAATATTTCCGTGTTTAAAACTACATACAGACATGGCCAAAACTTTATTTTAGGATGTTGAGGTGACCGGAGATAAGGAAGATAGTCGCTGCCTGCATGTGACAGTGCACAAGCCGCCTTCATCTCATCTCGCAAAGCCTATCCCACTACTGACTGCGCGCTTCATTTTTGACGATCACATCAGATGTATGGCCGCCAAACAACGACTTACCAAAGGCAGAACCAAAGCCAGACAGGTATAGCCATGGCCTATATGCGTGTCCAAAGGCAGCCAAGCAAAGAAATCGTCTCATCAATTTTTCTCACCTAGATAGACTTGCGTGTAGCTGAACCTGCAAAAGTCAGTCACGATAGCTCAGTGGGAGAATAAACGCATCTCACTGTCTGTCCTCTCTGTGGCCCGGGTTCAATTTTCAGGCCGTGGCTGAGTATTTCAAGGGATTATCCCTGGCTGATCACATGTGCTGCCTTATACACAAGTCTGTGAGGACCAAAGGCTAGGACCACAGCTAAATGCGCCCCCTGAAAAAATGCCTTCAATCTCACGATGATCATGATATGCCTATGGGTCAACCTCATCTAAGGCGAAAAAAGAAGAAAAAGATACGCAAAAGAGATCATGTAATGAGAGCCCTAGCTTTTCTACTATCATGCCCAAGTGAAGATGATTTGCTCGTACTGACTGGTTGTAATACAATTATGGATTATTTTCAACTGATTGCAGAGAAAAATGATGGTTATATCTCAAATGCTGGACATGCCAGCGAGTGAGGCCAGTAATATCCTATCGCCGTACGGTACTTCTTCTCTATTCAGTAACACCCATAAGCCACTACCAGGTACGTCTGCGTATCTTAGCCAGACCATGAACAATCCATGAGTAGGAATTTTTATTCATATTCTATCGTTCTGTAGTCGCTGAGTACCAAGCCATTTGTCACACATCTGTTCCGTGTTGCATCTGATATAGGCAGAAAGCGACAACAGTTTTTCCAGTTGTAATGCCCTCTCCCTCGGTCAGTACCGTCATTTATATCACAACTGTCTAATATCACCATCCCCAGTTTTTACACGAAATATAGAAAAAAATGATGAAAAATGGGTTTTAAGCATGCTTCGTTAAGGGGCCTTCGCCAATGTCAATCTGTGCCTTCTGGGGGAAAGGCCAGGTGCGAAACGTCGGAATTCCAAGACGAATATAAAAAAAAATTCAGGGAATCGAAGCCTCGAGCCGTATCTATTATCCTGTTTTGACTTGGAGAGGTTGGCTAGGTTGGTACTCTAAAGTGATTGTACGTACTTGCAAAATGCTGGCCTGTATTGGATGAATCCCCAGCTTCAGCCCTATCTGGCGTGTCGTGTGCTCAGCATACCCTCCCTCCTAGAGCTTTTTTTTCAAAGTTA
>Ga0224501_10003232_pt1 | contig 12822 bp, 13 predicted proteins | sample SF_Oct11_sed_USG_4_FD_169105 | JGI IMG/M metagenome (GOLD analysis project Ga0224501, IMG submission 169105) | Sediment microbial communities from San Francisco Bay, California, United States - SF_Oct11_sed_USGS_8_1 | ecosystem: Environmental > Aquatic > Marine > Sediment | place: USA... | reverse complement strand
GTTAGGATAAGCGAAGGTTAGCGCGATGGTTGAAACGAGGAACAAAATGAACCCGTACATGGTGAATAGGTGTGAAACGCGGCGTTTCGGGTTGCAAAATTCACCCGATGTTGCCACGTCAACCACAACGGTTGAAATGGCGATACCGACTGCTTCACCGGTGCCAACATCACGTTCGCGGTCGGCTTTGGCTTTTTTGCCTTTTTCAAAGAAATATTGAGCGCTTTTCTTGTGGATCATGTCCGCAATAGTGCCGCCAACCACCAATATGGCCATCAAGACAACATAGCCTTGAATAATGTTGAGCGGAATAATTGATACAAGATCAGCGAATGGATTAGTAGTGAACATTAAGTCCTCCCCTGTTGAAATCGCAGATTGTTGAAAAACCTACAGAGCAAGGTCTCATACATTTTACGTAAATTGTGATGAGTCCCCATACATTAGCGCGACAGTATATAAATGAATCATGATTTGACAACCAGAATGTCTGATCATCGGCAATTAAATGAGAAATTAGAATCCCACAGCAATATATATGAAAATTTTTTGATACTTTTCAGCAAGATATAAACAATACTTTATATATTCCATATTGTAATAGTTGCGCTACCTGCTCATTTTTCCCCTCATTGGGGTGCCATTTTCGGGGCCTTTTGCGCAGGCTTAGGACGGGCTTGCAAAAAAACACCAGAATCCCCCAAAAAATGTGTGGATATCCGGAAAAAATGATGGGCGCTCAGGGGTTTTTACCCTGGCGCCCACCATAAACGGCTGTATTTGCGTGTAATTTATTATTTCAGGCTTGCGTAATAGGCCTGCAAAACCTTGACCACCTCGGGTCTGGAAAATTCAGGTGGGATATCTACCCCGGCGCTCAGCATTTCGCGCTGTTTGGTGCCGGAAATAGAAACGTGGTTTTCCTTGTCATGTGGGCAGGTTTTAGCGGTAGCCATGCCCATGCATTTGGAACAATAAAACGTAATATCGATTTTCAGCGGCTGGGTTTCCAGCGCACCATCCCACAGTTTATCGAAAATGTGCTGGGCATCGAACGGTCCGTAATAATCCCCAACACCAGCATGGTCGCGCCCGACAATCAGGTGCGAACAGCCATAGTTCTGGCGGATTAGGGCATGAAACAACGCTTCGCGCGGTCCGGCGTAACGCATTTCAATGGGGTAGCCCGCCTGAATAACCGTTCCTGGCACAAAGTAGTTGTCGATCATCGCCTGAATGGCTTTGGTGCGGGTTTCAGCCGGGATATCGCCGGCTTTCAGCTTGCCCAAAACCTGATGAATATAAACACCATCGGTAACTTCGACGGCAATTTTGGCTAAGTGTTCGTGTGAACGGTGCATCGGGTTTCTGGTTTGAAAGGCGGCAACCTTTGACCAGCCTTTTTCCGCGAATTCGGCGCGGGCTTCGGCTGGGCGCTGGTACAAATCACCAAACAATGATGGGAATTCACCTTCGTCGATAACCGTTACCGGGCCGGATAGGGCAACGTCTTTTTGTTCGTTGACCTTTTGTACGCCGGGGTGTTCGGTATCGGTGGTGGTGTATACGTGCTGGGCTTCGAACGCTTTGTCATCAGCGCTGAGCGAGAATTTTTCGTTCACCGTCATAACAGCCATGACCAGACCGGATTCTTCGTCGACCAAAGCAACCTCTTCACCATCACCGATAGAATCGGCCAACGCCTTATCTGCGGTTAAGGTGATAGGAATAGGCCAGAACAGGCCGTTTTTCAGCTTCATATCGGCACAAACGCCATGCCAGTCATCGCGGCCCATAAACCCGTCAAGCGGTGTATATGCACCCATGGAAAACATCAAAACGTCAGATGTTTCCTTGCTCGACATTGGAATTTTCTTCAGGCTATCTGCGTGTTTTTTTAGATCCGCGCGTTCGGCTTCAGCAGCTAATAATGGCTTAAGCCCTTCTCCCCCGTGGGGTTGCACCAAGTGTGACATATTACCTCCCATAAAGTTTTTAGTGTTGGGCCATAGCTAAAAAGGCCAAAAAATAGATTGAGATGCTTTTTAGCAAAATATTGGGTAATTTCACCATCGAAAATTAAAAAAATAAAATATATAAAGATTCTAATATAGTAGCGTAATGGGCAGGATCAAAAAATGAGCGTTATCGGTTGTGAGTGTGAACCAAAATTTGACGGCTTATCAGCCCATTACAGGCGCGCCCTGTGGATTGTTATCATTGTAAACGCATCAATGTTTGTAATTGAATTGGCTGCCGGGGCCTTTGCCGGGTCCAAGGCATTGCAGGCCGATGCGCTTGATTTTTTGGGCGATAGCGCAACCTACGGCCTTAGCCTTTATGTAATTGGCATGTCGGTTAAGGCCCGGGCAAATGCCGCCCTAATAAAAGGTATCAGCCTAGGTGCTATGGGTGCGTGGGTTTTGGGCACAACCATTTATCAGGTTTTTGTTTTGGGCATGCCCAAGGCCGAGGTAATGGGTGCGGTCGGTCTGTTGGCCTTAATCGCCAACCTTAGCAGTGTTTTGTTGTTGATGCGTTACAAAGACGGCGACGCCAATGTTCGCTCGGTATGGCTGTGCAGCAGAAATGATGCAATCGGTAACGTAGCGGTTATGCTGGCAGCGGGCGCGGTCTGGTTTAGCAAAACCCCGTGGCCCGATTTGATTGTTGCAATGTTTATGGCGGGATTATTTTTCTTATCGGCAATCCAGATTATCAGGCAAGCTTTGGTTGAGCGAAACGCCTTGGAAATTTAAAAGATATTTTTATTTCTGCGCCAATTGGCCGGCTTCATTTTCAAGTTTAGCCCATTCGCTGGTTATTTCTGCTAGCGATGTTTTGAAACGGGCAAGTTCATCACCGCTAAGCTTTTTCCCCGAAGGCATTTTTACCTTAAGCGGGTTAACCTGCCTGCCCGCGCGCAATATTTCATAATGCAGATGTGGCCCGGTTGATCTTCCGGTGGTGCCAACATAGCCAATCACTTCACCCTGGGTTACGCGCTTGCCTTTGCCCATGCCGCGCTTGATGGATTTCATGTGGGCGTATGCGGTTGAATATTCCGAATTATGGCGAATGCGTATGTAATTGCCGTAAGCACCATTACGCCCGGATTTATCAATTATTCCGTTACCCGCAGCATAAATAGGTGTACCGCTGGGGGCGGCGAAATCAGCGCCTTTGTGCATTTTGGTGTAACCCAAAACCGGGTGTTTGCGTTTACCGAATGTTGATGAAAGCCTGGCCCCGTTAATTGGTGTGCGCATTAATGCTTTGCGCGCGCTTTGCCCGTTTTCGTCAAAATAATCAGTTGTGCCATCTTTAAGTTGGTGCAGGTAAATTGCTTTTTTCTTTCCCTGTAATGTCAGGGCGGCATATTTGATACCATCATTATAAACCACGTTTCCGTCTTCATCGCGAAAGCGTTGATACATTATTTCAAAGCTATCATTTTTCCAGATGTCACGCTGGAAATCCACATCCCATGAAAAAATACGAATAAGTTCGTTTATTACCGGTGGGGTAACGCCATTGTTTGCGGCCGCCAGATAAAGGCTTGAATCAATGGTTCCTTCGGCGCGAACATTTTCAGATACCAGTTCAAAAGAAACTTTCTTGGCAATAAAGCTTTCGTCGTTTGATGTATTGTTAAGGGAAACTTCAATGCGGTTGCGGTAATCAAGCGGAATAACCAATCCGGCAAAAACATCGCTACCAATTCCACCGGTTTCATCTGCGCTAGGAAATGCCGGAACAAAGCGGGCAAATATTTTTTGGTTAACCTTTAAGCTGCGTGGGTCAAAAATTCCGGATAGCGATTTTATTATATTGTTTACTTGCTTGTTATTGGCGCCGGCACGTTCAAGTATTTTTGCAAGGGTATCGCCCGATTTTACCACCACCGGTTTTTCATATGTAACAAGTTCACGTGCGGTGTTTAGCAAGTTTGAGAAAAATCCGCCATCAGCGCTATCTTCGCCAGCATTGTTTGGTGCGCTAACCGAAAGGGTGCCAGCGGCCCTCGGGTTACCCAGCGAAATGGGCGCCAACGCGACCGAATTGCTTTCGTCATGCGCACTATCAATAGGCGCATTTCCCCATGAATAGCCAAGGGATAAAAAGGCGCCAGCAATAATGACGCCTGTTCCAAGCAACGAACGCATAACCATATTTTTTATTCTCATATCCGTTTTTTTGCCCAAAGCGCCAACCCCCATTGCTGAGAATGACCATTTCGGCAATTAACCCTTCTTTTTCAATAATATCGTCATAAGCGTTAATAGATTGTTTCATACCCAATTAGGTAAAAAATGGCTGTGTTCGCCGTCACCTAGTCCTTGCTGATTTAGGTCAATGCATATATACAAATATACATAGTAAAATACCCAATCTGGCACACCCATTTAGCAAAAAATAGGCGAAAAAACAAATGGTTAATAAGGCCGCCGCCAACACGGCGCACAAGGACGAGCTAAACAAAATGCTCCAAGCGGCCATCCGTGACCATGGCGAGGATGGCGAGGTGGTAAAATTTTTGCGCCAGCAAATCGCCGATATGGACGGGGTCATTGCCGCAGATGTGGCCGATGCGAAAATTGCCAAAAAAAGCATCCCGACCAGCATTGAAGACACGATTGAAAAGGGAAAGGTTCTTTATGTTGTTTTGGGTATGGTGTTGATTTTCGTGTTGCTTGGTTTTTCTTCGCTATTTTTTGGCATGCTGGCAATGAAATGGGATTCTTTGTAATCAGTGCAATCAACCAACAACACTATCACCGACATAGGGGTTGGTTTTTCTTTCTTCGCCAAATGTTGATGTTGAACCATGCCCCGGTACGAACGTAACACCATCACCCAAAGGAAAAAGCGTTTCACGAATTGAATGGATAAGGTCTTCATGGTTGCCCATGATAAAATCTGTTCGCCCGATAGATCCTTTAAAAATTACATCACCAACAAACGCCATGGCCCGCCCGCGCTCATAAAAAACCACATGGCCGGGGGTGTGCCCAGGGCAATGCAAAACATCAATAACAATGTTTCCAAATTTTATATTATCACCGCCTTTTAACCAGCGGGTTGGCTCATAGGTGCGACACCCGGGAACATCATACATCGCTCCTTGGTGGGGCAGGGCATCGACAAGAAATTTATCATCAATGTGTGGGCCTTCAATCGGTACGTTAAAATGTTCTGCCATTGCCGCCGCCCCGCCGGCATGGTCCATGTGGCCGTGGGTTATTAAAATAAGCTCAGGCGTAACGCCCGCCTCTTCAACGCCAGATATTATTTTTTCAACATCACCGCCGGGGTCAACTATGGCACCACGCATGGTTTCATCGCACCAAATTACGGAACAATTTTGCCTTAAATCGGTAACCGGAATAATTTTGTTTTGTAATGTCATTTGTTTTCCAATTCACCGTAAAGATCGTATTCATCGGATGCGGTTATTTTGACCGACACCATATCACCAGTTGAAAGATGGGCACCATCTTCAATATATACAACACCGTCGACTTCGGGTGAATCCGCACTGGAACGGCCAATGGCGTTTTGTTCATCAAACCCGTCGATTAAAACATCAATGCTGCGGCCAATTTTTTTAGTCAGTCTTTTGGCGCTGATGTCTTGTTGGACTTCCATAAACTGTTCCCAGCGGGCATCTATTTCTTCTTGGTCTATGTGGTCCGGCAGATTGGCGGCGGGCGCACCTTTTACGTTTTCGTACTTAAAACAGCCAACCCGGTCTAGCTCGGCTTCTTCCAGCCAATCGAGCATGAATTCAAAATCTTTTAGCGTTTCACCGGGGAAGCCAACAATAAAGGTCGAACGAATGGTAAGGTCGGGGCAGATATCGCGCCATTTTTTTATTCGCTCTAATGATTTTTCCTGATGCGCGGGTCTGGCCATGGCTTTTAAAACACTGGGTGATGCGTGTTGAAATGGAACATCAATGTAGGGAAGTATTTTTCCCTCTGCCATCAGTTCAACCAGCCCGTCAACATGGGGGTAGGGATATACGTAATGCATACGTATCCATATTCCTAGTTCGCCCAAACGTTTTGCCAGTTCTTGAATTTTTACCCCGTCGCCCAAATCAATGCCGTAGGCGCTGGTGTCTTGGGAAATTATCAGCAGTTCTTTCACGCCGGAGCGGGCAAGGGTTTCGGCTTCACGCATTATTTCATCAATCGGGCGGCTGACAAGTTTACCCCTGATTGATGGAATAATACAAAAGCGACATTTGTGGTTGCAGCCTTCGGATATTTTTAAATATGCGTAATGACGCGGCGTTAGTTTTATTCCCGCTTCGGGAACTAAATCCACAAACGGGTTGCTGACGGGCGGCAATGCATCGTGGACTGCGCTTACAACCTGTTCGTAACTATGTGCGCCGGTAACGGCTAAAATGTCCGGGTGGGTTTTTCTTAATTCGGCTTCGTTTATGCCAAGACAGCCGGTTACGATTACCCGACCATTTTCGTTCATGGCCTCAGATATGGTGTCCATGCTTTCGGCCCGGGCCGAATCAATAAATCCGCAGGTGTTAACAATAACCACATCGGCGCCTTCATAGCTGTTGGAAATGGCGTAACCTTCGGATGCCAGCTTGGTCAGGATGCGCTCAGAATCCACCAATGCCTTGGAACAGCCAAGGCTGATAATTCCTACCTGCGGTTGGGAATTTTTATCGTTCATAATGGTATCTTATATAATACCACCACCAAACAAAGGCGAGGGGCAATGATTTAAGATTTAATCTGGGTCTTGATGATTTTGGTCATGGTAACCGCAAGGTGGTCTTCAACCACCACAACTTCGCCCCGCGCAATCAGGTTGCCGTTGGCGCGTATTTCGATATCTTCGCCGACGCTACGGTCAAGCTGCACCACCGCACCACGGCCCATTTTCAGCAACTGGCTTACCTTCATGTAAGAGGTGCCCAAAACCGCCGTTACCTCAAGCGGAACATCAAGCAGGGCTTCTTGCTGGTCTTCGCTTTCGCCATCAAAATTATCATCGCTCATTTATGTTGGCTCGTTTCGGTACAATGTTAAAGAATCGGTTATGCCTTGGCATTATAGCGCCTTGGCGCCACTCCCGCCATGGTAGCCAATTAAAGACCGCTTGTGGTGAAGAAAGAATGAAGGCCTGAAAATTCGATAAAAGCCCAATAAAATCAAAGGAAATCAGGTTTTTTTGAAAATTTCCACCCGCATCGGCTGGGCGAATTCAAAACCTTTTTCGCCCCTGACGCCAAGGCCGTCAAACAGGTTTTTAAGCTTGTCTTCAAGTTTGCCGAATTCGTCACTGCGGTCGGGGTTAATGCGAAGCATGCGTTCGCGAAAGGCATCAAAATCGGCCAGATTGACAATGTGGGTATGAAAAATTTCATCAATTTTTTCAAATCCCATGCTTGGGGCCTTATCCAGCGCCTTTTTGGCCTGGGCACGCACTTCGGTTTCATCGTGAACCGGGGCCATTAAGTCAAAATGCGGGCCGCTTGCCAGCGGTTCGGATACATAAAGTATCCCGCCCGGCTTTAGCACGCGCCAAGCCTCAGACAGGGCGGTTTGCATTTGTTCGGTCGCAATATGGTGCAAAGAATTGAAAAAAATAGTTACGTCCATGCAGGCATCATCAAAGGGAAGTTTTTCGGCGATGCCTTGATGAAAAATTTCGCCGCTTAACGTTTTTTCTGAACGCGCTTTTTCCAACTGTGCGGGGCTGTTATCAACCCCAAAGGCTTTGGCGCCATGGCGCGCCATCAATCGAACCAACGTGCCAGTGCCACAGCCAATATCAACAACGCGCTTACCCTGAAGGTCAATGCTTGCGGTTAATACATCGCTATTGGCACGAATTTCATTTTCAATTGGTTTTGCGTTAATCGGGTTCATGATATTTTTATTTTATTCCGTATTTATTGGGCCCAAGCTTTATATGGTGACAGGCAATATATAAAACAACCCTGTTTCAAATTTGGATGTATTTTCAACGGGGTCATTGAAATACCCGATGCCCCATATACAGCGCAAGTGGATAATTTAATTAAATTCACAATATTTTAGGTGGTGGGTTCTTCGTCCTCGCCCGTAATCTGGACAAGGCTACGTTGCATGATTATGGCGTTAACCCAGCGTTCGAATTTATATCCGGCATCGTCTAAAATTCCAGCCTGCACAAAACCAAAACGTTCATGCAATTTAATTGAATAGCTGTTTTCGTTGCCGCCGATAACCGCAACCATTTGATGAAATCCCATTTCGCTACAAATATTGATAAGGCGCTCAATCAGCGCAGAGCCAATCCCTTTGCCGATTGCCGCGGGATCCACATAAATGGAATCTTCAACCGTAAAGCGATAGGCAGAACGCGGGCGAAAGGTTGAGGCATAGGCAAACCCGACGACCTTTCCGTCCATTTCGGCAACAATATAGGGGTGGTTTTTCTGTAAAATAATATCGCGCCGGTTTGCCATTTCTTCGGCGCTGGGGGGCATTTCTTCAAAGTTGGCAAGGCTATTTTCAACATAGTGGGCATAAATGCTCTGGATCGCCGCCATATCGCCGGCTTCGCAATTGCGAATTGATACGTTTGGTTTTTTATCTGTTGTCGCTGGCATTATTTTTCACCCCGCAAAAGGGCGGGGTTGATTGTGGAAAGTTCATCAACCATTTTACCGATGTTATTTTTAAGTGTTTCAAACCCAGCGTTTTTGCTAATGCTGTCTTCGTTCATATAAAGTGCGCGATTGACCTCTATTTGCAGGGCATGGCGCATTTCATATGGCTTGCCATAGTTTCTGGTGGTGAACCCGCCGGCGTAGGGTCTGTTCATTACGACCCGGTATCCCATGCCCTCTAAAATTTCGCGCGCGGTTTGTGAAGCAATTTTTGCACAGGCCGCACCATTGGCATCGCCCAGCACCATATCAACCCGGTTATCGCCGGGGTCGGCATCCATTGGCCCGCCAATTGATGGCATTGAATGACAATCAACCAGCAAATATGTTTCAAATTTTTTATATGTTTCTTCAAGCAAATCACTAAGCGCTTGGTGAAACGGCATATAGCATTTTTCTATGCGTTGGCGGGCAATGGCGAAATCAATTTTGCCTTTGTAGATGGCCGCGCCATCGGTAACCACCCGGGCAATGGTGCCAAGCCCGGAACGAACCCTGGGTGATGAGGTATTGGCATCAAGCGGCAACGGCCCTGTAAACATTTCAGGGTCCAATTCCCATGGTTCACGGTTGGGATCAACATATGCCCGGGGAAAGCGCGCCTTTAATAATGGCGAACCCGCGGCAGGGGAATTGTCATACAGTTCATCAACAAATGCATCTTCCGAACGGCGCAACGCCACACTATCAAGCGCGGATGCTTCTTGAAAATCCGGCGGGTAAATTAAACCGCTATGCGGGGATGAATAAACAACACACGATGATTGGTTGTCAGGTAGCAACAAATCAAACGGATGCTCTTCATCGTTTATGAACTGGTCATTGATGGGGGCCATTCGAGAATTCATTATCCTGTTTTTTTAAGCGAAACTTAGAAAGCCAGCCTAATTATATACTTAAGCTTAAGCCCATAAGCCAGCCCCTTTAAGGGCTTGCCTTGGGCCACGGAACGGACTAAAAAACCGCGTCCGCGCATGAACGCCATGTTTAGCGGGCAAAAAGGGCGCGTAGCTCAGCGGGAGAGCACTTCGTTGACATCGAAGGGGTCACTGGTTCAATCCCAGTCGTGCCCACCATCAAAACCCAGACCCTAAAGGTCTGGGTTTTTTGTGGCACGACAAAGCTTAAAAACCCGCACGCGGCATCGCCGCTTCGCGGGCCGGGCCCACCATCAAAACCCCAACACAAAGGCTGTGACTTTGCCAACCAATGTGCTCAAATAAAAAACCATGAACACGGACACCTTAAAACACGCATTTAAATCATCCCTGCCGGTAATGTTTGGCTACGTTCCGCTGGGCATGGCGTTTGGCGTTTTGTTTCAGGACCTTGGCTATGGGTGGTATTTTGCTTCCCTGATGGGGGTTTTTGTTTTTGCCGGGGCCGCGCAATTTATGGCAGTCGGGCTATTGGCGGCGCATGCGGGCCTGGTCGAAGTTGCAATTTCAACATTGGTGCTAAATTCGCGCCATATGTTTTTTGGCCTTTCCCTGCTTAAGCGCTATCAAGGCCGGGGTTTAAAAAAACTTTATCTTATTTTTGGCCTAACTGACGAAACCTATTCACTAATAACCGCATCTCACTTGCCTGCAACCGATGATGAGCAAAATTATTATTTTTATTTAACCGCGCTAAATCATTTTTATTGGGTGGTCGGTTGTACGCTGGGCGCGTTATTGGGGGCATCGGTTGAATTTGATTCCCGCGGGATGGATTTTGCCTTAACAGCGTTGTTTATGGTTTTGCTAATTGAACAATGGAAAAAAATACAAAACCCGACACCATTTGTAATTGCACTGGGTTGCAGTGCAATTGCCCTATGGCTTTTCCCAGATAAAATGTTGCTTGTTTCAATTGCGCTTGCAACCTCAATCTTGTTTGCGCTTAAGCCCGTGGTGGATAAAAACAAATGAGCGATAATATTTATTTATTAAGCGTTATCGTGGTTATGGCTATTGCCACGTTTGCCACGCGCGCATTTCCATTTGTTGCCTTAAAAGGCAAAGGCGACCATCCGTTAATGGATTATATCGGGCGCTATGTACCGCCCGCGGTGATGACAATTTTGGTTTTTTACAGCATGAAAAACGTTGATGTTTTTACCGCCCCATTTGGGGCCAACGAATTTATTGCCCTTGGCATTACCAGCGCGGTTCATCTGTGGAAAAGAAATTCATTGTTGAGCATTTTCAGCGCAACGGCGTTTTATATGTTTGCCGTGCAATATGGATTATTTGCGTAAAAGATAATAAAAAAACCGGCAAAAGCTTAAAATCAAGCTTTCACCGGTTAGAGATTTAGACCCCTTAAATCCTCCCTTAAGCAAGGAGGGGGTAAGCCATTGGTGCGACGAATGGGGACGCACACCAATGAACACACGCACACACACTAGTAATAATCAAAACTTCCTGAAATTCCCCATACGGGCGATGAATCTAGTAATTTTAGACTACTAAATTGAATTTTCCCATCATGGCTTAAGTGTTATAAGGGGGGGCAGGGGTAAATAGACCTCAATGGAAAAAAACGGGGAAAACGCAAAACAATGCGAATACTTATCGCCGATGATCACAAACTATTTCGTGCCGGGTTGGTTCTGGTGCTAAAGCAGCTTGGCGATGATTTGGAAATTTCCGAGGCCGGAACCGGCGCCGAGGCAATTGAGATTGCCACAACCGAGCCAACCCCTGAACTAATTTTAATGGATTTGGATCTGCCCGGAACAAACGGCCTAGAAGCCCTTAGCGCGATTAACGCGGTTAAAGTTGACATTCCCATAGTAATTCTTTCGGCGATGGAAGACCAAATAACAATTTCGCGGGCGATGGAACTGGGCGCCAGGGGCTATATCCCCAAATCAGCATCCGGTGACGTTATGATTAATTCCCTTAAATTGGTTATTTCTGGCGGTGTTTGTATGCCGCTTGGTTTTGGTGAAAATGGCGATAAAAATAAAACCGATACCAGCACCCCAAATCTAACCCGGCGCCAGCTAGAGGTATTGCGCCTAATGGCGACCGGAAATTCAAACAAAGAAATCGCTCACGATTTGGGCATTTCGGAAAATACCGTGCGGGTTCATATATCGGCCATTATTACCGCACTTGACGCGACCAACCGAACCGAGGCGGCCTATTCGGCCATGCGTATCGGTCTTATTCCGCGCGGTACACAACTGTTAGGTTGATGTTAGGCTGAGCGCAATTTTTCTTTATTTGAACCTGCAATTTTTTTGCGCACCGATGCCAGCAGGTCTTCGGGTTTTATGGGTTTGTGCAAAATATCAAATCCGCTTTTCTTTGCCTCACGCAATCTTTGCGGGTCGGTATCACCGGTAATAATTATAGCCGGAATTTCTTTTTCTAAAGCGTTCCTTATTTTTGCTATGGCATCACCACCTGTTACCCCGCTGTCTAAACGATAATCGGCAATTACAAGGTCGGGAATTATATTTTCTGGCAGGTCTTTTTTGATAGATGCTTCATCGAGCTTATTCAAAACATAAGTTTTGTATCCAGAACCGCTCAACACCGCAACCAAACCTGAAATTACGCTTTCATCGTTTTCAACTATTGCAATGTTTTCCATGTTACCGTTGATGGCACCATGGGTGATGACATCTTCCAATGGCGCCATGCCTTCCTTGGCCAACGGGATAGATATCCAAAAACCCGTACCTTTAGCGATGGTGGAGGAAAAGCCAAGCTCATGACCAAGCAACATTGCCAGCCTGCGCACAATTGAAAGGCCCAACCCCAACCCTTGTGAGCGTTGCCTTGCTTCGTTATCAATTTGATAAAAATCGTTGAATATAAGATCTTTTTGGTCGTCTGCTATGCCGGTTCCGGAATCCCATACCCCGACATTTATTTTATCGCCACTGCGGCGACAGCCAATAACAACCCTGCCGCCACCGGCATATTTGATGGCGTTATCAAGCAAATTTCTTAGTATGGTTTCAATTAATAACGGATCAGAATGAACATTTGCAGAAGATGGGACGCTTTTTATTTTAAGATTATGTTTCCACGCCACCGGCGCCATTTCGGCTGAGATTTTATCAATAACGCTGGCGATCTGAAAATCGCGAACTTGCGGCTGAACAACGCCTGCCTCAAGTTTGGAAATAT
>Ga0224501_10003231_pt1 | contig 12824 bp, 11 predicted proteins | sample SF_Oct11_sed_USG_4_FD_169105 | JGI IMG/M metagenome (GOLD analysis project Ga0224501, IMG submission 169105) | Sediment microbial communities from San Francisco Bay, California, United States - SF_Oct11_sed_USGS_8_1 | ecosystem: Environmental > Aquatic > Marine > Sediment | place: USA... | reverse complement strand
AAGAGCGACTGGTGTCAAAGATAAGCCCACAATCCTGGCATCCAAATGGACCCGAGTGTCCATTCTGATACCGTATCTCCGGCCGTTTGTATGGACTACTGAGCTCATGTGCATCTTGATAATGGTCCCGACATTCATCAAATTTAGTAAAGCACATGGAACACACGGTACACTGATAGAGGTTACCCTCTATGCGATTCACTTTACCATCATTACCGGGCTTCACGATCTGCCATGAAGGATGCTTGAGCGTTGTGTGCTTCATAAGGAAGACCTCATTTTGGAAGACCTTGGAGCAGATGGAGCAGGCGTTTTTCTGAGATTCTGGTCTGGAAGCTGCTGGAGGCCTGGTTCGTATCATAGAGGCAGCCATGGATATGGGTGGAGTTGTCTTCCCATCTCTGGGCCAAGTCTGTAGGTCTCCCGCGCAGTCACCTTGTAAATAGGAAAATTGAGATAAAAAACATGCATAATTTTAGAATGATTTATAATCTCAAAAAGTGAAGGTGTGATCAGGTTGCTGATTACTGGGTGAAAAGAGGCCATTAACTTCAGTCAAATTCCCGCATGATTTCGCCTCCATTTAGCTAGACCTCTCATTGTGTGATCATGACATAGTCTCACAAAGAGTTTGACCTACCTTCTGGCTGTCCAGAAGGCTGTGGATATTGCTGGCAGTCGACCAATTGAACCCTTAGTCTCTTTGCTGTGCACTCAGCCTGTGCAATAGAATGTGTAGGGCGCCGAATCTTAGCCTGTGTGATCATATCGCTAGAGCCCACAGGTTTAGTCTGTGTGGCAGTCTGGGTAGGACATCCAGCCTTAAAATGGATAGGGCCCACAGCCTTAGCATGGATAGGGCCCACAGGCTCAGTCTGTGTCATAATTTGTGTAGAATCCACAGAATTAGCCTGCGTAGTAGTCTGGGTAGATGAGGCTTCGTTGACACTATATGAAGACACAGGTCCTACAGCACAGTCTGTGATGAGAACCACTGGGACAGCCTGCTCAGATTCGTTTCCAGTATTAGAACTTTCAGGCGTGTCTGGGTTGAAAAACTCATCATTGTTGTATTGAATTTCAACAGCTGGGTCTTCATCATTGGGCATGATCACCTCTTTATCTGAATTACAGACTAGCGCAGTACAGCAATCATCATGTTCAGCTTCAGAGCGTTCACAGCAAGAAGCTATTTGTTTCGATGGTTGCTGCGCGCTGGTGGCTGGCGCATTCAGTCGGTAGGACTGAGCACTTGTATTCAGGACACTTTGTGGAGAGGGGGTGGTGCCTTTCAGATGATAAGTCTGTTTATGATACCTGCATAACCGTACCCAGTTATATGGGTTCGGACGGGGTCTCTGAGGAGGGACTTCGAGTTTACATGGTACGAGCTCAGTGATAACAGGCAGTATCTTTAAACACTGCGTATTTAAGTTTCTTGTAGACTCGGTATTGCAATTTATGGCCAACTTTTCTGTATTGGTTGCAGTTGATGGGTCATTGTGATCTTGGACTAGATCTTGTGCAACGGCTTTTGGGACTGATGAACTGTCTTCAACGAAGTCAGAGTTATTGACTGAGCTGCGTTGGGCAGTTTCACATCTTTTACCATCTACAAAACAGCAACCAAATAGTTTCTTTCTATTACGCCTAGGGTTCTTCTCTCAAGATGGCGAGAAGTTTATGATGAAAAATCACACATGATGATAAACATACGGCTGCATAGGAGGTGACTACTTAACTGTTCCTGGGGTATACACATAAGCTACATAGGGCAATATATAGCAGTAATTTTACCATAAGATGAAAGCCAGTCAAACTGTGAGAAAACCTTTAAAAGTACAAAACAGAGTGACTCACGAGATATCCAGTTGGAGATTTTGAGTTCTGCTATTGCTGCAGATATCCTCTTAGGTCTGGGTGTCACTGTGCAGGTAGAATTAGACCGTTCTTCTCTCACTTTCTTCTTGAATTTTAGGTGTGCCTTTCTGGAGTCGGCTCGGTTATAAGGTTCAGCTGTAAAATAAATTCAGTCAAGGATCTGTATTATGGGGCATAGAATTTCATTGAAATTAATATTTTTAACTAAATACATTTATTTACCTTTCTTTGAACCAGGCTTTGCCGACTTTTTGATCCGCTTTCGTTTAGTACTTCGCTTGCTCCTTGTTCCCCAGGTAGGTAGATTTGTCATTTTAATTAGCCGCAGGACATCTGGATGGTCGCATGACACTTTGATGTTCGTAGGTTCCAGTTTAATGAGGTCAACTGCTGGGAATGCTTCATCTGCAAGTACTGAGCGCGTCCCAAGTAACAGTATTAACAAAGTGTTACTATCGGTTACCAATAGAATCAGGTTGAGAAATACATTGATTACAATCATACCTAACGAGATAATTTTCATCAGTTGTTAAGACTTAAAATCCCCTATCGAAGAATTATCAAGAGAGCATAACTCTGACCATATTAGAAGACTATGGTGATGCCTTACTAGGGAAGCTATGAGGTGTGCGCAAGGTTGATATGATGAAAGTTGAATGTGCCCAGACCCAACTTTAGTCTATTAAAATGTCTGTTGGCTGGGTGTAAGGTTGAACCGCGGAATAAGATTGAATGCTGGTTGGCTCATATCCGATGAGTTATCCAGAACCATAGCCACCGAATCACAAAGGTGAACATTCGCTGACCCGTAATGATATTGCACATGAATGAGTCAAAAGGGGTAAACAGTACATAGCTTGAGAGGGGATCCCAAGTGTTATATATCTCAAATATCTAATGGGACTTCTCAATCAGACCTGGGAAATTGTCATAAATCACAAAGGCAATAGCATGCTACACAATGTGTTTGGTTTACTAGCACAGCATCAGCTGCTGAACAACATGTGAAGTCAGTGAATCTGCCAATAAGTTAGACAAAATTTTACCTGTTTGTTCGCGATTGAGGTTTGACATTTGGTGATCAGCTAGTGGATAAGTTACACAATCCATAACCTTAATCTGTATCTCCATTCTAGAATCGATAGGTGGTGACGAGGTATTTGGTGAGGTGAGTCGGAGACAGATATCTTCAGCTTCAGATGAGTCATCATAAACTTCAAAAAGCTCTTCTTTGATTTCTTGGTCTGAAAGGTCGATTTATATAATTGAGAGTAGTAATAAAATTAATGCACTGTTATTTAATTTTTGGGTTCACTACATAATAAATATCGGTATCACTTGGGATAAAGTAGTACAAACTACCGGTTAGTGTTACTGCTAGGTCAGTATCAAGATCTTCCACAACGGAGGAGTCATCGTGTAACGCCGTTAGTTCATCCCAAGTGTCCGACTCCGATACATCTACCTCTACTTTCACTTTGGCAGGCTTGTGTTCCATTTTATGCAGTTTAGGCCGCAGAGTAGAATCTCGATCATCGAGACTCATCTCATCTTCCCAGGACAATGATGCAATCATCCTCTAGATGCGTACCTTGAAAGATCAATATGAACCTGTGTTAACTTAGTAAATTACTAAATATGATTTATTTAAATATGAATAATTATATATGATACTAGAACCAATTTTGAATCAGTTGGGTTAGATTAGAAATAGAACCTAGTTAGAGCTACTGTTGAATCAGAAAAAAATGACTAGTTAATTACTTCTTAAGACTAAGAGTCACTAGACAAGACTAGACTAATTTAGTTAGTACAGTCTTGTCTAGTAACTAATACTAAACTTTAGACTAAAAAGTCAAGAAAAGCAAAAATAGTGAACATAAGAATAATAACTAAATAAGATTATACTTATACTTATAGTATACTATAATGATAGTGAACATAAGATTATTTATTAGTAAGTAATAAGTACATAACTTGCTCAAGTAGCCACCCGGAAGTCGTACTAACTGAGCCTGGCAGCGGAAAATTAACCTACAATTTGAAATTACAGCGACGGGAGCGTGCATTTGGCGATACAACCAACTGCATCGTTGGAAAAGTTGTAGCACGCTGGTCCAATCAACATACATAGACTATTTTGGATGCGGGTATGAGTCACAGACGTTAGAGCTTCGTTCACAATCAGAGTCATAGTGTTACGTTATTTCATCGCAGTTTAATTGGAAAAGAATACCGGATATTCCGAATTGAGATTAGGGTTCGTTTGATTGGTTCCGTGGATTGGTTACATGTGCTCTGGGGCAACTCGCCGGTCGCTTTGGTTTTTTATTCCATTCCTGAGATTTGATTCACCATTATTTTACGAATTGCACTGCACTCTCTTTCTTATTCTGCTAAAAATAGCCGACTGATTCCAAACCAGTAAGATCAGTTGCTAATTATATCGTTAAAATAAACACGTGACTGCCAGTGGTGGTAATGGTATTGAAGAATACGAGTACGACTCGATTCAATCACGGAGTGAGTCGAGTGACTGTGCCGTGTGCGTGTGCCACTCACTAGTCACTGACTGAATCTGACTCACAGTCGCACAGTCACACACCTCAGTGTCAGTCCCTCGGGTGACGGAGTCAACAAGTGTTACTTAACTACACACTTACTTCTACGACTAACTCAGTGTAACTCCGTAACTGACTTACTAAGTTACCTACAGCTACACTGAAGTTGGCTAACAGTACACTAGACTAGTAACTAAGTAAGTAAGTAACACTAACAGTAACACGGGATTTCACTTGCAGGCACCACTCCACTGTCAGTGTCACTCACTCACTCACTCACTCACTCATTCACTGTCAGTATCACTATCGGTATCAGGAGTCCTCCAATTTAAATCTGACGATAATCTAGAGTAGACTACTCCATATATATACTACTTCAAGTTCAAGGCTAGTGTTCACTTAGAATTAAGCATTAGTCAACTTAGTAACTTACACCACCATCATATTGATCCATATATACTGAGCCAATCACTCAGACTTGGAGCCGGATTCAGACAATGACTCGGTCAATTTAGCCAATCTTGAAGAAAAGCTAGCTTCACTAGCAATTAATACCCATTCTTTTCATTCTATGGTCTAGGTTGTTTCCCATTTTGTCTTGAAGATCATCCGTTTATTTATAGCAAGATGCCGTTCATGAAAGGAGCAGCCGCGTTTAGGAATACCCTGAAGTATCTCCAACAAGGCCAAATAGTGTTTAAACATGATGTACGAATCATGACTGTCAATATGAATATTGGAACGCTTAAACCTGGTCAGGAAGACACTAGTGCCGGAATCCGGTTAGTAATTCAGTATTACTCGCTCACAAATGTTGTGAAAGCAAAATGGGTAGCCTTTGATTCAATAATCATTGAATTAATTTAATGCTCGTTTGAATTGAAACTAATCGCACACTTAATCATTTCAGGGACATGGTTTATTGGCATCTTAATCAAATACAGTATAAAAATCCGAAAGTACAGATTGTCACTCTGAAGAATATGACACCGTCCCCATTTTTAACTTTCATACTCGGTGAGTATCACTGCTTCAGTTAATACCGTTCTCCGTGTAGATATTGGAGTGGTTTGAGGAGTCCTGATGACCAACTAAGCTGCAGAAGGCTGGGGTCGATTGGTTATGTAGACATTTGCATCCACTCACTCATACATACACTTATTGACTTGTGGATTTAGGTAACGGACAAAAAGTTATAGTAGATGTGGAAGGAAAAGACAAAAATCAGATTCTCACTCACGTGAGACGAATTATGGGAAAGACTGAGTAAGTAACAGATTATACAGAATATTTTTGCACAGTTTGTATGTAGTTGTTGGTCGACTAGGTCCCATGACAAATACGTTGCCAATAAAATACATCTGCCTTGTGGCAGATTTTCGTCCAAGGTTTTAATTTTCTCCTTGATTTCCATGATTCAACCCCTATCCAATTTCATAGCCAGTCTGTTAATGGATTATGCAACATTCGGTGGTATTTTGGAACACATTGAATAGCGGAGAAATCCCCTGGAGTATTTGATGCAGTGACTGTAACTAGCAGCATAACTTCAGTAAGCTAATGTTGTATTTACGTATGCTGCCACATGTCGATCGTCCTTTGTTGAAGTTCTAAGGGGATTATTATCGATCATCATCCAAGTATTAGTCTACTAACAACCACATATAAATTAAGCATTATGGTCTAACCGTTTAGAGGTTATTTGGAGTTATTTTCTTTCAGCTCTTTTCGGTCATGTGAAGACAACTCCTAAAACAAATTCGTTGGTGGTAGGTGCCAAGATACCTTAGTCTGTAGAAGCACCGAGAACGAAATTGGGGTTGTTCATGGTGTGGGCCTTTAGCTAGCTTCTCATTCCTCTTCGCTTATGTGGCTATAAATCAATGGAAGTCCCAATCAATGGATAAGACTCAAGATCATTCCCGGTTGTTAAAAATCACCTCTCCCGCCTCATGAAGAATAGCCGAGTTGGCGGGATGCATAAAAGATGGCTTAGGTTGACTGAAAGGGGTTATGTCACGGTCGATGGTAGACGCACTTTCGGAATTCTGTTTCCCATTCTTAAAGGGAGGCAACTCTGCATTCATAGCAGCTATAGCGAGTGGTCTTTTTCCACAAACCAAATATCGGTCACTTTAATAACTACGGCTCAAGTGCTTTGCCGGTTTTCCCTAGCCCTAAACAGAGGCCGTTGCATTCGGGCCTCTATCGTTGCGCAATAATGGCACTAACGCCCGTTGACAGAGGTGGAAAACTGCGCTCTGAAACCCTATTTCTATATTTTTGTTGCACTGTTTCTCTATTCAAACTTGTGTAATTACAAGTCTAGTATACACCTGCAAACGCATTTGTCAAACATCGGCGCGTAAGCCGAGAAATCAATGTAAACACCAACAGCTCTGTGTTAATGTGTTATCTCGAGGCCAATTCTGGTGCGTCGACGATCTGAAAAGTACATCATTGAGGGCTCTAAGTATGCGCATTGGATAAGGCTATATCTAACCTTCCATTTGAACTGGGTATTGGGCCCATTTGTTCATGGTAGGCTTCAGAATCTACAAACAAGTCACTTTTGCTCATGTCATAACCCCTTTAATAACAGCAATTTATCATCTGTTACAGTGAGGAGTTAAAGGAAGAGGAAGCACTGATAGATCAGGCCACATTCGGTAACTGTGCACAACGATGGTGTATATGTGAAGTCCCCGGACAAGTTCCGTGTCCTGGATTCGTTCCATTGCCCAAAGAAATGACTGGCAAATATAAAGCTAAACTGCGCAGTGGGGAACTAGACTGAGGAAGAGTATTTATTGCGTGTGCAATCCATTCAACATGAAATATAAAAACAAATCATCGCCTATGAAGTGCTTATTGAAAGAATATTTACACAATGTGTAAATATACCTTGTATTCTCAGGAGTATAAGCATGTTGTGGCTGTAACTGATCTTTGTGTGCCTGCTTGCATCAACAGCTTTCTCATTGGTGGGTCGTGTTCACATCGTTTGTGAATTTTATAAATAAAGCTGTGCGTGTACAACATATCCTCCCTATGTGGGTTATTTATTGACATTGGTTGTGTACTTTGTAGAATTCTGCTTCTAAATATCGCAGATTGTCCTCTAGCATTTCTACTTCATCATGTTTCTGTGCGAGTTTCGCTTGCTTCAAGTAGCCTTTAATAATGTTCATTTGTTGAATCTGCAATCAAAGGATATAGCTTATCAAAAACTTTGGTGCGATAAGCAACTACTTTTGCTACTTTGTTACTAGGCAGGGAGCAAGGTGTTCAAATCTTGGAAAATTCAATGGTAGTGGCACGAAGGGCATCTGTTCTTGAGCTTGAATCATGCTACTCCAAACACAAGAGAGCAAACTCCAAGACCCTGTGCAAAGAATATTAATATGGAGAAAAAACCGAAGAAAAAATAGAAGAATCGTCACATGTGTTGGGTGGCAACTGGCCAAATGATGTACTGGTAAAATAACGGCAATGAAGAAATGAACTCGGCCACTGTTGGAAAGAATGCTATTGATGCCTTTGCTCGCTAACAGAAATTGCAACAATTGACCTAAATTTTGTGGAGAATTTTGTTTCAAACATACTTACTTACAGTAACTAAACTATTTCTTATGATTGGTCAACGCTGACAGTCAGCTTTGACCCATCATTGGTCACTGCTGATAATTAATGGGTGGATTTTCGGGCCCGATACGCTGACTGACATCGTTATTTTCAGCAACTATCGCTCGTGTAAACTTTCTGTTATAATCTAGCGGACCTATTATTTGTTACACTAGGTATATTGGGTACAGTACTAATACCACTGTGTAGTGTGGGTGATGTAAACCCACCATAGGATCATCATCAGATACACTATGCGTATCCACTTCTCCTGGCTTCCATCCCTCGGTAACTGCAGGTTTCTGGGGAGCAAGAGGTCTCCTTACTGACTTCTGTACCACTGCTGGCTGCCTCATAGCAGCTTGCTACAACAGTTAACAACAGTCATCTATTTCTTTATAAAAGCTGAGACCAATAGAGTAAAAATTGGACAAGTGAGACTTGATCATTAAAGCATTATCCTGCCATGGTAATAGGAAGTGGTCAAGGTTCAAATATACTACAGGTGTCGTACAGGGAGTTGTGAGTTCATATCCCGGAAAAAATCTATCGTAATGGTGATAAATAAGAAGGATATCTGACCTCATGAACTCCGACAAAGTGAATCAAACTCCATGACCCTGCGCAGGAAATAATCATGTTGACAGAAGCAAGTGTTATGACATGATGCTAGGATGGTACCTGAGCGAGCCTTCGCTCATTCTCTATCTTCTGTTTCCTTTCCTCTTCCCGTTTGCCAACTAGATCAGCCAGACTTTTAGCATCCGGAAGTGGAGGGAGTCGTCCCGTGTTATCTTGGATGTAACCCAAGATGAAGGCTCGAATATTTAGCTGCAGTCTCAATGCAGTGTCACTTATACCCTCCTCTTCTCCAGCATTCAGATTCATTATTCTCTTGCTGTAACGTTAGAAGATTGGGTGTAGAGATCCTTTTAAATATTGACTATTACTAGGCTAGCTAGAAAGAAGCCTATAGCTAAGCATTAGACTGGATGGTAATCATTGGAAGGCAAATTCGCATGCCATTATAACACTGTATCTGAGGCGGCTGATGTATATTCGTTAGGAGTTCGTATCCTGACCTGCTTTACCCACCTGGTCGCTTCTAATTGACTGTAGAATATAGAGATTTTTTGTCTTAATTGTGCCGCAGCTTCCATGCTATATGTTGTCTCACCAGATCTAGAATAATGGAAGGGGTGGACAATGCCAACGTACTACAAACAAGGTATGTTTCTGGTTTCTGAAAGACAGGATGTCCCTCCATGCTCACCGATTATGGATATCGATAACCCAACAAAATTCGTTATAACAATGCGTAGATTAGCAATATGTGCATACTATGTATGTAGTAAGCCTGTTGCAGGTCTCATTACACAGATCTCACTTCGTGTTTTCAGAGGTTGTAAAATGTAAAAATTAGATACCGTGACCATTCTTACCCAAGTGATTCAGCCATTTTGATGTAATCTGGAGTGATCTCCTCAGCCTTTTTAATGTTATTCTCAATACTCTGCAGATGAAAACATATGATTATGAAGTGTACAATTATACATGCTTTCGATAGATATTATAATTGGCCATGGTGTTGCGCGATGACTTTGCGCTGTGGTGATGCAGTGCTGAGCTGTGGTGATGGAGCGTTGTGCTGTGGTGATGCGGCACTGAGCTGTGGTGATGCAGTGTTGCGCTGTGGTGATGCAGCGCTGAGCTGCGGTGATGCGGCACTGAGCTGTGGTGATGCAGTGTTGCGCTGTGGTGATGCAGCCCTGAGCTGTGGTGATGCAGCGCTGAGCTGTGAATCTATACTGTATTATACTCAATCATAGAGGCAGCAAGACAAGACCTTTGAGATAATTGTGTGGTATGGTGTATGGAATATTGATATGTTCTTTCATGTGGGAATACACTCACTTCATACAGTGAAAGCAGATCGGGTTTACTGTACTTCTGCTCCTGACGACTTCGGTGTTTTTCTAACAGCTTCCGACATTTCTCGCACACTCTCAGTGTGGGCCCAGTCTCTTGAGATCCTAAAGAACTCAAGCTTGAGTTGCTCCCTCTTCGCTTTAGAAATGCTGGCTTCACATGCAACTCCATCCCAGTAGCCCCTGCACTGAGTAACTCTGCAAGGGCGTAAGACCATTTTATTTCACACGAATACCATCACTGTGTGTCAAAGATGGACAAGGTCAAAAATGACATCATCAGACAGAAGCTCGGAGTCGAAGAAAACCACAGATTGGGTGGGCATGGGCTCGTACACAAAAGAGAGTATATAGGAAAGATGGCTGTGGAGGGACGTTCATGATAGACCTTGTTGGAGAACCGGGTCCAGCACAGGGGGAAAGTCGGTAGAAGAAGACAACCATCACTACACCGAAGTTGTTTCCGGATGGCCCTAAGTGTGCTCAATAGAGAATGTAACCGTAGGTCAGCCTCTGCCATGATCTGGATCCAATGAGGTTGAAACAATAAAGTTCGATTCCTAACCTAGTTGAGCTATATCCATTAAGCCATAGCTCCACTCTACTGTAGGGGTCACGTCTGATCTTTCAAGACAATGACCAACATTCTTTAATCACAAACAGGCGCCCAAGATTTGAGGTAAATTTCACCCGCAAATGCACATTGTTTAGACAGATATTTAAACACGGTGATACACTAAAAACTCACTGGCTTGAGAGTAAGGCATGAACTCAGAGCATCTGTCACACATTATCCCACCACAGAGTCTACAGTGATGTCTACGTCGTGTTATGTTGAAACCCTTCCCGCACGTGCTACAAACACGAACAGTGCTGTCCTCCGCCCAGGGGACTATGCTTCGCTCAAACACTGAAAACAAACATGTGTCCTTGTGTCCTATCATTTGTTGATTGTCTTATTGGATGGACAATAGATGTATATGGTTTGCTAAAAGGATTGGTTGATCAATTGATGGAAAAGCAAGCCACATTTATATGTCTATTGGTCCTGTAGTTTTCTTACCATTTTTCATATCAGGATTTTTTTGTACCAAAGTAATTTACAAACAACATTGCATTGCGAGGTTCTGCTCTTTCGCAGGCAATCAAAGCCTCTGCATAAGTTGGATTGCTTTTCCACACACATATCCAACAACAGTGAATATACCACAGGTAAAACAGCATCATATTTTCTTACCTCTTTTTTTGTTTCCCTCCTCTGGAGCATCATCACTGGTAAGCTTTGACAGCCGGATGATGATTGTATTTGTTTCTATCACCATCCTATCCACAGTCGCATCTCTTATATGCTTAAAGAAATCGGTCAGAGAGCGTGTCGTACCTGCATGGGAAGACGATGGGGAGATCATGGCCATGAAGAAACACAAATGCTGATGGAATAAGCCATCACGGAATAATAGTTTTCAGTCTGCCCCGCTTGGTAGAAGACAGAGGTTTGTCAGTCTTATGCCAACCATCATGTGTACTATTATAAGGTAGCGCACTGATGTTGTTACCAGTCTAGGTATATGTGATCTCACACATATAGTCATGGAGGTCTGACAATATCTGAAAAAATCAAACCCAAGACTTGATAGTATACTTAGGATGTTTGATATGGAAGGAAGATAAACAGGCCCAACGTAACATCCCACCATGAGACGATCTAAGGTTAAACAACATGTGATTTATATTAAAAACTCCAACAGATAACTTGATTATAGCAAAAAGTCAATTTTTTACAGCTTTCCATCCATATAAGTTTGAGAGTTCCACTGCCAAACATGGGTATAAATTTCGAGCTCCAAATGTGGGTGCAATCTTAAAGATAAAGTCTCACCAATGTCAACTTTCAGCACGCCCCTTATCGCGTATATGAGCTGATAGAGCATCATCGGTTACCTAGAATAGGCTGAGGCGAGCCGAGTGACGTCACGACCACGAATGCAGGGCTGTTTTGATTTGATTGAAACGTAATACCGGGAGTCATCCCTATAGCCTCTAGGCAAGTTTTGATGCTTTTCGCGATGTTTTTCTCTATTTCAATAAGGATCGAATGTACACTACACACTATTGTGCAAAATGATGTTTCTCACATGATTCACAAAGAAAATCGGACGAAAACAATCAATTTTATGAGCACTGGTTGATTAAAAATCGGCATTGAGAGTATATCACGGGGACATAAGGCCCTCAGGTGAGCCCCATTTTCCACACGCACACCAGTCTCCGTTCGCTGTTCGACTTTTAAGAATAACGACTCTTTCCTTGTTCAGTGCGTCAAGTGCAGCATGCTCGGTCACTGATATTGTGGGCTCATCGTCCCAAGAATCTGAATCCGTCATGGCAGGAATTGATAGAACGTATATAAATATAATTTTATGCTCCTCCTGACTGAGCTAGGTCGCTTTCCCAACAAGGCGGTCCAGGTATCCGGTGACCCACTTTCAACGTCCAATGAAAACGGTGATGAAAAGCGCAGTTGACCGGATAAAGTACACGTTGACTCGTAAATAGCGCGGGTTGTGATGTCAGTTTCTACCCCAGGCCGCCGTGAGACCTTATCTTTAAGGAGTGGTACCCGGTAACTCCTTGTGATTCTTTCCCACAGCGAAGATTACTAACAGTGTATCCTCAGTATGACCTGGATTCATTGTTAGTAATCCAGGTCATACTGAGGATACACTGTTAGTAATCCAGGTCATACTGAGAATACACTGTTAGTAATCCAGGTCATACTGAGGATACACTGTTAGTAATCCAGGTCATACTGAGGATACACTGTTAGTAA
>Ga0224501_10003230_pt1 | contig 12827 bp, 13 predicted proteins | sample SF_Oct11_sed_USG_4_FD_169105 | JGI IMG/M metagenome (GOLD analysis project Ga0224501, IMG submission 169105) | Sediment microbial communities from San Francisco Bay, California, United States - SF_Oct11_sed_USGS_8_1 | ecosystem: Environmental > Aquatic > Marine > Sediment | place: USA... | reverse complement strand
TCAACAACTTTATATTGGATGGTATAGCTTATTGCTTTGGTATTTTTCTCCGTGACTACGTCAACAGCCTAAATACAACAGTTGGAAATGCAACTCTTGCCAATTCTCTGCTTTGTGGAGTGTATCTGCTAGTAGGTAAGTCATACTGTTTATCTCACACACAGTGTATTCTAGTGTAAAATGAGTATCCGTTACTCATGTAATGAGTGATACGGTGATGTCAGTATGCCCCATGGACACGATTCTCGCCATCTGTGTCCATGCATAGCTTGATCTCTAATCCACCTTTACCAAACGCACCATTAAGTTTGCTAATTAGGGTTCCCTATACAGGTTTTTATTTTTGTTCCACTCCGGCATCTGAGATCCCAAGCCCGAGGCTTGTTGAGGCGATAGGAGCAAGGATTAGAGCTCATATTTACAACGAGAACCCGCCATGGCCAAGTTTTGAACCCAGGCTCTCACGGTTGCGAGCCCAGCACTCTGCCACTGAGATTTTCGTTATACATGTATATGCAGTATGCAGTATGCAAATTTGTAATAATACCGATGCACTAAATGTAACTGATGCCAGAAACGTAATAACTCAGGTTTTCATTATAGGCCCAATAGTTGGGGCTCTTGTAAATAAGTTTGGATGCCGACCTGTTGGTATCAGTGGTTCGATCATTGGTGCTGTCGCCTTCATATTGAGCTCTTTCTCTCCTAATATTGTTTGTCTTCAGCTGACATACGGAGTCTTGGGAGGTGAGTAAAAATTAAAAGACCTTTCCCATTCAAGATCATTGCAGCCCGAATATGGTTGTAGAAGCATTGCCTTTCTCCTCTGCAGTAGCAAGATATCGTTGGTTATATGTGATTAGCTTGAACAATTGCATTCATTGCTGCCACTAAGTTATTGAATCTTTAATATGTATATGAAGCCACTATTTGCATCGTGCAGCATCAGGAAACAATTTCTCTTTGCAGGGTTTGGCTTTGGTATGATGTATTTGCCAGCTGTAGTAGGGGTTGGTTACTACTTTGAAAAAAAGAGAGGCATAGCTACAGGCATTGCTGTCTGTGGAACAGGATTTGGTCTATTCACCTTTGCACCGGTTGGCAAGGTTCTTCTGCAGATGTTTGATTGGAGAAGCGCTCATTTCATTCTAGGTATGTCTACCTAAATGCAGTAACTGCTATAAATTAATGATATAATCTGTTTTTGTAACTCACATGCATGTCCAGGGTTGTGGAGTTTGTTTCTAGCCAACAGCGAAATATGCCAAAACAGTGGTTGTCCTTCCTATCACCACCATTGACCTTTTTTCTGGATTCAGACCCATGACTCACTTGGCACCAGTGATGCATTTTGATAACCACGACTGCTTCCAATCCGTTTTTTAAGTACGGGTAGCTAAAACTATCTGCTGATATTTGCAGCTGGAATAATTCTGCAAGGTTGTCTCTCTTCATCCATGATGAGACCCCTGCAGCCTAAAAGACGCAGGACAAAGATGTCTCTGCAGAAAGAAAATGAGCTTCAGAAACAGCAGCAAAACATGGAACCGGCAGTTGAAGACAGCAAAGCTCTACTGGATGATCCTGACAGAGCCCTGCGAAATTTAAGGTGCCAGGCTTTATAATAACTTACAGTTTTTTGATCGAATGGTGCCTCCATTGTTATGACGAAGCTGCTGGGTTAGCTGATTCTATTTCACCAGTTATGGCCTAGCATGGAGCATCACAAATTGGTCAGTATCAATGCTCCTCCTCACAGTGATTAATGTCGGGAAGTCATACAACGGGAGCCAACCTTGACTCGGGCTCAAACCGAGGCTCTCAATTGGTTGCGAACCCAGCGCTCTGCCACTGAGCTATCATGTTAAATCCCATCTTACAGATAAGTTGTTATGGACTGAAGTAAGGCATCCGCATTCCCCCTAATATTCAGACTCTCTATTGTAGGCATCGTACTTCAAGCAGTCAGTATGGTTCCAGCTATGCCATTCATGGTACCGCTTTGACTACAGATGCTACTCCTGCTCATAAATTACATGGCAGTGTATTGCTCCTAACAGCAGGGCAGGGATCAGCTCATGTCAGTGTTCAAGATCTTTCAAGGCCTCTGTATAAAAAGGATATCTTCTATAGCGGCTCTGTATATAATGTATCACATATGAAATCTCAGCACTCCGTAATGGGCTATGTAGCGAGTATCACAAGCATACCGACAGAAGAGGTGAGTGTTGTGAAATTGCGCTTTTTCTCTAATTAAATCTAGTGTTTTCCAGAAAACAGACTCAGTAATCATGCGTGTTCACATCTGAGCTACTTGAACTTTTTCCTATGCATGAATGCATCGCAGCCGGAGGGCATGGCATGTACATGCACATACGCATGCAATTACCCAAGCTCTCCATTTTGGTCAGTTGTGAATCACCGGTCACGCATTTCTTGAAGAGTCTGAAGTCCCTTTTAATAATTGCGCCACATACTGACCAGTTGGAATAAAGTAAGTCTAAGATTTCTCATGTACTTTGGCCGGTTCATCACCACTAAATTCGAAATAAACACTGAAATTGCCACTATAGCTGAGCCTATTGACTAATGGGTAGGTATGGTGTAATAGTTCGCCACTGATAATTAATCATCTCTTCTCAGACTCACCAGACAAGGATGGCCTGTCTTAATAAGCTGCCCAAGCCGATGGCAGATATCCTTGCTGAAATGCTGGATCTGCAGGTCCTGCGTAACAAGGGCATGGCCATGTTATGTTTGGCTAATGTGATCGGCATGCTTGGATTTTATGTGCCCATTGTCTTCACTACCAACAGAGCCGAACTCATGGGTGTCAGCTCAACGAATGCAGCATTACTCCTTTCCATAATGGGTTAGTACAGTAGAAGTAATGCTTATCAAGAAGCCCCTCAATCTGCAGTACACCACAACGTCTGAATTATGCGTTTATTAAGAAAAATGAATTGCCTTATGGGTGATATCTAATGAACGCTGCCAAAATGACCAGATCATGCAGTCATCTGAATTGAAACTCTTTCCAGACAGGGGTATAACACTAAAACAGGCGCCCTTAATAGATGTAACCGAGCTTTCTACATTACTAGCTTTTTTATTTACTAATGATTTATGTGATGTTATAGGTATCTGCAACACAATCGGCAGAGTTTTGTCTGGTTTTATTACCTTCATTCCAAATGTGTCACCGCTGTTTGTCAACAATGTCTGCATAACCTTGTCAGGAGTATCCGTTGTCTTTATTCCACTGTGCACTACATACACTACCATGATGATATCAATAGCTGCATACGGCCTTCTCAGTGGTAAGTATGTTCTTCTTGCCAGTACAGTGTATGTTCTGGTTCTTTTATGTCTAGTTGGTCTGTTAGTAAGTTTCCCGTTCACCATACATGTCCATGATATGACTCATGTCGACTGACCCCCAACCTCACACAACCATCTGGTCAGGTTTGTAGCTCGTGATTGCACTGAACCACCGGTGCTCTGTTAGACCGTAGCTGGCCCGGGCATAATCGGCTTCCACTATGTCAACCCTGCCCAGCAACTAATTCATTAGATGAAGTCTTTGTCCCATTGCGACCAACAGCGATTTATAATATAACATGCCCTATTATTCAATGTGCTCAATACCAGCCTCCGATATGATAACTCCGACCAACACTGTAATAAATGGCCTTTACCTTTACCTGTACCATAGCTGCCCAGGTATAGATTATGTTCTATTTCTTGTAGCTACCTTCATATCTCTTGCATCTGTTATTCTCTGTGAATTGGTGGGATTGGAGAAGCTAACGAATGGATTTGGTCTTCTCTGCCTTGTCAGAGGCATCACAGCTATCGCTGGACCGCCATTAGTAGGTTAGGCTTTCTGTAGAATAAATGATGTCCCTTAGCTAATCGCCGAGAGAGGAAGTGAAAGAGCCAACTTATCCAGGCAATGACCTGAAACTCCCCCACCCACAGTGTATGTGGATTTTGGGCCCAAAGTAGCTCAACAACGATAAAGACAGGAATAACAATCTCAGTATTGTGAGTACGCTTCGTAGTACTGGCTAGGTTTTTGCTTGGTATAAACCTGGAGCAAGCCTCTCACTACAATTCGCTAATGTGGCTTCGGATCATAACTGTGTACAGTATAAATAATGGAGGTTTCCCCCAGTGGATTAAGGTCAGGATCACTTCACGTTTGCTAAAGATCCACCAATCCGTTCTTTAGAAGAGAAGCCGAGTTTTCGGCGGGTGGTCCTCAACCTTCTCGGACTATTTGTTCAGCCTTGTAGCTTGTGCTTTATACTGACTCAACGTGTATTCTGGTAGAGTGGATGGGCCCTTGGCATGGTCAGTCTCCGCTATGTCAGCCCTGCCCAGGTCTGCAGCTACATCGTTATCGACCTTTGCCGCACTGTTACCGATAGTAAATTACTGTTATTATTGTTATTGATATTTTTATTACTGTTATAGCGGGTTTACACAAGCATGGCACGGCAGCGGTCAGCGGGAAGCGGCACAGAGAGTGGTGCCGGAGGGGCGTTTACACAAGTGGCACAGATGGGCGTCAACTTCCACCAGTGCACAGTGCCACTATGAGTCGACGCTGCATGCACTACTTTTTCAAGCGGCGCAAGCGGGATGACCAATCAGAGTGGCGATTTTATTTACTTCGATTAGATTTCTGCTTTCTGTGTTTAGGTCAAGGGCGAACTAGGTAGAATGACAATTTCGAATCTGCGTTGTCATTGGTTGCCGCTTACCTGACGCTGAAGAAATAATGCGTGCAGGATCGGCACCCTGCCGTTGGATCACCGGGAGCTGACTCCCACTTGACGACCATTTTGAGCAGTTTTTAAGCGGCAACCGGTTGACGCTAGTGCAAACTCCACTTTTATTTTTGGTACCATTAATATTTTCATTATTACATATATTTTATTTTTATGCCTTTGTTTCAATTCCCCCTTTCTACTCCTGAGATTGAACATCGACTTCGCGAGTGGTAGTCCTCATGAAACGAACATCTTATTTTGTAGGCCAATTATTTGACTTGACTGGAAGCTATGATGCCACTTTCTACATTGCTGGTAGCTGCTTGATCCTGAGTGGAATTCTGCACTTTTTGCTTCACTTGGAGTATTTCAAGCCAGCTCGACGGTGATGTTTTCACCATCTCATATATATTACAGCGTGAAAGGAAAATTAATGAATATATTGGACAGCTTCCAGCTTTTTCTTCATCTCCTTGAGCGAATCAAATTTTTTTTTTTCGTTACTAAATCTAGCCAAGCTACCTGACATTGGATTTGTTGTCTTTTTTTGGAGAATATCTGTTGGTATCACTTGGGTCCGATTGATGTTTTGTGAGCTATATAATGAGCAGCTCCTTGATAAATCTCCAGCCAGGAGACCATACTGATTTTGGGCAATTTTCATGGGCATGCAACAGAGCATGTGTTTATAAATTCCAAAAAAATGTAGTTTTGTACATAAAACGCTAAATCCCAAACTAATCAACAATAACCTTTGAGGCGTGGGTGGGCCAATGGGTAATAAGCGCATTTGCAAGCTTGGTTTTTTTAGATTTCACGACCGAAATCTATTTCAGTTATGAAATCTAAAAAATCTGTTCAAGAGCGCGACTGAAAAGTGTGATTTAAAAAAGCATCTTTCACTTTGGGCCGCGGTCTGCGACCGTGAGCACGCGAACAGAATTCCACAACCGAAAGTAGGCATTACCATAGTAGTTTAAGCAAATGTCAGGGTTACCGCAAAGAGACTTGATTACCACATTGGAATAACCAATCGCAAAGGATTGTTTGGCTCTAACGGAGGAGTTAAAGTTGAGAGAGGACAACTCTGATCTTATCAAAATCCATCCCGAACTCAACTGCAACTCATCGCCACCATGTGCCTGCGTGCTAGCGATAAAAAAATTTGCAAAAATTTCAGTTGCGAGCACGCGATTGCACCCATTATTCCAAGAAAACCACCGATGGAATTCATGAGCTTAGCTGCTATACATAATAACTGAATTCACACTCAAATAACCAGACCGAGCTCGTTCTTCTTAAGGAAATATTGGAAAATGTAATATTTTTCTTAAAAGATGTTGGCAAGCGGTGACATATATTTTATCAGCAGTTTTATACCAGGCACTTTTTGGTTCGTATTCACACACGTGTTGGAAAATTATAATGACAGATAACACCCGTCTCTGGACACTCTGTTCAAAACATGAACCTAAAGATCCATTGTTTTCCCATATGATGCACATAAAGGACAAAATAATGGTATGACCGCAGACGACATAGAATGCAGCGTTTAAAAAATGAAATATAAAGCTTGATTACATAACCTTTCTGTTACACATTTATTTACGGTTATGCAAGATTGTATTTATAGCTTTTTTGATAATCTTATCATGCACGTTGATGCATTCGGCATGAGGAAAAATATAAGAACATACAAATGTGTAGGTGTAAGAGTTTTCGGAGAATGTGTGGGTTGTACAAGCTCAACCCAAGTTATGAACATACATGCTGGCATATCTGCACAAATATTGCAAATGGAAAGTTACTCCACATAATGTATTTTAATAGCCGAATGATTCTTTGCTTTCCCATATGATGTTTTGTATAGTGTGATCATTGTAGACTTTTATCACAATATTCTTCCCTGACAACAGCTTTGAAATACTGCAAGTGAAGGGTGAAGTGGAGAAGCCCGCTTATAATGAGGCAAGCTCCAGCGTGATAGAAAGTAGCATCATAGTTACCAGTAAAGTCATACAATAGTCCTGCAAGCAAACAGAAATACCTTTACCTTGTATCAGTAACAGTAATGTGTCCTACTAATAAAAGAAAATAGAGATGCTGAACTCTTGGTGACCACGCAGCATCACACGTTATGGAAATGGGTATACGGGATGGAGCTCAGATTAAGACTTTTAAACATGTCGAATCTTGGAAACCCAGCCTTAAGTCCAGACTGAGAATCACGAGGAACCTGTCAGAATACTCTCTGGTTTATAGAAATGAAGAGCCGGCCTGGATAGAAATCCAGGCTCATTTATTATTATATGTTTATTATATTACTTTATTATGCAATGAAGTTGCTATCTAAGTGCCTGGGCAGGGTTGGAAGAGTGGAAACTGACCATGGCCCAAGACTTCTTCCACTATATCAGAACACTCGCTGATTCAGTGTGAAACAAGCGTTACAAGACTGATTGGAATGATACTGGGAGGTTGATGGGGGTTGTTTACACGTCACCCTTCGCCGAGAATCCAGCCACTCTTGAAGAAAAGAAAGAATAGGTGTAACAAAAGTAATGGTGTAACTATACCTGCTAATGGGGAACCAGTGACAGCTGTGACACCTCTTACAAGGCAGAGAAGACCAAATCCATTCGTTAACTTCTCCAATCCCACCAATTCACAGAGAATAACAGATGCAAGAGAGACGAAGGTGGCTGCAAACAAAATCCCCCAGAATGACTGATATTGAAGTTAACATATTCAAAAGCTTCACCCTATAACATTTTATTAAAAGATCACATGATGCATTATAGGTTATGGTTTGACTGTAGCCTGTAACACTATTTTGAGAACTCGAGAGAAAACTTCCTTGATGATGCATACATGCTTGATATGTATGTTGCTAAAAAAGGGACAAAAGACCCAACCATGCTCACCAGCTTATCTCTAACCAACAAACCCTCTGCCAAAAACATGAAGTAGAACTCCATTTCTCACATACAATGGCATTGGTAGTGGACGTAATTTCACTTACCACTTAGAAGTCCGTATGCAGCAATTGAGATGACCATGGTAGTGTAAGTAGTGCAAAAAGGTATCAAGAGGACAGATAGTCCACACAGAGTGATGCAGACACTGTTGACAATTAGTGGTGATACATTTGGAATGAAGGTTATAAAACCAGACAGAACTCTGCCAATCGTGTTCGAAATGCCTGCAAATTAAGGACAGTTTGGGGTGAGACCTGCCAATGTACTTCCTGCTCTACCCATTTCAACGGTTCTCTGTAACCTGCATGAGAGTGTTGTTGGAATTAAGCTTCTGGAGTTCTAACGAATATTAAACTCGCAGCAGATGGTTAGTGATACGCAGTATTTCAGTAGAATTGTTTATTCATGGAGTTATTCTGCTATTCCTGGTCAGCATAGGCTACGCTATTCAACTATATAGCCAACTTCCCCAGGTAGTGCGAACGATCACATGGGTGAGACACTTCAGGTCTTCGGTCGCAACCTTTTGGAAAGGGGATGGATGGCTGGTGACAGTTAGTCGTTAGGCTTTGCTACATTCATAGAGGTGTTCAACACCTTCAAATCTGCCATTGAATTGCGTGAGCCATCGAACTACTAATCACTGACTACTGGTGTTGCTCCCGATTCCTTTCTTCTTGTTGATTCTTAAAAAACAGTTGTTTATTTTCACTCACTTTTGAGGAACAAAGCACCACTACCATGTGGTAATAATGGACTAAGAGCAGAGAGATCGATGCATCCACAAAAAATGGAAGTGGCAGAGCTTACCAGGGTGCCTGCTGACTCAATGTGATTTCCTAGCAAATTTGCCATGTGTGGCAACCCCTTTATGCTTCAAGACTGGATGGGTAGCTGGGCAGTTGGAAGTCAGTCAATCAAAGATTTGCCTATTTTGTCACGAGCATATGACAACCATAGATAATTCTCAACTCTTATCCACTTACCCATAATAGAAAGAAGAAAAGCCGCTTTGGTGGGGTCAATCCCCATGAGTTTGGCTCTGTTAGCAGTGAAGACAATGGGCGCATAAAATCCGAGCATGCCTATCACATTAGCGAAACATAACATGACCATGCCCTTGTTACGCAGGACCTGCAGATCCAACATTTCAGCAAGGATATCTGCCATCGGTTTGGGTAGCCTGTTTAGGCATGCCATCCTTGTCTGTAGTAGAAACTAATAGTTGTTAGAATAGAATTACCCTTCATGCATTCCAGATTGTAATTTTAGTATGCGAAAGGTGATTCTTTTCTGATATGTTATCACTTGGAAATGTAATGTCAGAAACCTTTGTAAAGTCCAGTGGCACCATTGACAGCACAGTTTTCATGACTTGGGCGTTGGGGATGGATCTTGGCAAACTCACCAAACACAAGCCCTTGTGGCACTATCAATGTGTGTAGTACTACAAGGGCATGTGAATTACCCGTAGAGTTAGTTACCTTTTCTATGGGGCACATGGGCGTAAGCAGAAAGTCTTACAAGGGCTCACCCCAGGGAAACTCAGAGTCAAATAGACTCAGTAGCCCGGTTTCTGCACCACCCCTGACAGCTGTTCTGTCATAGAGACACGGAATTACCACTGTGTGTATGACACATAGCACAAGCAGATGGCTAAGGGTTGTGCTCACTCACCGCCTCTTGGGGAATGTTTGTCATACTCGCAATGTAGCCCATATCAGAATGCTGAGATTTCATATGTGATACATTATATACAGAGCCGCTATAGAAGATATCCTTTTTATACAAAGGCCTTGAAAGATCTTGAACACTGACATGAGCTGATCCCTGCCCTGCTGTTAGGAGCAATACACTGCCATGTAATTTATGAGCAGGAGTAGCATCTGTAGTCAAAGCGGTGCCATGAATGGCATAGCTGGAACCATACTGACTGCTTGAAGTACGATACCTACAAAATGAGGATAATTTGTGTCTATTTGCGCCTATTTGTGGATGTGTGTATTTGGCTCCTGCCTAGAAAAATATTAAGTCACATTTCAACAGTAAAGCGGTTTCATATTTCTCCTACTGAGGTTACTATTGTACTCATACCGAGACTTTGGAAGATGTTTGTCTGCTAAAGCCGAAGTAGGTTTTGTGTCATTGACATGGTTATCTTCTAGTTTCCGAACTTCTTCCTCATTTTGCAGAGAAACCTGTTTCTTTCGTTTCTTCGGCTGCAGAGGTCTCATCATAGCAGACGATATACAGCCCTGCAGAATTATCCCAGCTACAACAGGTCTAACTGTTATACCAAAGACAAGAATGTGTTTTACATCTAGATATGTTTTAAAGATGCCTCATGGTTGCAACATTCTTGCCTGTCTAACCTAGGATCGTTGGAGTTGTGATTTGATCGCTATAAAAGATTATGTTTTTTTTTCAATCCTATTTATTCTGGTTGATTCATGTATTATCCCAGGAAACTCAATCAGACTTGAGGTTCATCTTCTGTGCAACAGCCCCTCTACTAAAGTCAATAGTAGTAAAAGCGACTAGTTTTCGCGATGTTTAAACACTGCGTCGCAGTTATTTTTGGCAGCATTTCTTGTGGACTTTGACCAGGGCTGTCTAGGAGACTGTGTTTCTGGAATCTGTCTTCATTTTGACCATAAGAATCTCTGATTTCCATGAACGTTAATATAAAATAGACCTTATTTAAGTTATCCAAGTACAATGAAATTTTCAACTCAAATCAAAATCCCTGTTATTACTTTTGAGTCTTACCAAGAATCAGATGCGCGCTTCTCCAATCAAACTGCTGTAAAAGGACATTACCGACCGGTGCAGAGGTGAATACACCGAATCCTGTCCCACAGACAGCAATGCCTGTGGCTATGCCTCTCTTTTTCTCAAAGTAGAAAGCAACTCCCACTACAGCTGGCAAATACATCATACCAAAGCCAAACCCTGTCAAAGAGAAACCAAAGCCGAATCCTGTCAAAGAGAAACCAAAGCCGAATCCTGTCAAAGAGAAACCAAACCCGAATCCTGTCAAAGAGAAACCAGACCCGAATCCTGTCAAAGAGAAACCAAAGCCGAATCCTGTCAAAAGGATAAGAAACATCACATAGCAGATCGAACCGTCTTTGAAGCGATCTCAGCATGTTATTTTTATATAGTAAGATCGCTCCACAGTTATGGCGAAGTTGCCGAGTTAGATAGTAACGGTTACGGCTTAGCCTGGAGCACAGCTAGCGTGCCAGCATCAATGCCAGGATTGATCTGTGAAGCTCACACTCACAGCCTGTTATGATCAGGGTTTGTGGTTCTTGCAATTGCCAACTCGGTGCTCTACCACAGAGTTATCCCTCTATCCCACCTCTGCATGCTGATCGAGTCCAGTTGACGGGGTGATACAGGTTCTGCAAAGATTTTCACCATGAACTCTGTGTGATCTTCCTGTCACAGAACATCTTGTAGCGCGATAGGTCAGTAGTAGAGAACCTTGCGAATCCTGCTTTGAGTGTCAACTTCACATTAATCCTAACTCAAAGAAGCCTCGCTATGAGGTGGAGCGTGGATACTGACCTGCTACTGTTGCTCCATACTAAGCCATAATTGTTGCAAAAAATTTATCTATTCCTGCAGCTTTCACCGTAACGAGAAAATAAAAACAATATTAAATTTATATTTCGGGTTGGAACCAATGCAAAACTGATAAGTGTGCAACTCAATAAAAAGGTCAAACCAATCGATCTAACTTACCTCCTAGTATTCCGTAAGTAAATTGTAAGCACACTATATTTGGAGAAAAAGAACTCAAAACAAAAGCTATAGCACCCACAAGGGAACCAGACATTCCTACGACTCGGCAGCCATACCTATTCACCAACGCGCCCACTAAAGGACCTGAAAATAGAGATACATCAGTTACTACATATAGATGCCAGGTTGAAATGATGAACCAACTGCATATCGAAGCTAGTCAAACTGCCTCAACTTGCTGAGTCCTGCATGTGAGGACTATGATGGGGCCATGAATGAATTATTGCTGGTATTAGTCGGGTCCCAGGTGCAGCTTCTATTGAAGCTATAAGCTTGTGCAGGGGACCTGACTTCGCTCAGGGACAATGCTATATAACCTATTCAACCATCTATATAACAAGTGATAGTTTACTCACCAACAAGAGAGTAAACTCCACATAGCAGAGAATTGGCAAGAGTTGCATTTCCAACTGTTGTATTTAGGCTGTTGACGTAGTCACGGAGAAAAATACCAAAGCAATAAGCTATACCATCCAATATAAAGTTGTTGAAGAATGAAGCTATCATCACCACCCATCCCCAACCACCATCTGGGGGCTCTGGTATATACTCCTCCCAATCCTCTGTAAAAAAGAATCTGCACATAAGATATTGCTTACCTCACCATGGCTGGTAAATCTACTCTAGGATGCAAGATTCCCCCCGGCTTGTGATAAGATTGGTTGCCTAACTTCACCCAAGATTCAATCCGAAATTTATTAAATATGGAATCCATATGTAAGGTTCGTCCATATCGATCAAGTGCTCCAGCAAAATTGCCGTAACTGATAAATAAATGACTATCAGAGCAGTCACCGTATTGGCACCTCCACTAAAATCTCATGGGTAAATTAATGGGCCTTGCCAAAGCTTATGAGCTGGCATATGTACACTTTTGGTATAGTCAATTAGTTCATAGGTAAAACACGAAATAGCAATGGTTGACGGCAGCTGGCAGCTGGCAGCACAGCTGGTAATAGCACCCTGATCATTCATGTTTCAGTTCCTGTTCTCACCTAGCCTTGGATACTTAAAAAGTGGATTGAGAAACAAATAGGATATTGAGAAATGGAGCTCTTGCGGTACTTGTTGGCTTGGCTTACCATTACGGCTTTCCTTTAGAGATCCGACCATATAGAGACTTAATACAAAATTCCTTTCTCAATTGCAGATTGGCATGCTCCATGTATAGAGTACGAGTTCGCTATATAAGGCGGAAGAACTAGAAAGTTGATATAATGATATAGAGCTGAAAACGTATTCTAACCGTTTGTTAAGTCCA
>Ga0224501_10003229_pt1 | contig 12832 bp, 8 predicted proteins | sample SF_Oct11_sed_USG_4_FD_169105 | JGI IMG/M metagenome (GOLD analysis project Ga0224501, IMG submission 169105) | Sediment microbial communities from San Francisco Bay, California, United States - SF_Oct11_sed_USGS_8_1 | ecosystem: Environmental > Aquatic > Marine > Sediment | place: USA... | reverse complement strand
ACTTGACTGGACTTGACTGGACTGGACTGGACTGAACTGGACTGAGCTGGACTGAACTGGACTGAACTGGACTGAACTGGACTGAACTGGACTGGACTGGACTGAACTGAACTGGACTGGACTTGACATAGGTTGCTGAATAATGCTGGCTGTCATGAAACACCCAACACATTCTCACCAACTTCTCTCCATCGCTCTTGATCTTTCGCCCCAACTTCAGTCCATGATCCCATTCCAGATGTTTTCATTCTCTTTAGAACCAGCCATCTCCATGTATCTTTCGGCTTTCCTCTCCTCCTTGTTGCTTCTGGTGCCCATTAAAAACTTATGGATGCCTCTTCCGTCACAGTGCCACATCCCAGAAAACGCCACCTTCTTTCTTCGGCCATCTCAGCTACGTCTTCCTGCTTTGAGTCGGCCAAAATCTCATTTGTCAATTGTGCCTCATCGATAATAACTTATTGCCCTTGTTTTACCTTCTAGTGTGACGGTGTGTCACTAGATCTGGCTAACGGACCCAGGCTAGAAGGTATTTGCTTGTTAAATATTCCCAGTACCCATGCCGGCACTAACTTATGGGGAGATATTCCGCAGCCAAAGAGGAAGCACAAACACCGCGAAACAGAAACGCTGAATGGACACACTGGTACTGATCTGGAGAATGCTAGTCAAGGTTAGTTAATATTAATATGATCATTGCCCCTCTGGGATATCGGGATAGCTTAGAGCATGTTTTGAATTTCTATTCACCCAACTTTGATATGTACGTATAAGGAAGTACCCTGTGTAACAATTCTACTAGTCCACAAGATAATATTTGGTAACCGGAAACCGTCATTGTCGGAGAAACCATGAACCAAATCCAAGAGAAAATTGAAAGTCTGTACTCCAGAGCAATCTTATCCTGTTTGGAAATTGCTGTCTCTTCAAAACAAAACAATGTTATATTGAACTCGCTGTAACTTTTGTGAAAAGGGTAGAAAACTCAGTAAATGGATGCAGGCTAAATTAGAGTTGTTTGCTCTTGGACATAAAGGACTAATAACTTATGATGGTAGCGACTCCTGTGTAGCTTGCGTCTGCTTGTGATGACCAAAGCTAACCAGTTTCCTTGACCTTGAGTTTGGTAATTACCCAACCATATATTCATATCACTGGCTGAGTCGGAAAACATCTTTTATTTTCTAAAATTCAGACTGTTTGTACCAAGCTGCGTGATTAAAAGCTTGATGTCTATCTATTGCAGATATGGGGGATGGTTTGATTGAAGTGATCGGTGTGGAAAATTGTATGCATCTCGGTGCTGTGAAGACAGGGTTAAGGAGTAATGGCCGACGTTTGGCACAGTGCTCTACTGTCGTCATTCGGACCAGGAAACGTCTTCCAATGCAAATTGATGGAGAACCATGGATGCAGCCTCCATGCACAGTATGAACTTTCAATTATTTTTTTTGCTCCCTGCGCTTGTCAAGGAATATTTACGCCCTAGTCCATTATCTATAGGGAGACTGTCATAATTGAGTAACAAATTAGTCTGATGCCCTTTTTGTCACCACCATATTTTTTCTGGGACTCAAATCCATAACCCACTGAATAAAAGCAACGATAGATCAGGGAGCACATGTTACACACTCAAGCATATGTTCAGAACAAATCTCCGGCTACAGAGATTCATAACATGAGACGGTTAAATGCCTGCGTAAAACTTTGTGGTGGGATCATTGTATGCAGAGTTATGTCCCCTTTTATGTACTTTTCTTTGAGAAGTTGTTTTCTCATGGTTCATAATTTAGTTTTAAGGGGAGGATAACTTTCTGATTCAACAGGCGCTTGCGTATTATAGGATTAAAATAGAGACTCTTTCATTTGTAGATATCGATAACCCATAAAAATCAAGTACCAATGGTGATGGCGCCTGAACACAAAGTTTCATCTCGTTCCTGCTTTAACTTTGGACGCTGATCTATGTGAAAGCAAAAGTAGTCTAATGGCTATAATAAAGATGTAACGAAGCAGCGCATTGGTTAATCGATGTTAGGTAGCACAGTATCGGCTAAAATTAATATGTATTGTAATACTGCCAATAACAGACATTTTATTACCAATCTGCTGGTTCAGATGAATATGTTATTTTGTTATACAGAACCCCTTTACCTTTCATACGTTAGTGTTTTATGTTTTAATGTGATATGATAATGTTCCATGACCATCTGCCTTTCCTCCTCCCTAGTCTACCCCAGTCCCGGGTTACCTCTGACAGGTTGCAATTACTGTCCTGCCAACCCAACAGTCACTAACAGCTGTTTCGTATTTTGCAAGTTTTTTTTAAACTTGACAATTTTCACTTTTTTATATAGAGTTATAACATTTTTTTTCATGTGGCTGAATGTTGCACCGATAATGTTTGTGCTAAATGTTAGTACTGACATTGTGCGATTCATTATTTGTGTGGCTCTATATGTGATTGGAAATTGAACAACATATAAAACTTCAAATATTCTGAATTCAGAAAACCACTTCAATGGTTATGTCCTCCACATGAGGCGGGTTAATACGAGGGTGGCAGCGGCAAGAGGCACAGATAGCGGAGCTGGAGGGGTGTTTACACGAGCAGCGCCGCTGTCTCTGCCGCTCAAATGGGTGTCAACTTCTTCCAATTCAGCGGCACAGTGTTGCCGTGAGCCGACACTGTATGTACTATTTTTCCAAGCGGCTCAAGCGCGGTGACCAATCAGAGCGGCGATTTTATTTACTTCGGTTAGATTCCCTCTTCCGGTATTTAGGTCAAGAACGAACTTGGAAGAGAGGCAATTTTGAATCTGCGTTGTCGGTTGCCGCTTACCTGACGCCGAAGAGCACATGCAGGATCGTCACTCTGCGGCTGGATCACCGGAAGCTGACGCCCACTTGACGGCCATATTGAGCGGTTTTAAGCAGCAACCGGGCGGTTGTTGCTCGTCTAAACTCCACTTTAGGGCTCGTTCCCCAGGTCACTGGATAGTCAAATCTGAGCTCTGAAGCCACGATTGCAGATATGACAATAATAAGAGGGGGAACTATTAGAGCGGTAGGGGTGCAGCAGCTCTCCTTTCTTTTGTTAATGCGGCACATTTTTCCTCTACAGACTTAGCCCCTGTACTGAGACCTTTGCTCTCCAACTCTACAGTCATTGCTTAAGGCTTCCATTGTTTCGCATAAATGTTCAAATTCTTGAGCGACCCTTTCAGGCTGACTTTAGAGCGTTATCGCTAGCCACCAACATTTCGCTCGCTTTGGAAAAGCTCACAAGGCTGCAATGGTTTAAGAAGTGGGGTGTCAGTACTTTTGACAAGGTGACCAGCCCATCCCGGGCGAGTCTAATAAAACAAAACCTAAATTATACGTTTAAGGTGTTGACAGCTTTATATACATGCAGTTTTCTGATGCGTATGGAATTTTACAGCGCCGTTGCAAAGCCCGCGATGCCTAACCATTCTTCTTTCTTTATTGGACTGGAACCAGCCTTGGAGCACTGAATTCATAGACCAAGCAGTGTCTTGCACAACAGTTTATCAGTGGCACTTAAAGACAGGTGCAGGTCTGTACTATGGAGCTTTACACCTCCTGGCACAATATGATTGGTGTGAGGCAGCAAGGTGTGCAAAAGATCATACTACGTGGAGAGGAGTGAAAAAAGAAGTAGGGTCGGGTCGCTTTATGCAAGAGGGCTCCCTACCTAATGGGTAGGCTACTTGCTATGTTATTCGGCATTGGTTGCTGCATTCACGGTATCTTCAACAAAACGTTTTAACCAATCCAAAACAATTGAGCCTCTTTAAAACCAGGTATGGTAATCACACGAGTAGCAGGCTGCAGGTAGTAAAAAGGGTGCGAGGATCTTTTGCATTTTTTCAGCTGCCGCGCGTATCGATGATTCATGCTGATTGGGGTGGAATCTTAGGAATGATTGGCTCCAGCATCTTTAGATATGGCTTCACACCTAATATCCACTTTATAATCAACCAGAAGTGTGCATAATACTCTACTTTAAGCCGGTTGGTAGCAATATAAACCTTGTCACCACCTACACTTTCATGTTTGTTAAAAGTGTGTATCACTCTTACAGGTACTTGTAGGTAATCGCAGGTACTCGTCAGTGGCGTGCCTAGATGCTATCACTAAATTTACCAGGACGACGGGATAGCTCAGCTAGGCTTGCAAATACAAAACCTGGGCTCGAATCCCATCCTGAGTATGAGATATGGAGCGTTGCTACTGACCCGCTTGTGATGCTGCGTGCTAACCAATAGCAGATGAAAAAACAAGCTTGTAACTATTGAGGCAGTTTTATCATAACTATAGAGGGGTCATAATTGAGAAGAAAATGCTGTGCCACGATGATAATACTCTTGGGAATGCTACCTGGTCTAGTGATTAACTGTACATCACTGATGGGTTTAAACTTTAAAGGGTTTTCAGTCCATCAAAGATGATCCATTTCCCAAAAGTCAGTCAATGAATATATCAATATACTTATGTAACATACCTGCAGGTCATAAATAATGTTGCTTACACTTCCGACCCATTTTTTAAGGAATTCTGCACATGCGTTAATAGGGCGAGATGATGGCTTGCTGGGTACCGTATGCAGGTTTGGACCTGGTAACCCGGGTTCAATTCAATGCTCGTGCGTCAATTTGTCCTTTCTTCCTCGTCGGATTCACATCACAACATTACCAGTTCTGTGGGGCACGCCATAAACCATTAGCTTGGCGATGTTATCCTCGTAATTGCGAGATGGTGTTATCTGCCGAATTGGTTAGCTCTGTAGTGTGACTTCATTTTTCATTTCATGTACGTTGTATGCGTATATGTATGCAAATTTCCTATCAATAAATCTAGATTATTCTCCTCATTAATCAACTAAAAACTAACACAGCGCCATTTTAATTGTTTGATTCAAATGTTTCTGATGATTTTGGGATAATTCTCATAATCAGTGTAGGTTGATGAATTGGCTCAGTTAATTGCTTGATTATTCTTGCCTGCCTAACCACAGGGTGATCATCAAGAGTGGGAAGTGGATTGAGAAAGGTTGGTGTCATCTAGAGACAATTCTCAATTAGGCATTCACAGGCAGGTCATCGTAGTCCTAAAGGTAACACCAGATCATGTTGTTTTTACATGTGGATAGCATCATTGACCCTATGGGTTGCTCTCAGAATGGTCCGTGGTTTACCCCCCCCCCCAAAAGTTGAAACCCTTCTGCTGCGATCCGAGTTTGAGGTGCGAGAAATCAGAAAGTGACGCACAAACTTGGAATTGAGCCTGAGTAACCTGGTCCAAGTTCAGTCATGATAGCTCAGTGAGAGAACAAATATATCTCTCTGTCTGTCCTCCCTGTGGCCTGGGTTCAATTCCCGACTGTACTTCAAGGTATTTTTCTTTGTGTGATCACATTCTGCCAACCAGCCCTGAGCCACTGTGGCAGAAAATGGCTCAATCTTCCCTCAATGGCATCACAAAACCTGTGGAAATTGAGGAGGAAGACCCGAGGTCCAACCGCGGACAGACAATGGTGGAGGCAATAAAACCTGGTCCAAGGCCAAATACACTACCCACTAGGCAACTGCATCTCCTTGACCTTTGGCTTGGGTATTGTGATAATGTCATCAGTCCACTGGAGGATGGCCCGACTGAAAACTGCCATTGTTTCTCACAGAAAACTTAAATAATTATTTTACTGCTCTGAAAGCAAGCCACCGTTGGCCGAAAAGCTGGTTAATAAACCAGCTGTGACACGTGTAGCAGCAAAGTCTAATCAAATATATCCCAGAAACTGACCAACCAAATTAGTTGGTCATGGACATGAATTGGACATGGAAAATAATACATGTGTTTTGTGTAGCCTCCAAGGAAGCTGCAAGCGTTTGAGAGGTTGAAAGAGTAGAAGTTGACTATGTCCAGGGCCAACTCCATTCTACCAGGGTACCCATTGACTGAGTTAAAAGTGTTGCGCTACAAGACTGACAGCCCATCTGGCCATATCAAAGACAAAAGCTCAGAACTTCATTTATGTTAATTCGATATAATATTACTCACTCTGGTTTGTGACAAGCAAAGCTATTGAGGGTGGCTATATATGATGGACGGTGACAGAGCTGACTGTTCGTGGGTGTTACAGAACCTAAATGCCCATAGCCTTTGTAATCTATTCTATATTTCTCTGCTCATCCTAGTACTAAAGCCGCAGTCAAGCTTGCTTTTTGAAGTGCAAAAATGACTGATCGGCTTCAAGGTTTCAGTAGAAAGAATTCCAAAGCTGATCTCTTTGGAATAGCATGCAGCATTCACGGGAGTCCTGTTGTGTCAACTGATAGTTTCCATTTCCTGCTACCATTAATTAGACTGGGTCAAGAGTGACACAACAATACATGTAAATAATACGCTGGCACTGAAAGTGTAACCCTACCCTAAATTATCTCCCCTTTTTCTAAAGGAAATTCCGGCTGACTATTGTGATATAATTGGGTGCGAGGTGAAACGTTCTCATCATTCGAATGTTAAAATTTACACCATGACAGTTTAAAACTTCACATCAAGTTATTGTCACCACTTAGACCCTGAACCTGACCCTGTTTGACATGGTTATCACCTGGTTCGGATTAGTATTTAGGCTGAATTTGATTGCTCAGTTCCTACACAAAACCATGAACTGGACATTAGCCACTGTACCATATGATTACTGAGGCCAACTAGAGGTAAAGGTGAGACAGGGAAGAATTAGGGTTAATATGTCTGGTATACGTGTCTGTTACAAGTTATTGACAGCCCAGTATGACAGCCCAAAACCACTTCATAAACATTCAATTTGAATTGATAATATTTTGTTGCACTGAAGGAACTAGATACTGATTGGCAGAAATGGTGGATAGAAGAAGAGCACAACTTTCTTACTAAACTTTCCGCTGGTCAGTACAGAACCCTTCAATACAGAAAAACTTTTCTCGGAAATATGATTTTGTTACTGCAACCAATCTCTCTTTTTATGAACACTTTGACCTGGACTGTCTACTGGATTCTGTTTCTGGCACCTGCTTTATTTTATAGAATAATAAAGTCTCCAATTTCCATGGGTCCGTGGACCTATGGTTATCTATGTAAAATGAACTTTTCAAATCAAAGTATTATTCTTAAATAAAAAAGGCACCTAAATCTTAGCGCTGAGCTTTAGCATTTGTATGTAGTTGCAATGTTATTATTATCTTGCATGTGCAAAGACAACAGGACTCCAGGGCGGTAGTTTAGTGGATAAGTTACAGTGTACTGGATGATACTTGGACCAACAGTTTCTGGTTCGACTCCCAGTTCTGGCAAGAACTTTGTCTTTTGCAACAACTTCCCAAATTTCGTATCCCAGGGTTAAACAAAGAAGGCCCTCCAATAGAGTTACATTTTCTATGGGGCACGCGGGTGCAAACATGAAGTCTCCTAATGACACAGCCTCTGAAACCCTCAGTCAAGGACTCAGAAGGCTAATTTCCGCACCTCTCCTGACAGCTATTCTGTCATGGAGACATGAAAAAGAAGATTTCCCTGTCGGACCGCCTTGCCTGATTTCTATTTCAGTTGCCGTCTGCGTTCCAGATCACCGCACCGCTATATCACTTGTAATTCGCTGTTTCCCAGTCACAAATTTGTCCCACTAATTGTCATGCCTACTTACGATACTCACCGATTGCCAATTGGCACAGGTGTAGCATTTGAACTGTCTGTTATTGCAATACTGCATGACCTGTCAATCGTTGCCGCCATATTGGTTTCAATTGCCAGCATATAAAATGCTAATTCTGATGTTCGGTGGTCACTAGACCGCAAATAATCCACACACGCGGCCACAAATTCTGAGCCACGAGATCATCTATCGAAACACGGTTTATACCTGTCATCATATCAACAACATGGATAGGATGGTACGTAGCCTTATTCTTTTATACCCTCGACCATGTTGGCGGTTGGGAGGGGAGACCTGAGGGCAGAAGAGGCTGGTGTTGTTTTGTACTCCTGGTATCCTTCCAATGGGCTTGTGATGTATTTGTTAGCGCCCAATTGAACCTGGGTCACAAAAAAAACAGACAATTACATTCATTCTCTCCTTGAGGTATCGTGGCCATATGGTGTATGGCAAATCTAGACGTTTGCTTTAAAATTCATCGTTTCACTCAAAATGGTTAAACATATATTTTCATTTTAGTTGGTTTATCTCTCAGTTAACTGTTGTATGTTGCATGAATCTAGCAAATTATTGGAAAAGTGCGTCGGGCGTAGAAAATAGAGACTACAGCATATTCTACGGCTTGAGGATTGTATGAGAAGTTCACAGTTTTCATAGGAGGCTGTCAACTCAAGCAGAAAATATTCTTTATTAAACTACTTTTACTAAGGTTCTTTGTTGCTTTCCTGTGTTCAAACCCAATACGACTCACAGCGCACAAGTCATGCGTTCTAACCAAAAATCCAATGCTGCTGCCTGCTATCATAGTTCTACGCTCGGCTGCCCAGGCAGTATAGTAATAGCACACTTCATTTTGATTGTAGATACTGCTGTCAATCGGTATACTCATATGTCTTGGAGGAGTTACCCCTGTGCCAGTAGACTCGAATGTAAGTCTATTTTAGTATCACACCAGATGTAAGCCCCCCAATAACACACCCACATTGTATGCCTCCAACTAACCGTTCTGCTGCCAACCAGCTGTCATTTGGTATAAAAGGTTTGAAATAGCAGTAAGTCATCGCCATGATACCGTAAAACATACATGGAGTTACCTTCAATCGGCTCAATTCCTGGTTAGGGCGAAACTTGGTGCTTTGAAACTCTCTCACTGATTACATGATGTTAGTTAAGTAAAGGAAGCCAACCCATACAGTTACATTCTCTACGGGGCACGCAGGCGTAAGTAGGCAGTCTCCTACAGAAGAAGGCTGAAAGCTTTGTTTAGGATGCACTGTTTTGCCCCGATCTATATTGGTGCCGATGGCAAATTTATCATCGAACCTGCCTAAACCACACCTTAGTGCAAATTCGGTCACTATTGAAGGTGAAGGCCAATGATCTGACCTTCTCAAACTGGCTGAGTATAGACTAATTTTTTCACACCACTCAGACAGCTGTTCTGTCACAGAGGCACAAAGTCACTTTTCCTTAAGACAACACAACAAAACCTGAGTCTGAACCTACATTTCTCAATTTACCTGAACATCATCAATAATATGTAATATTATAATTATATTATAATATTATATATACTGAGCAGAATCTGGGTATTAATTGATGATATCACATAGTTTTATGCTTTGATGAAAACATTTTGCTGCTTACCATATACTTAGCATTTTCTAGCAGTACCTGTTTTGGTACGAGACACAACCGACTTCTTTATGTCCACATTTATTGGGTAAAAATGTTGGCCTGTGTATGTATTGCCGCATTACGGTACAACAGATAAATTGTTATAAGCGCTTTATACACTGAGCGAAAGAGGAGTGTCACTCTATAAATGTTCATCTGTGAAAACACATAGGGATTTCAGATTATAGACTGCTCTTATCGATTAGACAACGGTGCGCTACAGCTAAAAGCTCCCAACCAGTGGATAAGGGTCAAGATCACTCCACGATTGTTAAAGATCCACCCCTCCCTTTTCGAGAAGAGTAGCCGAGTTTCAGTGGGTGATGTGTAAACTGACTTAGGTTGACTAAACCCTAGAGTGATGGTAGTGACTCACACGTGGTGCCCTATGCTAAGCCATAACTGGTGAATAATGAGTATCTAAACCACTAGCGCGATAGTTCCGGTCTTGAAAGGACAGTGGCGGGAATCTTTGCATTCACTAAAATTGGTTTCCCTGTCCAATTAAACCCCTTCTCAGTAACTCATTTTACTCATTAGTTTTGAAGCGTTTGAAGCAGTAACAGCACATGCTTTGCTTCTGTTCATACTCCGCGTTATTATTATTCTCTGTATGGTGTTGCGGAGTTTACTTCCATGCTACCAGGGAGACGAGTACTATTATTAGTAAGCTGTTCAGTACAATTTCACTATTAACAAAATTGCCACATTTATCAGTGAGATGAAAGCTTGGCCTAAGTATGCTGGCACTTTTGGAAAAAATCCCAGCTCAACATTGGGGTGCAGTGTGATGACTACCATGTGAATTCAAGACAGCGCAGTGCTCATACCTGCAGTCTATCTATAATAGCTGCATTCACTAAATGTTCAAAGAGTCTAAGAACTGTAGTTGGCCCACGGACATATCAGAATAGCTCAATGGTTAGAGTGCTTGGCTTCTCTGTTCTCTGTTCTCTGTTCAACTCCTTGTTCAAGTTCTAGTCATGGTGAGCGTCCTCTGTGAGAATGAGCTGCTCACATAATTCCTCACTGCTACCTCTCCAAACAAGCCTCAGGTTTAGGAAGTTCGCTAAATAGGACGGTCAGGTGCCCGGGTAGAACAATAAATAAAAATATTTCCTTTTTCTCAGGAAGTGAATGTCACAGGTGTATGTCCCCCAGTCTCACAAACAGATCGCCATCATTCAGAACACCCTGATCGCTGTCAGTCCGATGAGGACTGTGAACATGGACAGCTGTGCTGCTATTTTGGTGATCTGAATAATCACATCTGCCGATTAACCGTTGAGGACAATTTGGTGAGTGGACACGACACTTACGTGTACTTTTATGTTTTATTCTTCATCCTGGCCTGGTCACAAAGACTCAAGTTATCTGTTAAAAGTCTAGCTTTGGGTTGAAGAACATTTAAAACCAGATTATTGTATAGCCAACTTTTTCTGTCTTTATGCTCACCTTGAACCCCTAGCTTTATAGAAGGGAGTTATATGACCACTAAAATACAAGTCATGTCTCAGCTACCGGGATGAAGCAGTGGCTTAATGGATGGCAAACTTATTCTGTGGTCTGGACTCTTTTCTCTTTTGTATCCTTCCAGTTTCAGATCATGGGGTTAGCTGTTAGGTAAAGGTGGCCCTCAATAAACCTCTATCCTCTATGGGGTACCTGGGCGCAATAAGAAAGTCTCCATGGGAAACGCTTGGTTTAAGATTAGATAATATCAATCTCTTCATACCCTTAAATGGATCAAGATATAAAAACAATCCCTCTCAGAAGCTTAATTGAACACCATTGATCTCGTTTTACATATATAAACTGAGAGTCAATATACTTTGACAGATAGACATATCAAACACAGGATTCATTCAAAGCAATTGTCTCCTATGGTACAACGTTGTCATGCCATGGGGATGGCTGGCTGTCAATTTTTATAGAAGCGCGATGTCTCATTTAATAGCCATAGCAATAATGTTTCAATGGTTGTCTTGGGGCTGACTCACTTGGTCTATAGGATATATAGGATATCATCTGATGGGAGTGGTTCTCAAGCCTCGAAAATTGTCAAGTGAAACGCACCCCATAATTCATCACTGCTATCGATTTGGCATTGTTTTATCACAGATCTATCGGTAGCTCATTCTGAAGTTTTCGTTAGGTGTCTCTGACTTCTGATAGTATTGTACAGCGATGTAGACATCATCGCTATATCAAGTACATGTATCTGTAGATCTCAATCAGCCCAGTCAAATTTGATTATTCGCATTTTGTATAAAATGTCATAGGAAAAAATAGTATCAGCTTATCATTATTAGGTCCTACGAGACGCATATATATCATACTTACTGCCTTTACAACAAACTTTTACATAAAAAATTTCACAGGTGTATCTGATGGAACGCATATATCATACTTACAGCTCTTGAAATAAGTTGATACAAATTTACACTCAACATTCCAAAACATATCTCAAGGACCCAGACCACTCTACATTAGTAATGTTATGTGTATTTCTACCTACCACATTTACAGTCCAGTACATGTATAAATGCAAATGGGTGTAAATAAAAGGCTGTCCTTTGGCTAATGGTCGTATGGGGAAGTAGCTGTTAAAAGGCCGACTTGTACCGGAAATGATGTGACTGAGGTGGGGGCGCCAATCCTGTTGCTCATCTCTTTTACCTTTCCCAGCTCCGATGAGAGTCAGGTACGCATTTACTGCTGAGTCAACCGAGAGTAGTTTTGAAAACCCTGCACACATGCAATCTGTTTTGAACCCGAGACCACAAGTTCTAGCGGAAAGTGCTCTAACCACTCAGCCACAGCACCTCCTGTATACAAAATCCGATGCGCATGTGAAGATACATGAACATGCAAAAACTTCAGCTAGGGTCGATCTTCAGCATAATTGGTGTGATAGACTTTTCTAGTAGTAACATGTATTTTTTCAGCAAAGGCCAGGTGAATGCCCTGTTTCTCCCGATGATGTGGTCAGAGATCATAGCAAATCGTTATCCAGATGTTACCATGATGAGGAATGTGGTGTGGGGCAAAAGTGCTGCCTATTCGGGGATCCTATAGTGAAAATCTGCAAGTTGGCTGATATGACCAATGCCATTACACCAGAAGACCCGGTAAGTGTTGAGAATACTGGTAGAGCACTGAGCTTTTCCGCTATATAATCATCTGCTAAATCCAGCCACCAATTTGTGGATAGAGCACTGGAGTCGCAACTGTGAGGACCTGGGTTCAAATCCCTGGCTTGGTGGGCTCCACCCGTGAGTGTGAGCTCGTCACATTCTAAATCCTACTATTGGTATACCAAGCCATAAGGTTAGAAGGGCGTGGAACAAGCAGAAAACAGCTGAGTCCAACTCCCTTCCCTATCCACCTAGACCCATATCAGCCGCTTGCAGTGGACTGGCTCTACTTCAGTCGAGTTAA
>Ga0224501_10003228_pt1 | contig 12833 bp, 7 predicted proteins | sample SF_Oct11_sed_USG_4_FD_169105 | JGI IMG/M metagenome (GOLD analysis project Ga0224501, IMG submission 169105) | Sediment microbial communities from San Francisco Bay, California, United States - SF_Oct11_sed_USGS_8_1 | ecosystem: Environmental > Aquatic > Marine > Sediment | place: USA... | reverse complement strand
TACCTTGGTCTGAATTTGTTGTCCACCTATATAATGGTAAGTGATTTCACATGTGCCAAGATCTTCAGCAGGCAGCCATAGTTAACAAGAACTTGTATATCCGGTATACCTGTACCTGTATACCTGTATATCACATGTGTTAATTAGGTAGTGGGACACCGAACTACATGTGCGTCAAATATGTATATAATTTCAGGAGAAGATAAGACTCCAGGCAGCCAAGGGGACCAGTGATGAGAAACTGTCTCAAACGATGACACTTACTGTTAAGAGGCTTGACACTTATCAGCAGGTGAGTTGATGGTGCCTCATATGGGTGACACCACCTGAATCGTGGTAGCATGCAACAGAGGCGTATTGACTGTTGGAGAGTAAGAACAGCCTTATATATTTCGAGTACAAATCATGTTTGTGAAGCGTAGCATTTTACTGGGTAGATTTCTGTATGCCTCAGAATAATGGGAAAGCCCAGTAGTTAAAGTCTTTGTCTGGAGACCCTAAATTCAAAGCCCTGGTTTGTGAGTATGAGGTCCTCACAACATTCTTATTTTCTACCACTACAATATAGCAAGCCACAGATGTTCGGTCTGTTAAGTAATATTGCCTAGTGCCCATGTAGGTTATTCATGATCCAATCCTTCCCATCAGATGACTGAAAATATCATTTTTACTGTGGTTTAATTTTCCAGGAGTTCAATCTGCTCTTCTATTCGCTGACCAGTGCCAGGATCTTTTTCCGTGCTGACAAAACTGCAAGTGAGGAAAAGGCAGAATCTAAGGAGAAGGGGGAGACGAAATCAGCCGAAAATTCGTCAGGGATAGCAGGTCAGTCACAAGTATCTCTATGGTCATCAATTGTGTAAATCCACATATATTCATTGTCACTTGAGACCATATTGATTGAATTCTGCAATCATCCCCTTTCCTGTTGTACACACTTGGGAATCGCCCATAGACTTCTATAACTGCGGCAGCTGTAACTTTGATTATCATTCGCTGCAACTCGCTAGAACAGAGATTTCACTAAAACTTTTTCTCTGTCCTGATATCGAGACCATAAATGCTGGGGGACAGGGCTTTTAACACAAGACTGAGTTAGTACGATAGCGGATCGCAACATTGGTTTTCTCAGTTTATTCTAAACAGTATACTTTTTTGAAAATTTATCTGTCTGTCAGCTAGAGAGGCCTGTGGGATTGAGCCTTTCTCTTGCACAGAACTGACTAAAGAGGTTCTATCGCCTTTGCATCAGTCACCAAAATATAACAGGCATGTACCTGTTGCTCCCAATTCACTCTTCCATGAGAAAGATATAAAAATATATTTGGCACTATTTGATACCAACATTCATGTGCTAAGAGCCGACATCGGTGTTTAAAGCTGTCAATTTTTGAATGTTCGGTTACAGCTCAAAACTGATGCTCTGGGTAAGTTTGTGTCTTCATCATGGCACAGTTGATGTTTTTGTTTATGTGTAGATAATACGTAACTCGCGGCATGTCTGTCTGTGCTCAAAAGCTTCGCCTCTCGTATAATACTTCTGATGCTATGTGTGGTTATGGTTTTTTCACTCACCAGTTTTATATCTGTATGTGGACCACCTATAAAGGGGTTATGTCATGGCAAAAAGTGTCTTCACTTGGTTTCAGATTCTGAGGCCTACCATGAACAAATGGGCCCAATACCCTGGTCAAATAGAAGCTTAGATATAGCTCTATCCAATACGTATACTTAGAGCCCTTTGTGATGCACTTTTCAGACCATCGACGCAACAGAATTGGCCTCAAGATAGGAAATTAACACAGAGCTGTTGGTGCTCGCATTGACTTTTCGCCTTACATGCTGATGTGTAGAAAGTCTCTTTCAGTTGCATATTAGACGTGTAGTTACACAAGCCTGAATAGAGAAAATTTTCCAACAAAAATATAAAAGTAGGGTTTCAGAGTACAGTTCTTCACCTCTGTGAGCGAGTGTTAGTGTCATTATTCGCAATGATAGAGGCCCGAACGCAACGGCCTCTATGCAGGGTTAGGGAAAACCCGATAAAGCCCTTCTTATAACTTCAGTTTTCTACAATATTACATTCAATTTTGAGTTCACCTCAATGTTATGAGGGAATAAAGATCATTAGGCGACTAAGTTTTAGTAATTAGATCCCACTCTCCTTCGATTTGGGCCATTTGGGCCGGAGTTATTCCAGTGAGCGATATTCGCTTTTCGGAAAAATACCACTCGCTATCGGTGCAATGAATGCGGACTTGCCTCCCTTTAGAAATGGGGAACACAACTTCGAAAGTGCGTCTACTCTCCACCATGACATAACCCCTTTAACCTTAAAAATGGGTTAGGTCGTAGACGCCAACTCTCCCAGGAATATACGCTCAACCTTATCGTGCGATGCTTCATAGACTGAGGGTTTGACACAAGTTCAGCCTGGGCATTACTAAGTTTCCTGTCACCAGCTTCAGTATCTCTGAAGGCCCGATCATCTTATTTTTCACAGCCTCCCCATATTTTCATATTACAATTTGGTTACAGACACCCCAGGAACAACCAACACACCCTCTGGAGGTCCACCGCCGCCACCAACTGGAGCCCCGCCCCCTCCTCTATTGGAGGGGGTACCGCCTCCTCCACCACCGCCACCAATGTAATCGTTGTGAAAAATACCAGACTGTAACTGGCACAAAGCTATTAGAAGGAAGAGCAAGGATTTTGCAGGCCTAACAACTTGGTTATTTGATTATTTAAGGGATGCGGTGTCTGATTCAAATAACTTTATTCCACGATACATTGAGTGAAAAATTACGACGAGACACAAATTATACCAATTATATTCAGTAAAAAATGGCAGAATTATGAAACTGTTTCCACACTGGAAAGCGGAAATGTTACAGTAAGCGCTTAAATAGCCACAACTGCGACGAGCAGCTATGTTGGGAGGTTTGGTGAAAGGCCCATGTGTCAATGATTTTAGGGAGAAAATGGAGGGTTACAGCCAGTCAGTTGGTGGCCTAGCACTAGATGAATCATAGATATGTGGATTCACTCTCCTTGTTTATATACATACCATGCCGTGGGTAGGCCCTGGTAAAAACAAATATAAGCGGAGATCAGCGGAGAGCCAGTACACCCACTTACCCGCAGTGTGAACAGTTCTTAGTTTAACTAAATGAGAAACAGCACAAGTAAGTGTGAACACTCATCATATAAAATGAAGCCACTAGGCTAGAACAGATTCCATGCCTCCAAAAATGATTGTAGACAACTTGTTAGTAACATTTGGTAGGGTTTTAGGTTCTGGCCTGTCACCCAGTTAGTACATAGATCCAGCACCTAGGGATGAAACCAGCATTTTCCATGGGTTATTCCGGATAGTTTTTAGCTGTGAGTCGTCATGCTAGTCGGCAGCGAGGTGAATGGTGAGCGGAATCAGTATACGGGTGCAGCTACAGCTTGTTGGTAACTGTACCTATTAGCCGGTCCACGATGCTCTATTGATGTCATATCCTCATCATCTTCGCCTATACTGCTTGTCACTAATGTGATATCTAGGTCAGGGTACTGGTCCAGTTTGGCACGAATAAGTTGAGCGTATATCACATATCTCTGCAACTGTAACAATACAAGACGATGGCTAGCTCTGAAACCCTGGATTTTCGGTAAATGCAAAGGGGTAAGCTTGGATTCATTTTTCTCCCTTTTCCCAATAGTTATTTCAGGAGGATGACTATGACTTATCTCTGTGTGGGGGTTTTGGAATTGCCTCTGTTTAGCAGGGAGAGTTTGTCAGAGTTCAGGAGCGAATTAAGGCCGTATGTTTATCCTGTCATTGCCATTGACTTCACTGGGATTTGAACACATCACTTGCTGTTTGTAAGTCGTGTGGTCTAACAAATAAGCCATGGGTGGTCTCATGAGCTTGTATGCGTACCTCATATTGCAAATGACGCAATTTATCTGTATAGTTTTGTATCGAGAGTTTAGAGGCATTTCTCTCTGGCCTGTGCATCTCTTCCTCCGCTAAACTTTTCCTGATCTCCAACACTCTCAACTCATGTGACTTGCACTGATCCGCCTGAGGGACATAGGACAATGTCAATATTTCCACTCTTACTGGACACGAACTGCATAATCATATTAGTTCATGACCGCATAAAGTGCACTAGCAACCTTTGGGCTTGTGTTTCCTGCCGGGTCAAAATGGCAATTTGTAATAAATGCTAAGAGGTTGGCTGAGCTTACTATAACCCTATTATTCCTCGCTAAACTTCAAAGCGGGCTGAACTGCATCCAAATCCTTATCCCATTAACAACTCCCAATCAAATCAGGCATCCTCACCAACGCGTAGTAGGTTCAGGCGTCGAGTACTTTTGCCCTCATGTATACTGCTACTGTCTACCATATATTTGGCCTAGGTTTCATGCATAGGAAGGAATCCACCCCAGGACCATCAAGTACACCAGTACTAATAGTGAGATATTCTGCCTGAAGGCTGGTTTCTCATGAGCTGGCATTGTCATGGTGGGAGGGTACTGAGGTGGTTTCCCGTTCCTTCCTCAGGCTCCCAGCTTTTGGACAGTCAACCTCAGCAATTTTTACATGTTACCCGCCGAGAATTCGGCTACTTTAAACGAGAAGGAAGAGGTGGATCTTTGTCAGCCGTGGAGTTATCTTAACCCTTGTCCACTGGTTGGGACCTCCATCATTTTTACGATGGGGTTCCAAAGCTGCACTAGCAATTTCGGAATGAGAAGCTTGCTAAAGGTCCATACCAAGAAAACAACGCCGCTGGCAATGAGACGCGCAGACTAAGGGCTTTTTACCACTTGAGTTATCCTGGCCCCCCGAGTTCACCAGCGCAAAAAAGAAAAAAACTCGAACGGAAAATCACCCTCAAATGCACAAGAGAGGCCATCTATGTAAAGAAAAGGCAATTACACTGTGGGAGGAATTTATTTACCAGGTGAAGCCTTGTATGAGACACAGGAAGTAACGGTCGATGAAACTTCTGCTGTGATCCTACTGCGGCAGCCAGTGGTTCAGCAGACAGCGTGGCAGTGACTAGATTAACAGTATTCACCCAATCCTCCAACTCGGCAGCATCACTGTAAACCATGGAACAGGAAGTGACTGATAGGTCCCGTGAGAGAAGGTACCACAAATTGGTTCAGCTGTATCTATACTGTATGTTCATAGTAACAATTTAACATGGCACAAGGGAAAAGTTAAGTTAATGCGCCACTTTGTATCGCGACGTTAAATGAAGAGACCCATAAAATATCAATTGTATGGTGCAAACCATGAACTGAAAACAAGCTATTTGCATAGTGATGCCGTCCATGTAAAACAAGATGATTTTATTACATAGTGGAAAAATGAATGGGTGGGGGGGGGTAGCTATGGGTAGACAAAGAACAGTAGTACATCATATGTGATTATCAATTAAATAACCCTCTAAAAATCAATCAGGACTGATCTGGATGCGAACCTTCGCATTGTTCATGTTCGCCTCGGTAAAAATACAATCTTGAGGTTTACAGTATCTGTAAGTCCCTAGCCTACACACTGACTATAGCCAGGAAAAATTGAAGCGAAACCTTGACACCTGTTTTGGTGTAACTCTCAGTAATTTAGTGTCCTCGTCACAGAACAGCTGCCAAGAGTGGGACAAAAATAACCTTATTGAGTATATTTCCTCAACATTTCCTGGGGACTTTCTGCTGCCACACGAGCGGAACAGTAGCATAGATGGCATCAGTGCGCATTCTGTAGTCAAACTAACCTTGTAGCGAATAGGTATTCTGACCAATCAGCAGTCTGCACGGTGAATGTGAATTGTCGTTTCTTGTAGTTGCGAGCCACCTTAGCGAGCGAGTGATGAATGTGTAGTACTTTAGTGTCCGGGGAAAGTTTGGGAGATTTTGCCAGATACAGCGCCATGTCTCTGAGCACAACAAAATGTTTCTTCCATCCTCGCTTCCCACTTGGAGCTACAGAATCACGCATCATACAATGTCAAATCAACATATTTTTTTGGGCGAGCAGCTTCAAAACTGAACAATCAGAAAGGCTCGCCATTAAAAACCCAGGAGAGAGAAAAAAACTTGTTCAACATTACCATCAAGATGTGTACCACAACAGCAAGGGCTGCAGCCAACTGTCAATCAATACAAGAACACGGAATCACTTCAACAGATTGGGTATCAGTGAATAAATCAATGCCCTTACTCAGTCTGCTGAGGATTACAAGTACCTCACTGATTGGTATACTATTATCTGGTCAAAAGGCTAGACCTAATAGCCTGAAGCCATAAAAAGGACTACCCTCCTTTAACAGCATGAACGCATTTCCAGTCAGATCTAATTGCTATAACAAGAGGCTATAAACGAGCTTGTGTAAATGTATCTACTATAGTTAGTATACAAGCAAATTGTTAGGGCTGGTAAACAGCTCAGTCATATTGGGGGAGGGGGATGTGGCTCCAAGTTAAGAATTAGAAGATCTCACACTCCCATTGGGGGGGGGGCTGATTCATTAGCTATGCCACAGCCCAGTGACAGAGGTTTATTTCACTGCACAGCTAAATAAGTTGAGCCAGTCAGCAAGCACCCAGTGGCCCCTTGTGTCACGAATGGACCACAGGGCAGTTTACGGGCAGTCCCATAAGGCCTTCAGATGTGCACAAAGAGACAGACTCCCTCCAACCATGCGCATGGCGCCCCAAAAAAAATTTCCCACAGATTCCATTCCGCCCAGGAATTCACCGATTCAGGGCTTGCCAAGTGTTTCCCACTCTAAAACTAGCAACCAGTATTTAAACCGCTGTACATACTTTTTACACCATCCGGTCCTTTACACTGTTTTTTCATTAGGAAGCCCCGTTTATATTCTGTTGGTTCTGCTGAGATTGGCACCTGTGACAGGGAATAAAAAAATGACGTGACAAAGTAGACTGAGTCTCTGTGAGGAGAAAAGACGTTTGATCTGAAGTGCAAAAGATCCTTGGCGGAATCACAAATTATGAAACATAATTTACATTCTGTCCGCACGCATTCCGATATGTCAATTATACCGACTACAAAGTGTAGCAATTCCCAACGGGCAGACAGGGCAAATAAAATTCACGATTACTGAAGGGGCTATTCATCAATTGGTATAATGTCATTTGATTGAAGTTCACAGACGCTCTATGACTAGCACAGTTTTTCACCATAATTACAACAGACCGTGGAACTGGTTCACAATTTGAAGCAGTCTTTCAGTATTGACAGATACAACCCAATAAAAAGCAACCGGTTATGAGTTGATAAAAAATGGTTTGAAAAAAGAGCAAAAACGCGTGAATCACTGCACAATTTTTGAGGATAGCCCATCTAGATTGGAGTAGTAAGGGCCATTTTATAGAAAGGATATACATCAAGCAGACATTGATTCTCTAGCTGAAATCAGTCAGCCAAGCGGCTGTCATTGCTGTTCCATCCTTTGGGGGTGTTTTTAGGTTTAACAGATTACTGTCAATGACCCAAAGGTAGATGTTATAAAGCAAAAGTGCAGGAAAAGGCAGTAGGCTCATCAAATATACACCACCATTTAACTAAACCTGCAGTTTGCTTTCTTAACGTAAAAAAGCTGGCATTCATCGCAATTTAGAACTAAATTGAGTTAATACAGCACTATTGACCAGTATACAGTCAAGACAATTTGATGTGGAATTAATAACGCGTGTATTGATTTTAACCTGACTATAGCCTGAGCGACTCGGTGACTGGCCTTTTAGTGGATATGTCAACACATAGCAGTGTAGGTGTTTGACGGCTATTCTAGCACTGTTAGCATAAGGTTATGTCCATGACCTTATAACTGTAACTATAATTGTAACTATAGGTCCCACAAGAGATCATACTGAGACGGGTGAAATATAGATTCTAGATTAGAGATTCTGCATCGATGTCCTGCGAGCCAAACTTCGTTATATTACAGCAGCTTTGCCTGCGTAATTTTCTGAGAGACTACGATGTTCTACCAGTTAAAATGTTTGCAGAGAGCTTTTATAAGAGCTCTGATCATTTTGTTGCGACAAACTAAGACTGGGTGTATACTTTTCACCAGTATCTATGAATATAGAATGACAAGAACATTTTAATGAATGCAACAGTGCCTTTGCCCACGAGCAGACAGCGAGTTCCAGAAAAGCCTAATTTACGGCTTTTGGTGGCACAAATTTTACACAGCCTCAGAAGAATGACAAGAGAACCAAATGGTCACATCACATACAGCAAGACTCTACAAACTATCAAAATGCTATTTACACCAATAGCAGTATTATACTTACATCTAGGAAGACATTGGCATCGTTAGTTGCTGGGCCGAGTACTGGGTGATCAGTTGGTCGCAGATCCTGTGGCATCGTAGCATGAACACCGTTACTCTTGGTATAGCCATTCCTGTCATCATCCCTATATATAGTATATTTTACATCCGTGGGAACAGATCACATTATACAGTATGCTACTAGGCCTGGTAAGGCATGACTACAGTGGTCAATATGTGTGGTGCAATGACCCCACACAGGTGTGAAGTGTCTAGTGATAATACACAGAAGAGTAGGTGTAGTGGCTCTACCAGTTTCTTAATCTATTACTTTTAGCCTCAGCCTTCAGATTATCCCGGATAACGGTAATATTCGCAAACTATACCTAAACACCCACATATCTGCTCATCTTATCTCAGGCAAGCGTAACTGGGGACTGATTCGCTTCACATCGGCAGGGAGATTATCAAAACCTATCAGGAGTGAAAGGTACTACTGGCGAAATGGGACTTACACCGCCCACGTGAAGGGTTTCTGCTTGATGGATGAATAGCACATCTTCAAAAGATCCTTGGGGTAGTTTTCACCTCCGTTTAAACCTGCCAAGTTCTCAGAGAAATCGGCTAAGGTCATTTTCCTGCCCAGATTCTAAAAGAACAAGTGACAGTCCATCACTTGCCATCTAGCCACAGCCATGGCATACAAAATTAACAGCAATGCTTCTTGCTTGTAATCACACAGGTATTTTTAGCCATCAATTGGTACAGGCATCAAATCATAGGAGATAATTTGTTACCATAACAAATCAAAGCTACTAGAAGTTTGTGAAATCGGTGACATAATGTCACTGATGAAATTGGGTATCAAATACAATTGGGATTTACACATACCTGACCATGGAGGTCCGTGTTGAGCAACATGAGAGCACATGTTAATGTATGACACGCGTCTAGAACAACACAGAAAAGTTAGTGAGTATCTGGCAACAAAAACACAGGCACGGGATCTCCATGGATATATGAATACAGAGAACTTCAATATGGTCTTTAACATAACTCTGTCATTGAATTGGTTGCCGGGTAGACTGATCCTGGTTTAGAGTAGTAACACGCAGAGAACTCAATGGTTTTACTGAAACAAAAACCACACGGTTTATCCCTCCTGATACTCCACAAAACCATTTCCTTTGCAGTATTCGTGAGTTTGTTCCCACATTAACAGGGTGAGTTCATTGGAGCGAATCAACGATGGATGTCCTTCCTGACTTCCCTATTGACTCATGAACTATTGTAGATGAGTTGTCCGACCACTGAGCCATGGCTGCTCCTTAGCAGCTACATCAACATATGAGAAAGTTGTTTTTGTAAAATGTATTTGAAGGATATATGCAGTCCAGGTTTCGACGAGCCTCTGCTACAGGTTCTCACCTTCGGAGTGGAAGTATTCTGAAGAATCTGGGTTACATTCCATGTATCTGTGAGTAAAGTGGGCCAGCACCCGCTCCCTTTCTTGTGTCTCACCGACCAGGACAAAGTGATCAAAAAACTTTCTCATCGAGTTGATCAATGACAGGTTAATGAAGTCAAAGAGATTAAGGTACTCCTCTGCTACCTTCTGAGAAAACCCATTCCTGTAGAAAAATATCTTGATTTCAAATTGAAGTGGGTTTCCGATAATCCATGTAATCTGAAACCCAAGTGGTATATGTTCCTTCATAAACTACGACTGTAGTATGGATGCATGTCTATGGTCTAGGGCCTATTATTTTTATCACACCAGCTCTAGAGGTGTAAAATGCGCCATCTAATAGGACTAATGCAGATGATACGGACCATTAGGTAAGGCGGATGGTATGAATGGTTGGATAGTTACATTGGGATACAAAATCTAACAGCTAATTTCACCAGAGCCTGAACCCCAACCAACACAGGATAGGTCTACAGAAACTTTGTTATGGAAATCGATTGCATTGAACACCGAGGCTCGCATAACCTCAATTCCATACATTTCCGCTGCTGTTTATCATACCAGCGTGAAACACGGCCAGGCTTACGTTTTTGTGAGGTGGAACGCTACATCCGACTTTTTAAATCCATCCAACATAAACAGACGCTTGGCGAGACGGGTAGCAGAGGGCTCATCCACCGGAGTGATGCCGACTCCTCTCTCCAGATCGAGACTAATATCTCCTAACGAGCTCATACTACCAGAGTTACTATCGGTGAGGGGCACCTCCTGAGACAGGTCATCATCATCAACTCTCATGAATCCGGATACAAACTCCTTCTTATCATAGGAAGTCTCCATGACAGAGTTTGCAGCAACAGATTCGGCCTCTGTCACGTTTGTAATATCATGTCTAGCATCTCTCACAGAGTTTGTAGTGGCAAGTTTGCAGTCTGAGCTCGCATTATCAGTAATATCTATGGGCTCTACACTGTTGGGTTCGTTATCCGCTGTGTTACCGCTGCTATGACGTGAAGAACATGGACTGGATCTGGGTGTGCTGTTCACACGTATAATCGCTTCTCCAGTCATCAAATATGTATGGAAGCCAGGACCTTGGTCATCTTGAATAGTAGGGTTTTCAACCTCCATAGTACCGCATCACTTTCTTATCTGTGAACAATGAATCACTAGTGTGCATAGAGATAAGCTTGTTTAACTAACTTCCATTAAAGATAACAGTTGGACGGCATAGAAAAAGCGTCTACGTCTACGCCAGTGACCGTGTGTTTTAAAGCTATCCCATCAGACAGTTATTCCTATCCTAGCTCCTATGACAGATACTGAATTAATTAACCTAACAGTGGAATATCTGCCAATAGTTTCCAATAAAAAGTCTAGATAGCGTGTCAAGTAAGCTCAGTGGTAGATTGGGTAAAGCACTTACCTTTGAACAGTTATCCATGAAGAATTGCACTACTACAAGGAGCAAAGGGAAGTTCAGGTGGCTAGTCTGACTGGTCTGCCTTCAATACCCCGCCGTTAAGCTGAATCAAACAATGCAAAGCCGTTCAATTTGCTGCAATAGAAAGATACCTATCTATTATTAACGTGGCAAAAACCAAATAATATGGGCGGTAACCTCACTTCTGTATGGAAACGGATAGCAGTCACTAATCCAGAGCAAGCTTGCTAAGCCTGTGGGCTAAAGACTGAATAGTCATTCTTACTTCCATAACTGACGTCTTAAATCTGTAATCCCTAGGGATCCCTTACGATATCTATGACCTATGGGGTAAAAGCCAAAAAAATCTAGTTCCAAAGCACGCCTAGGCCGTCTAAGGATTGTGCAAGCAAGACCGAACGATCCTGGGTTCAAAGCCCATCGCGAGAATGAGCTCCTTCAGTGACATGTCACAGACTCCTCACATAATTCATAGCTCTTATTGCTCCAACAAGCCTCTGACCAAGGTCTCGCACACAGGATGACCAAATGCCCCAGTAGAAAAATGTAGTGACAAAGTAGAAAGTTGGTATAACCAAGTACTGACTGTTGGTACCCTATTCTGAAAACGAGGAAGTTTGAAACAAAACTTATAGCTAAACAGACAGATTGTTGTCCAGCTTATAACCATTGAGAACGGAAACTCCTTTTCAGTGCCCAGTCTTGTTGCGTAAGTTACACTGTCACTGTCACAAAGCTCCTAGCACCTGCCGCTCTAAATAAATATTGGCTTCCAGTTCAAAGTCAGCTGATTAGGGTGGAACTAAACTATCCGAAGGAGGGGAGAAATAGGTTGAATGAATCAATTATTGATCATGTGCCAAAAACGAAAGAAATACTGATGAGTAGATCAGCAAGATAATGTAATGAGTGATGTTCCAATTTACTCAAAGTAAAATCAGTGAATGACTGACACTGACTGATATATGGTGATTGCTTAATCAGTGGTTGGAGTGTAAAAGTTGAGGCGGGGGACTGTTATAGGTACGGTTCCGTGATTTAAACTAACTAACGTCCAAAAACGGGGTATGATCTCACCGAGGAGACGTTATGAGGAGAGGGGGTGCAGCTTAACATTACAAGGATGACAATGAGTGAATGACCTTTCACAGGTTTAGGTCTATTTCAGTTCTCATACTCATTGAGACTGAGAGCGAGACTGTAGTGTAAGCGTAACTGAAAGTTAAGTCAAGTGTAACTGTAAGACCCTGACTGAGTGAGTCTGAGTGTGAATTTCACTCACTCGGTCAGAAAGTCAACTCAGTCAATCATAGTAAATTGTTTTATACTAATTCAGTAATTAGCATGAATCTCAATAATAACCCATGCAATAGCCTAGGACTAGGAGTAGGCAGTAGCTGTAGGTGAACAACTGAACAGCTCAATCATCGCGTAGCGAAAACCTAGTATAACTCATATTATAATATAAGTATACTATAAGTATAACTATAAGTATAACTGATATTCACAGGCTCACTGAGTCACTCACTCAATAGCCCATGGCATTTGGTTGACTCACTCACTGAGTGAGTCAACCAAATCATTTGGCAAATGCCATGGGCCAGTC
>Ga0224501_10003227_pt1 | contig 12834 bp, 8 predicted proteins | sample SF_Oct11_sed_USG_4_FD_169105 | JGI IMG/M metagenome (GOLD analysis project Ga0224501, IMG submission 169105) | Sediment microbial communities from San Francisco Bay, California, United States - SF_Oct11_sed_USGS_8_1 | ecosystem: Environmental > Aquatic > Marine > Sediment | place: USA... | reverse complement strand
GTAGAGGAGGGTGTGGTGGGGAGGGGTAGAGCAGGGCAAGATGACCAGTACCTTGTTTCTTCTGTTTCTCCGGGCAATCCTTTCTGAAATGTCGCACCGAACCACACTCTAGACAGCAGCCACCATTAGGATACAGTCCTCTCTCATTTTCCGGACAATCCTTTGAGATATGACCCGATTTTTTACAGACGAAGCATGTCGCGTACGGATACGCCCCTACAGGAGGCAGAGAAGCAGCATATAGGGCACTGACCCGAGCTAGAGAACCACGAGTTACAGGCTGAGAGGAGAATTACTGAGGCTAATGAAATAATGTCAAATAGACCCCAACTCTTGGTAATCTACAGCCAAAGATAGAGAAAAATGGCGCGTTTTCATTACAACTGGAGTAGTGGCCATGGAAATTAGCCGAAACCCTGCGGAACACCGACAAAACAGGAGAATGCTCGCCCAGTCAATATTGATTAGTCCAGGTTTGACTGCCCAACCTATCCGATGGAGAGGGCGAGGGCAAGGGAAAGGGCGAGGGACTAAATACACACAGATTGTTTATTCTAGACATTGCGCAGGAGAGAACGACTACAACAAACAAGTATGGTTACCGGATTGCGGTTGCTGCAAGGGCTTGTGATGGGAGTCAGGAGTTGTTTTACACTGGTTGAAGCATGAGCAAACCATTATACGCCTGATACTGAACGGCACTTGAACGTTAATTCAGAGGTATTCATGAGCAGTATACACATATATGTTATCCACTGGAACTGTAGAAATAATTATGTAACGGTTAGGACTAATTAGAAGTTGTGACAGCCAACGAGAAATGAGCACCTTTCTCGTAAGATTTTGACGACTAATGACTTGATGACTTATTGGGTCATGTGATCCTAGAGCCCTCGTAATGGAAGTGGTTATGGACTCGTTCTCTCATGCGCAACGTCTCCATTACAGTGAAAACGCGTACCTTTGGAAGCGTCGGTTTTCACTTTGCATGTTTTGGATGTGTGAGCCATCGAGCCACATTTAAAGCAGAGGCCGGTTCCCTCTCCCCGGGAGGATTTCGCTTTCGGGCATTCTGATAATCTGTGACCGACTTTCCGGCAGTTGAAACATGTCTGAAAGCAAACAAACAAACGCGCCTGAAAACAGGAGACAGCGGGTGATTTGATTGCTACCATATTGCGTAGCCGCATCCCCTGCGTGGCATGACAACTCCAGCTGCCAATCACTGATGGCGCCATAACTAACCCTTTTAATACAGGGCAGTGGAGTTAGGTGATTGGGACAGTCTCTATAATGGAAGGGTGATTTGACACACCGTGAATTCCAGTCGAGGCTGGTTGGTCCGTAAGTTAACCAGTCACTGCCACATGAGACGACATGTAATCACTGTCAGAGGTCTGTAAGGGTTCCTTGCCAGAGTGTCACCGGTCACCATCACATGTCACGGCGTGTCATTTTTGTCACAGGTTTGCAAGAGTACCTTGCCAGAGTGTCACTGGTCACCATCACATGTAACAGCGTATCATTTCTGTCACAGGTCTGCAAGAGTACCTTGCCGGAGTGTCACCGGTCACTATCACATGACGTGGCGTGTCATCACTGTCCCAAGTCTGTAAGGGTACCTTTTCGGAGTGTCACCGGTCACTATCACATGGCAGGACGTGTCATTTTTGTCACAGGTTTGCAAGAGTACCTTGCCAGAGTGTCACCGGTCACCATCACATGTAACAGCGTGTCATTTCTGTCACAGGTCTGCAAGAGTACCTTGCCGGAGTGTCACCGGTCACTATCACATGGCGTGACGTGTCATCACTGTCCCAAGTCTGTAAGGGTACCTTGTCGGAGTGTCACCGGTCACTATCACATGACATGGCGGGTCATCACTGTACCAAGTCTGTAAGGGTACCTTGTCGGAGTGTCACCGGTCACTATCACATGGCAGGATGTGTCATCACTGACTATCACAGGTCTGTAAGGGTACCTTGCCAGAGTGTCACCGGTCACTATCACATGACATGGCGGGTCATCACTGTACCAAGTCTGTAAGGGTACGTTGCCGGAGTGTCACCGGTCACTATCACATGGCAGGACGTGTCATCACTGATTATCACAGGTCTGCAAGAGTACCTTGCCGGAGTGTCACCGGTCACTATCACATGACACGGCGTGTCATCACTGTCCCAAGTCTGTAAGGGTACCTTGTCGGAGTGTCACCGGTCACTATCACATGGCAGGACGTGTCATCACTGATTATCACAGGTCTGTAAGGGTACCTTGCCAGAGTGTCGGTCGTCCAATCTCTTCAGCCGTCGACTTTCACTCTTTTGCACTTTCTTCATCTGTTTCACTAAATCCACATTCTTCCTAACTTTGTGTATGGAGCTGGCAGATTTATTGTTGGGTCCTGCAAAAAATACATATGATAAAATGAACGTCTTGGTTTTCAGTCACCATATTTCGAAATGCAATCTATAGAAAGCAGGTTTCGAGCCTCACCGCTGGCGGGGTGATTGTCTGGTACAGGCCTATAGCAAGCCCTTCACTACAAATTGCTAGCGTGGCTTTGGAACACCATAGCAAAAATAATGGAGGTCCCAACCAGATCACTTCACAGTGGTCAAAGATCCACCTCTCCCCTCTCGTTAAGAGTAGCCGAGTCTCGGCGGGTGAGGCATAAACAAGCGAATTAGGTTGGCTGACCCCCAACCAGGAACCTGAGGAAGGCATCGGGAAACCGCCTCTGTACTGTCCCACAACACCATTACAAGCCATGCAGGTCATATCATTTACATTTATCTCGAAGCGACTGACACTGACCAATAACAGTACAGAAGCTCTGATAGGAGGGCGGGTCTTTTATTCAAAATCTCGGTAAGGCGCTCAGTTCTAAACTCTCCCTCTCTAACCGATTACAGAGAGGAGGTGGGTTAGAGTTCTCAATTGGGTACAGCTCTCAATTGTGTGGGTCTACTACAAAATTTGTAAAAATGGGTTGACGGAGTGTCACAAAACTGGCTCAGCTCTGAGTTCGGCTAAAAAAACTGATCAGTTCAATGGGAGAGCGCCGGGCTGGACGTCGTGAGAAACTGGGTTCAAATCCCATTGTGAGCATGTACCCCTTGCTCAAAACACAAACATCTCTCACTAGAAGGATCACAGATACTGACAAGCTGGTGGTGCTCCATGCTAAGCCCTAACTGGTGAAAATAAATATCTAACCCGGTACCTTCATCATCATAGTGAAGATGCCATACGAGAAAAAGCTGTCAACAGTTCCCTGAGTTATATGTTACCTGGAGGTTTCTTACTCGACCCACTCGCTTTCTGGCCCGTGTTACCCGCTGGTCTCTTTTTTGGTTGGTCAGGTTTCACAGCTAACTCACTCCAGGGCGTGGCTTCCATTGGCCGCTTCGCCTTGCTCGGCTTGGTGGCTGTTCTTGTCATTGCAATTGTTCCCTCTACAACACGCAGCATTGCCATACCACAACATCCAGGATCAATCAGTAACAAGTCAGCATGCCTGAGGAAGCTTGCGTATGTTTTCAAGACCGGATGAGGATGAGCCTCAGTTCAGACGGTAAAAGACTGAGTCTAAGTTTCTACTGTGCAGTACACACGGTGGTGTACATACTCTATACGCCTGGTTCATAATCATATAAGGAGCAATTCTGGGAAAGGGAGACATTCGGAACATTTGATTCAGGTGCGAAACTCTGTTCTCTTTGGGTCATGATAGAAATAACTCCTCACCCCTGTGTGAGAACGAAGCCTTGTCTTCAATGTGAAAGAAGTTTCAAATGCATTTGATAATTCATGCCTCTGCCAGGACCATTAAAAATAAATCGCTACGGGTGTCGCGGTGTGAAAACTTGTCGAATAGGCAAATGCACAGAGATTGACATAATTAGTTGGTGTTTATGACTTCATTCTATAAAATAGTTGGTGGAATTCAAAGTGGTGTGTGGTGAAATTTATCCAATACACTGTGTCTTAAATTGAGTATTGAAAAGGAAAACACAAAATTAGTTTTATTTGTCTCTCTCATGTTGTGTTATACTGAAAAGACAAAGGCTTCGCCTTAATTTTCATACATTGTTGGGGTTATTCCACTATTTTGTCAAAATTATGATAAAAGTGCATGGTATCTAAGGTACTGAGGTCAAGGTTTCGAACTTAGGGTAGCACATGGTTTCGGGAGTACATGTTACCTGGTTTCGAGAGTATGGGGTACCTGCTTTCAAGAGTACAGGGTATGTAGGTTCGAGGGTACCGGGGTTTGGTGTACAAAGTTTCTCACAACCCTTTGACCACTAGTACTAGTTACAGTGCAATCCTCTTATAAGTACACTGAAGCTGCCAGATACTTTGGCTTCATCACACTACATTTGCCAGATACAGGAGTATCATCTGGTACCATAGAAATAGCAACGCGATGTAGCTAACTAAAACGCTAGTTACGGATAACTAAATTAACTTAGAGCTTAGCTGATTTCACTACTCAAGCCCAAAGTCAGACTATGAAGGAATTAGGGAAATTTCTCAAGCTCAGAGCCTTATGATATCCACTGCAAAATGATGCCCAAAGTCGACACTATAGAGCCTTGAACAGTTCATCACGTTTTTTTTATACAAAAACAGCGGCAAAAATCTTTCTATCTGATCATACCACACATTATCAGAAACCCCACCGTCTCCTCTTTCCAATCATTGTATTACAATATTGTTGGATGATCATGAAAAATCACCCTCCATGTCTCCTTTTCCCAGGATTGTCCCATATGGTATATCACCACTTCATCCACCCCATAATGACTATACACCTTTCCTGGTGTAACTCAGTCACTGACAGTGACTTTAAGCTGTGCATGTATGCTGTACACCCTTGTACACCCCTGTACACCCTGTGTTAAGGTGTACTACAGTATAACACAAACTGTACCCAAACTGAGCAACTAATAAATTAATAGCTTGCTTAGCAGTTAGCAATTGAGTTAGCAGTTACTCACTTACTGAGTTAGTGACCAAGTGAGTTGCTCACCGAGTTCTTAGCTCAGTTACTGTGGTTACTGTTAGTTGAGTAGCCCGCATTGTATTCTATAGTAAGTAACTAGTAAGTCTATACTATAGTCTACACTCTACATAACATAGGCTAGTGAGGCTACTCAACTCAGTTAAGTTTACGCTTACTAACTAGACTAGTATTAATAACTTATTATACGTTAGTTACTAAATTAGTACTTCGTTACTGCTGGCCTGACAGTGACTCATTCAGTGACTGACTGGTTTCCGCTTTGGATTGACCAATGTGAGCTGACTCACACTGAGTGAGTGAGTGAATGAGTGAGTGAGTTCTCTCATTTCTCTGCTTGGAAGTTGGTGAGCCAGTCATGTCAGTCATTCGTGTGAATATTTCATTGCTTTACTTTTAGTCAGACTAAGAAATAAGAACTAAGATAGGTGGGACTAACTTAAGACTAAGACTAGAGTTAAACTAAGAGTAAGATTAATTAAGAACTAAACTAAAGAGTAAAGAATTAAGAAGAGTAACTGTAAGTACTAAGTGTAAGTGTAAGAGTTGATAAGATTAACGTAAGAGTAAATTACAAACTAAGTAAGTAAGATAAGACTAACTAAGTAAGTAAGACTAGTAAGAGTACTAGTAAGTAGAACTACTTCTAATTCTAGTTCTACTTCTTTCTAGTCTAGAAAGAAATAGAACTAGAAAGTAGAAGTAAAACACTGAGACTGTAAGTGTAACTGTAAGTGTAACACTGATGTCTGTGATGACTCAACCGTAAGACTAAGTTAACAGAAGACAGAAATGGAGTCACGGACTGACGGAATAACCAACCGACTAGTGAGTGACTAACTCCGCCAGTTACTAACTCAGTAACTCACTTAGTTAGTAACTGCAAGTGTAAGTACTAACTAAGTGTAACGACTGTAGTGTAGACTGTAGCGTAGACTGTAGAGTGTAGTCAGTCAGTAGAGTAGTGTAACTGTAAGTCAGTGTAAGTGTAACTCTCTAACCTCGGACACCTACGGGAAATACTTGATCGCCTGTACGCAGTCGAAAGCAGAATGGTTCAGCCACTTATTGTGACTGAGTTAGTGGTTATATCCACGTAATTGGACTGAGCAATCTCCGACACCCAGCTCTAGTTGACGGTGATAATCGGGAAAATGAAAAACCGTGGTAGCAGTAAATCAACGAGGAGCGTCGCAAATCTTATCTTTGTTGCAAGAGAGCTTACCGGCATCTAGCTTCTGGCGGGGATTGGTTGGTTGAACGTGAGACATACACAGAGCAAATAGCTCTAGCCAGGTAATCTGGCTAAAACAGTTCCGTAATTTCCCATCGACTTCTATACCACCGCGGGGTAGAAACTAGAGAGTAATGCAAAACGCAGAAAGATCAAAGAGTTGATTTGGCAGCGGGTCCACATAACATTGAGATCGCACAAACCCAGTGTCAAATCAGTCTCCTTGTACGTTAGTAGGTGGTTCGTTCAATCGGTATTCCGTACTGAGGTGTCTTCTCCACCTAAACGCAGTTCAGTAAAAAATTGTCATTGTGAGAAAATCAGAAATGCGTTCATGGTATTCAGAGTAAGCATTAGCCTATTTGCCCGTCCATTCTGCGAGGCTATATAGGTTGTGTCATATGTCACATGTCACAGTAAGGGCATTTTAAGTGGTTTCCTCGTTGAACCCAGCCTGTCCCGCACCTGATATGGATCTGCTGGCGCAAATTCCCTCGTGAATCAGTAACACAAAATATAACATGTATTTTGATGGCATATCAAAATCATCAATCCCAATCCCAGATTCTATGTGTGGTAAGGATGCTTGAGACAGGTGTCAGGATGACAGCTCTATAGAATAACCTGATTGCTTTATTAACACTAGTGGTTGGGTTAATATGATGTGAATCAATGACATGGTAGATCAGCTGGGACAACCAGAACCAAGGCAGAACCAGAATACACATCGTACGTGGAGAGTGGTGAGCCAGCCATCTCTCATCGTGTCTTGGAGAATGGTGACAGCGAGCCATCCCAGCAGAATGTCTGCTAGGACAGCTGCACTAGCAGCGGCGGGGTTTCTCTTCCTGCTGTTACCCTGCTCAGGTATGTCTGCATATATGCTTTTAATTTTATACTTGATTTAATTCACTGGTCGGTATTGATAGCTCCTATGGGAGAATGGATGTATCTCACCGTCTGTCCTCTCCATGGGCCGGATTAAACTTCAACGGCAGTGGCGGGGTAATTCAAGGGATTTTTCCCTGTGGCTGATCACACATTGCCAACCCATCCCGAGCCAGTGCGGCACAAAATGGGTCAATCTCCCCCTCTGATGGGACAACACAACTCAAAGACACCGAGGAGGAAGGCCTACGTTCGAGCACCGACAAACAAAGGCTGACGAAAATAATATGCTTGCTCTTTGTATCTTTGTATCTAGTGGGAAGCTCTGAAGTTCATATGTGCTGGTACAGTAGGAGCTGGGAATAATGCGGTGCATGAGCCCATACTAATAGCGGAATGGCTGATGTGAGCATGCAATAGGAATTGCCAGAATCTCAAGTGAAGACTACTGAAATAATCCGTTTCGATCCTAAATAAAATAGATCTACCGAGGCTTGGGGAGGCGATGTCTCTGAGTGGTTAGATAGGTTGCCACTGATTGGCCGAGTGGTTAGGCAGCTCACTGCTGATTGGCTGGGTGGTTAGATAGCGCGCCACTGATTGGCTGAGTGGTTAAACAGCTCGCCACTGGTGCTGAAGGTTCCATGGGTTCGAAACGCAGCTTGTTCTTGAGACTTTGCAAAACTCTCTCTGTTCACCCAGCAGTAAATGCATGGGTGCCTGACTCTCTTCAGAGGTGGGGAAGGTGAAGGCTGTGAGGAAGAGGCGTGGGGCCTCACCTCAGTTACATTGATGCCAGTACAGGTTGGCTATAACAGCCACTTCCCCACTCGACTGGTCGGGCTACATGGGAGCAATTAACCTTCACCTCCCCCTAACCTTACCAAGGCATGTACATACCATTTTAGTCAGCACGTCACTGGTTTTACAAATTCCACAAATAAATTGAACTGAACATAGCTAAACATTGGGATCATTCTTTTATCCTATATTCTTATTATATATTTTCTATATTAATTAATTTATTTTAGCTGAATAAAATACTTTGTCATAACACAATAAATTTTGTCGTTTTAGAAGCTTGGAGGAGTATAGGTAATCCTTACATTGAGTCCACGATGCAGACACTGAACTATTATTATTACGAGAATCTGCCGTCACTCAGTGAACTTACCCTCTGCTTCCAACTGAAATACAACCCAGAAGATAACAGCGGGTGGTCAACAAAGGCTCTATTCTCCTACACTACTCTAGCTAATCTAGGTGATCAATAATCCAATAAATTAGTCAATCAATGAATTAATTAATCAATAAACCAATTAATCAATAAACTAATTAATCAATAAACTAATCAATCAACCGATTGATTGGTTGACTGGTCAATTAATCAATCAGTAATTCAACCAACCTATTGGTTGCTTGATAAATTAGTCAGTTAATTAACCAATTGGTCAACCCATCAAAAGGCAATCAGTAAATTATTCAATCTTTTGATCAGTCAGTCGATCAATCAATCAATCAATTAATCAAGCAATCCATTGATTGATAAATCAATCAATCAATCAATCAATCAAAGATAATCTGCTTAAGGCAAGTTTCTCATGATGTCTCCCTCCATTTCTCTCTATCCTCCACTTTCCTATTTATCTCTGCAGTCAGTGAGACATTCATTCTAACCCTTATAGCCCTCATCTAGGGCTCTATTATAACAACCAATTGGTTGTTTGCAGCTCCTACCAACCAGTGGTTTTTAACGGTGAAGGATCAAAACTTCTGGAAATGGACAGAACATGGAAGCAGTTCACATAATCTTACCATGAACAGTACCCTGTCTTCTGGATGGAAGGATCATTGCCTGGTATGGTCTAACAAGGAAACATTTCAGGTACAGTGTCTTTACACACCTAATGTGCCCTAGTCCACGTTATGCAGATTGGAACACAACCCTGATTCCGGGGTTAAGCTTACCACCCCCCTAACGCCACCCACCACACGCCACCTACCACCCATGCACCAACCAGCATCCACCAGCCATCACCCGCCACACACCACCAATCAATCACCCCCCACCCCATAACCCAACACCCACCACCCATTACCCACGACCCATGCACCACCCATCATCTACCGCCCACCATCTACCGCCGACCATCTACCGCCCACCATCTACCACCCAACATCTACCACCCACCACAAAAACTTTTTTTATTTAAACATCACAATATCAATCCGGGAGTAGGCTCAAAATAACACACAAACTTTGAATCAAACCCGAATGTGCTACCCACTGAGCAACCGCTTCTTCCCATGTCTCTTTGATTTTGTTTATTGGACTTCAGCCTTTCTCCTCAATGCCCACACATTGTAAGGTGCCATTGAGGGGAGATTGAGCCATTTTCTGCCAAGCTGGCTCAAGACAGGTTGGCAGAATGGGATCATCCGGGGAGAAATCCCTTGAAATGTTCTGCCACGGCGGGAATTATGCGCCCGGGCCATGGAGAGAACAGACAGTGAGATACATTCATTCTCCCACTGAGCTATCATGACTAAATTCCCAACTTGTCCATAAAAATCAAATCATAAACTAAAAATTTGCATTATAGTGGTATATGCGGAATATAACAGTGACTGGATTTGACCTGATAGTGAATAAGACTGGACCTCCGTCTCCTGTTATTCCTGGTGGAGGTTATCTGGCTCTATTCCAACTGCAGGATATACTAGGTGAGCCCCAACCACACAAGGGATCAGTACTGTGATGTGATAACATTGATATGGATCTGACCATAGCGCAAGGGTGACCACGGACAGTCTCATTGAATTTTCCCGTCATCAAGAGGAAACACTTTCATTGAACTAGCTGCGAGTTTTGTGAATAACTTCATAACCGGAATGCATGCATGCTAAATTAGCCAGGTGACCCGGCTGACCTGGCTCACTGACTGGCTCTAAGGTATGTGGGGACAAAATACACCCCACATTATCTAGATGATAGTATTGTGTATATTTCAGGTGGTGGCTTTAACCCTACTCAGGTATTGATAGGAAAACTTAGCATGTTTAGAATCTGGGATAAAGCCATGACTCACGAGGAGCTGCAAAATCTAACCTGCTTGGACCGCGGGAACATCCTTAACTTTGATGAGTTTAAGCTTCAGGGTACCATTGCCTATGCCGGAGAGGTGGATTGCAGAGGTAAAATACTGACGCCGTGTTACCATAAGCTCTGTGCCATAATCTCTCTTCGACGGGAACAAAATAACCATTGTTTTTCCAGCCATTGTTTGTCCGTGGTTGGACCAGTGACCCATGACCTTTATTTCACTGATTGAATGTAGGCCTTCCTCATTGATGTCCACGGGTTGTTTGGTGTCATTGAGGGGAGATTGAGCCATTTTCAGCCAAGCTGGTTCAGGATGGGTTGACAGAGTGTTCATGATGGTGAATGTGACCCAGTGAGTGATTTTATTTTGTAGATCAGGCATCAATTTTATACCCGAGTAGGGAGATAGGACCTGGCTATAAGAGTGAGTATAGATAATGCTTGTTGCGATATATGTCTGTCTTCCCTGTGACCTGGGTTCAATTACCGGCCATGATGGACTATGTCCAGGAATTCTCCCTGGCTGATCGCATGTGCTGCCTTGAACACAGGTATGAGAGGACCAAAGGCTAAAACCACAGCTGAAACCGCAGTTAAGAGCAGATTGCCACCCCCTTAAAAACGCTTCAAATCTCATGATGACGACGACGACGACGACGACGATGACGACGATGACGACGTTGACGACGGTGACGACGGTGACGACGATGACGATGACGACGATGATGACGATGATGATGACGATGATGACGATGATGATGATGATGACGACGATGATGATGATGATGATGAGTTCTGTTTGGTGAGAGAAGTTCTGTTTGTTGACAGGTTGTAGTGACAGCGTATTGAAGGTATACAATGGAAAGAGAAGGCAGATCACTGATTACCTGTATTATAACGGTACAGATCTGATCTCTGATATGGATGAGTATACTATATGCATGCGGCTGACTATCCCAGTTAAAGAAGGAAGCGAGAAAGAAACACTAGTCAGCTACGCACACGGAGGTAAATTATATGTACGATGGTAGTTTATGCATATGGTACATATATGGGAGTAGGCTATGTGTTTGGAGCTAGGCATTGCACGCAGAGGAAAGTTATGTATGTGTGAGGAAGTTACAGATACAGAAGTAAGTTATGTGTATGGAGGTAAGTCACGCATACAGAAAAAAGCTATATATATGGGGATAAGTTACATATAGAGTGGTAACTTACGTATATATGAAGGTAGGTTACATATGCAGAGAAAAGTAATGTATATGGAGATAAGTTACATATAATTATGGAGATAAGTCATGTATATTGAGGTAAATTATGTACACGGAGGTAAGCTATATGCTTGGATGTAATTTACAAATATACAGAGGTGAATTACTTGTGGGGAGGTAAGTTATAAGTAAATGTATCACCATCATTGGCAGACAGTTGTAAACTTTGTACGGAGGCAAACTATCTTGCAGACAGATAGGTATAGGACTAGTAATTTTCTTTTTGTATGCCTTCCTTACCATTCTGGTGACGATGCAGGGTTGGATACTTGTGTTTTCACTAATTATGACTTAGCACGGAGCATCCCGTGTGGGTCAGGACCCGCTGCGATTTCATTGAACTCCTCATGATCCCTATAGTTGCCCCAACATCTTATAAGAATACACGTCAACTCTGAAGTAAAATTAATCAACTTACTAAGCAGGTGTGATGCTTCAGAGACCTTGGATAGTTCCTGCTAACCTATGGTTTCTCACGGACTCTTTTGCTATAGACAGAATACGCCACTTTACAGTACAGGCTGACCTCCTAAACCTGAGGCATGTTGGAGTGGTGAGACCTAGGTTAAATGTGATAGTGCATGGTTTATGCCTCCAATCAGTGACAGTCAGTGTCACCGCTCCAATAATCAAGTGAAAAAAAGCAATTGATCTTTATGAATTAACAATAAGAAATGGAATGGGCACAACACCAGCAGTTAAATGACATTATGTCACTGAGCAGTCAATGACTAGTAGCTCGGTGGCTCCCAGTATGAGAGGGTCATACTCACAATGATGACCCGCGTGACCTGGATTTGAACCAAGGTTCTCATGGTTGTAACCCCAGTAATGCTCAGCTATCCCACCATCTAACATATGGATTGCACAATACAATCACAGTAAGTATAGGTTGTTTCTGTTATACTGAATTGGGTTCACAATATTATTATTTAAAGTATTTATCACGGGCCATCTGAAATAAGAGGTTTCACACAGTGGCGGCCATCTTGGTCACTAAATTATTGTATACCAACAGGAAATAACCATGGAGTGGCAATCCGACTGAGATATGACAGGATATCAGGACAGCAGTCCTTAGAGATCCTGGCAGCGAGAGACAATCACACTGGCTCCATTACGATCCGCTGGGATTTCGGAATTGAGATGAATTCCTGGGCTCATCACTGCTTCACATGGCAAGGGATGCAAACCTGGAAGGTTAGTAGGGGATGGCGGATGGGATGGAAGGGGTCAGATTCGGGTGGGGTGAAGTGGGGTAGGATAACGTGGGGCTGAGTGGGTAGGTCAGATTTGGAGAGGATCAGGT
>Ga0224501_10003226_pt1 | contig 12834 bp, 8 predicted proteins | sample SF_Oct11_sed_USG_4_FD_169105 | JGI IMG/M metagenome (GOLD analysis project Ga0224501, IMG submission 169105) | Sediment microbial communities from San Francisco Bay, California, United States - SF_Oct11_sed_USGS_8_1 | ecosystem: Environmental > Aquatic > Marine > Sediment | place: USA... | reverse complement strand
CGGATTTGGTGGATATTATCAAAAGATCCCGAGTTAAACTCCTAGTTCCTATGACTTCAACAAGCCACAGGTTTAGAACATCTGTTAACTGAAACAGTGGAGCAAAAAAAGTTAAAATAAAAAAAACTGTATCAAGGTGTGCGTGTATCCTGCAGAAGAGACAGTGGACGAATGGGCCAAGGCAGAACGGGAAGCCCAAGAGGAGAAACAGCAGAGACTGCGTGAAAAAATAAAGGCCGACGAACAGAAGGCGGTCGAGGAGGAGATCAAACGACGCCAGGAAGAGAAAAAAGAGCAGTTACGTCAAGAGAAAGAGAGGGTAAGATTGAAAGTGAATCAATGTGTCCCAAAACCTACCTGTGTCCAATAAAAATTCGTACTGAGCAAGTGATGTAGTAAAAAAATACGGTTAAATGTCGGAATTCTCAAATGAACTTATCCCGCGTGGCAAAAATTGTCGCAAAAGACATCATAGCGGGTCCACGTTATTACATTTGCGCGCTAGTAGCATGATAGTTATGGCAGGTCACGTGCATTACCGGGAATTCCCGGGCAATATCGGCCAAACATGGCTCTACGCTCACTTTTGGAGAGAGTGGAGTGGAGCGAGTTCTCCCACGCCAGACCCATACAACTTATATACAACCTCAGGAATGTGTCAATGGTGATGGGGTGCCCCAAATATTGGGATATCCTCTGGAAGGCCTGGTAGAAAATGACCAATTTTCAGTGCCTGGCTATTGACTAGTCATCAAGCTCACTGTATTACACTGTATTACAGGTCATATAATCAATCGATTAGGCTCCGCCTTTTTTAAAACATTTTTCAGCAAATTTGCCATATTTAGCACGGATTTAAGGGCACTTCTACTGTGCCCATTGTACTGTAATTTGACTCAGGTAGGTTTGAAGACATGCTGATTCTGATAAGCCAAAACAATTTGCCTCGTCATCCAAACCTTAACCACTGTTTCAGCTGTTATCCTAGCCTGTTATCCTCCCAGATCTGTGTACAAGGCAGCACATGTGACCAGCCAGGGATATTCCTTTTAAATAATCCGCCATGGTCAGGTATTGGACCAGGGACACGGACAGTGATACGCATTCATTCTTCCAATGAACTATCATGACTGTGAGGGGATGTGTTGGAGGAAAGGTATACTGGTGAAGGCAGGTTTGTCATGACCTGTTATGGTCGTGGTGACATGGGATGGTACTGAGATGGTTTCCTGCAGCCTTCCTCAGGTTCCTACTTGGTGATCGGTCAGCCTAAGCCATCTGTTCAGGCATCCCCCGCCGGTACTCGGCTTCTCTTCTCAATAAGGGAGAGGTGGATCTTAAACAACCATGGATGATCACTATCTTCTAGTTCGGACCTTCATTTCTTTCATGGTGATCCGAAGCCACTTTAGAAAACTGAGATGAGAGGCTTGTTATAGACCTGTACCCATGAAAAGTCCCACCAGTACTAGGTTTTTAGTTTTCTCCAATATTACGTTCAATTTTGAGTTCTACTCGATGTTATGAGGGAGTAAAGATCATTAGGTCGCTAAATTTTAGTAATTAGATCCCATTTTATTTCTATTTGGGCCGTAGGTATTCTAGTGACCGATATTCGTTTTGTGGAACAAGACCACTCGCTATCGCAGTAACAAATGCGGAGCTGCCTCCCTTTAAGAATGGGTAACACAACTCTGAAAGTGCGTCTACCATCGGCCCTGTCATAACCCTTCTAACCGGGAATTGACAATTTATGATATGTTCCTTTTTAGTTTTTAAAAGAAATGGCCGAGAAAGCTGCGGCCAAAAAAGCTGAGGAAGAAAAGGCTGTAGCTGAAAAGGCGGAAGCTGAAAAGGAGGAGGCTGAAAGGGCTGCCGCTGAAAAAGCAGAGGCTGAAAGAGCTGCAGCTGAGAAAGCTGCCGCCGAAAAAGCTGCAGCTAAAAAGGCGGAAGCTGAAAAGGAGGAGACTGAAAGGGCTGCCGCTGAAAAAGCTGCAGCGGAAAAGGCTGCCGCCGAAAAAGCTGCAGCTGAAAAGGCAGAAGCCGAAAAGGCGGAAGCTGAAAAAGAGGAAACTGAAAGGGCTGCCGCTGAAAAAGCAGAGGCTGAAAGAGCTGCAGCTGAAAAAGCAGAGGCTGAAAAGGCTGCTGCCGAAAAAGCAGAGGCTGAAAAAGCTGCAGCTGAAAAGGCGGAGTCTGAAAAAGCTGCAGCTGAAAAGGCAGAGGCTGAAAAAGCTGCAGCTGAAAAGGCAGAAGCCGAAAAGGAGGAGGCTGAAAGGGCTGCCACTGAAAAAGCAGAGGCTGAAAAAGCTGCAGCTGAAGAGGCAGAGGCTGAGGCTGAAAAAGCTGCAGCTGAAAAGGCTGCCGCCGAAAAGGCCGCTGCCGAAAAAGCTGCAGCTGAAAAGGCTGCCGCCGAAAAAGCTGCAACTGAACAGGCGGAGGCTGCAAAAGCTGCGGCTGAAAAGGCGGAGGCTGAAAAAGCTGCAGCTGAAGAGGCGGCTGCTGCGAAAGTTGAGGCCGATAAACTCCAGGCCGCACAGGCTGCTAAAGCAGCTGCTGATAAAGCAGAATCTGAAGCCATTGCCAGTAAACAAGCCGAGGCTGAGAGGTTGAAACATGCCCAGGAGATGGAGCTTGCCGCTGAGGTAGGTTTGACCAAATCTCCTGGAACCAAATAATGCAAATATTATAGCACTCTGGGAATTATGTCCAAAAGTTCGAGAATTTGACCTAATTTCCTTTTGAATTCGACAATCCGCTCTAGTCTAGTAGCGCAGTTGCTGCATTAGATTGAGAACACATTCTTCCCTCGTGCAGCCTGGTCACATTTAGCATATTTAGACTGTTACTGAGATAACTGTAATAGACATTCGGCAAAAGTAGGGTGGATATAGCAGCATATATTTGGTTATGGGGTCCAGCCCTCTAAAAGTACGGGATAACCAATGGCCTAGTAGGTTGCACATTTGGCTTTGGAGTGGGATTCCAATCCAAGTGTGCGTCACATTGTGTTTCCTCCCTCGTCAGATTCGGATCACGTTGTTAGATAACAGAGGGTGCCAACTCCATGGGGCAAGGACCATCCTGAAAGCAAGCCATTGACTTAGTGATGCCATCCATGTGAAATAAGATGATTTTGTTTTACCTCCCATGATTCCGAGTTCCCACCACTTCTGGGCCAACTCCGGGCTTAGGAGATCAGCTGAACAAAATGGCTTATTAGCCGCATAGAACGTTAGAAAAACTTTATCCTCCTGGTCGTGAAAAATGTGTTTCTGTTTTTGTTTTAGAAGGAAAGGGAGCGTCTTGAAACTATTCGAAAACAGGACGAGGAACTGCAGAAGAAACGTTTGGAACTTGAAGCTCAAATGCAGAAACCTGCCCAGGTTAGTGAGTGCACACTGCGATCATCACTCAGCCTAAAGGAAAATTATTTGTCCTTTGGGCGGAACAAGTTTTCAAATCTTGAAATAACCAAATCACCTAGTCCAATAAATTAAAGTCTTTCTGAATTGAGTCTTCATTGAGTCAAACCATTTGATCGCAGGTATAGCATGCAGTTGGTTAAAGGGGTTATGACATGGGCAAAAGTGACTTCACTTGGTTGTAGATTCTGAAGCCTACCATGAACAAATGGGCCCAATACCCAGTTCAAATGAAAGCTTAGATATAGCCCTATCCAATGTGCATACTTAGAGCCCTCAATGACGTACTTTTTAGACCGTTGATGCACCAGAATTGGCCTCGAGATAGGAAATTAACACAGAGCTGTTGGTGTTTGTCTTGATTTCTCGGCTTACGTGCCGGTGTTTGGCAAATGGGTTTGCATGTGTATACTAGACTTGCAGTTACACAAGTCTGAATAGAGAAAACGTGCAACAAAAGAATAGAAATAGGGTTGCAGAGCGCAGTTTTTCACCTCTGTCAACGAGCGTTAGTGCCATTATTGCGCAATTATAGAGGCCCAAATGCAACGCCTCTATTTAGGGCTAGGGAAAACCGGCAAAGTGCTTCTTATAACTTATAGGTTTTCTCCAATCTTACGTTCAAACACAAGTTCTACTCGATGTTATAAGGGGGTGAAGAACACTAGGTTACTAAGTTTCAGTAATTAGATCCCATTTTATTTCTATTTGGGCCGTAGTTATTCGAGTGACCGATATGCGGTTTGTGGGAAAAGACCACACACTATCGCTGCAATGAATGTGGAGTTGACTCCCTTTAAGAATGGGGGACACAACTCCGAAAAGTGTCGACCATCGACCGTGTCATAACCCCTTTAATAGCTGGTAAAGCTATAATTTACTCATGCCCATGCTAGCTGGTTTTAAATCGCCTTCTCCGGGCTCTCTAATTGTTTCTAGCAATCTTTTACACCGGAACATCATTTTAAATGCTAAAACACCTGGCCCCATCCCCGACAGTCTACCTTCATTTAAAAGCATTCATGGTTAGGTCAACCTTTACCGGCTTGGCGGTAGCTGTCCAGAGGTCATGCTTTCGACTCTCGGAAACTTGGCAAACTTTGAAAAAATTGAAAGTCATGTCAGCTCAGCTAAATTCCTATTTAAAACCAAAACTAACTACTGCTGGTAGTGGTTACTGCGGCTGGTTGAGCTGGGATGACAACACCATTTATAACCAGCTATTGATTATTAGGCATAGACCCCTGGTCCTCAGCATCAAACCTCAGAGGGCCACATTTTACCGATGTAGAGCATCCAGTGGGTCGCCATAAATCCTTGGTCATATACAAATGATTCATTCAGTCCACATTCTTGGAAGCGTGTGAAAATTTGAAATGTCAGGAAAGCCACCAAAATTTGTCAAAACAGCCACCTGTCAACTTCCATTATGACATTCACAGGCTGGGGAAAGTGCAGAAAGACAACTGAAGCCTACAGCGGATGCCAGCAAGCCAACCCAAGGTACTATTGAATCTCTTAACTCATAGATTTGACTCTGTATGGGACACACCATAGACCACACATTTCTATTGGGCATACCATGGGCTGTCCATGAAAATGAAACTTGGATTATTATACCCGTGAGTAGTAAATTTCCCTACACGCTCACTCTCTGTTTGTTTAGTGGTGGAGGTTACTCCTATTGACGTGTCGGTGATGGTGGATGGCCCGATTACACCCACACCGCTCGTGGCGGACGAACCAGTCAAACATCAGCCAGTGAACCCTTCTCCTCCAATTCTAGATGAGTCTGCGACCAGCGGTAAAAATGCATCAGAGCTAGATGCCCAGATGAGTAAAACCCCACAGGAAGTTAAAGAACGCATCGGTACGTATACTTCAGAAGCTCTCTCAGAGTGCATCTTTTTGTACACACTTTCTATCTATTGGCTGTTCAAATAGTCTATCCGCTTTAAAATTGAAATGTAAATTCAGGCAGCTGCGGGTAAATAGATGCCATACACTGACCAGAAAATGGCTCTCGAAATACCTATAGTGCGTGATCAATCGTCCAATGTTTCACCGCAATTGGTTCGTTGTAACACACAATGATTGTTCCACTTAAACAGGAGATGTACAGGACCAGGGGAACAATGGCTAATGGAGCCTGTCACTTGTGTCATCTTTTTTTCTCCATTTAAACAGTTTTATTGAGGTTTTCTGACAAGTATATCAAAATAACCTTTTGACCTCATAATAACAAAAAGAAAATACAAGTATACATACATATAAACCACAAAAAGAATGGCGTAAAATTACAAAGTTTCATAAGTGCAAATAATGTATTTTGGTAAGAAAATGTTCCAAGATTTGTAAGATATATTTTACTTACCGGAGGCAGTCATTGTGTGTTGCAATGTACCTATTGCGATCAAACTTTGGTTTATCATTGATTACGCGCTTGAATATTGTAATAGCCATTTTATTGTCAATTCCTATACAGTGCAGGCTATGTAATCGCCCGTATTTGACTGAATACACAGGTTTTTAATCGGATAGACTATAGGAAATGCATATGTGAAGCATGCTAGATAGACTGGTGCTGGAACACACAGTACCAGTAATGGCTGAAACCAGGTAGTGGTAGCCATGACCATGAGTAGCTAGTGAGTGACCTTGACTTTTTTATTAGTACCGGAGCCTCGGGGAGTGCTGGCATCTCTGACTTCCTGGTTTAGTTCAGGTATATCACCCGCTTGCCTCTTTCTAGCTAGCCGTCATCGTTGTGATGTTCGCTGAATGGCTTGAAGTTTGATTCTGTTTCTGTTAGCGTAATTACTTTCCCGCTAATCCTCGCTGCACACTGACCCGTGATTGGCTATTCTTTTGACTAAAATGCCCCTTTGTGATTGTTGTGATTTGCATGACACTTTCCCTCAAATCCAAATCACGCACATGTAGTTGTAGTAATCCGGAAATTATACTCGTAATCAGTCGGAACCCGCGGGAGTTTTCATTTGCATGCCCTCCTGAACATGGGTTTTTACTCTGCTCTGCGACAGCAACCATCTTAAATAGGGAATTCTGGCAAATCTGCAGTTGCCTTATTGTGAAAGTCGGAAGCAATTACATTGGCCCTTTAAAGACGTAGTATTCAGAATCTGGATTAAATCCAAGAAATAAATTGTGTGAAGCGGGCCTTCTCCTTTGTATCTCTGTCCAAAGGGACTGAAATCTTTCAAATTACCTTGAATTATTTTACTTTCAAACGAACACAAATTACTTCTTCCGATGCCTATGGCTCTTGGATTTTTTTGGCGTACGGTTGAATATGAACACTGTTACCAACTACCTCGTACTAAACCATGGAAGATTCCCATTGTTCCAATCCCGCTATGATTGACCAATCACGCCAGGACACATCTTTCGCAAGGGACCACACACAAACACATGTTACCATCATGTTACAATTTTCACAATCGCCTCGGTCAAAACAAAACTTTTCGAGACAACTAATCTAAGTTATCAGTGTAAAGTAAAACTTTTCTAATCAAATTCAAATCAAATACAATCATCCTTCTAGGTGGTGGTGGGGTTGATGCCGCAGCTGTTTCAGAGCCTGTAAAGACACCAGGTTAGTCCTTTCCGACTAGACTCAATGCCCATCATCACATCACGCTCAGTGCTTTGATACCGCGCAATGCTAATATTGCATCAATGCCTATCAACTAAATTCCATCTTTAGTTGGCCTCTAGCTTTTAATCCCGTGCCGTCTGGTTTTCACTACTTTATTCCAGCTGCACGCCCCACTTCTTAATGTTCTCCATGATTCATTGTATTCTGCACTACCCTGTTAATCCACCAGGTCATAGCCAGAATGGTAAATCGCATATCAACAGTCGAAATACTACAACAAACGCTCGCTACCCATCTGAGACAGACAACCCATCAAAAGCTACAAACAAGCCAACAGGAAAACTCTCAACAACGCCACCCAAGCCTACTGGTTCCTCCGCATCGCATCTAGCCAAAGATGCCAAGATTGAACCAAAACCCAAATTCAAACGCACTGAAAAATTTATTACGAAGTCTGGTTCCAAACCCACTGAGATTAAAAAACACATGGCACCTAAGTCAATGGATAAAAATACTAGTAATGGAACGGACTCGGTCACAGCAGATTCTAAACCTGAGCCTGCATCCGGCTCCGCTAAAGACAGTAGTACTCCATTGACTAAATCTCAGACGGTCCCACCCATACCCATTCCTACTGATTCAACAATCTCTAGCTCAAGATCGGAAGACTTAAAACTGATCAAGCCATCACCAAAAAGCCCGGCTCAGAAAGGGTCAAAGGCCAAAGTGGAATCTGTATACCCTAACCAATCTACTATGAAAGGCTCGAAACATCTGGAGAAAAAATCAGCTCATTCAGTACACAAAGAAGTCAAAACGGGTATGGCCGTCACAGAGCCAACCGCCTCACTGCGAAGGATGGATATTAAAACAAATGACCAAAGTGCAAAACCGTCAAAATTGAATCCGATTTCCACGAAACCTTCTGCTCACAAGCTAAATGATGCGCCATCTGAGGTCTCCACGTCAAAAGAGGGTAAAAGCACAAATTCGTCCCATCCAATTGCCAGTGCTACTCAGTCTCAGAGGTTAGAGGTCATGGGCAAGTCTGATGCAGACATTGCCAAGAATGTCGAGCCAGAGTTGCGCTCCCAGCCATTAGATTCATTCTCGTCCAACGAAAACATGCTGGCTGAAAAAAACGCAGTTCCAACCAGCTCACACAAGGCGGATTCAGAAAAAGAAGAGACAGACGCTGAACCCAAGACTCTCAACCAGTCTGACCCAGGCCCAGCCAGTGGACACCAGTCCGCTGTTGATACTAATAGCAAAGACACTCTGCATGCTACTGCGTACAACACAGCAATGAACGATATCACTACAAGTGGTTCTATAACTGGTACCAGCTCAGCCGAAGTGGATCCTCTCGATACGAGTCATTCATCTGATATAGAAAAACGAGTTGGTGAGACCCCTCCACTGGTTATGGACACTCGGGCAATAAATCCCTGTTTGGAGAGATCTCTCTATGTTTGTTGATTGTCCCCGCGTTTTGTATTACATGGTGGTGACAGACCGCTCTCCTAATACCGCTCCCTGCGTGGCTCCGGCTTCTTCGTCGTATAACACTCTCATACCTCACTGACATCGAATCATCATACCTCCTACCTTGTTGTCGAGTAACTCTCAACCCTACCGCATTGTTGTTGGCGAGTGGGTCGTGTCTGTTGGTAAGGTGTGACTTAAATGACGTAGAGAAAATAACATTTGCTGTCTTATGTTATTGAAGTAAATCAGTTTTCTAAGCTTGGTAAGGTAGATGACTAAATTATACTCGAAAATGAAATTCGACTATGAATTTGGCTGATGGGAATGATAACCTTGAATAAAAAAATGCCATATGTCCAAGTTCACTGCTGCCTTATAAATACCATTGAAAGTTTCACGGACCAAGGTGACTATATTAGCTCATCAGTATTAAGCAACGAGCTGCACTGTCCGTCCATCACAACCTTCACAATAAATATTCAGTTCCACCGTTCAGGTTTTGAGAATAGTGGGATAGCTCGGTGGCTAGAACGATTGACTCAGGATCGAATGATTCCGGGTTCAAGTCCTAGCCATGCTGAGCGCCTACTGTGAGGATGCTCACATATTTCCCAAATCCTACCGCTCCAGCAACCCTCAGGCTTAGGAGATCCGTTCAACAGGATGGTCAAGTGTCCGAGTAAAGAAATTTCAGGTCTCATGTGACCGTTCGCTGTTAGATTACTCATTAATTTTTACTTTATTTTAGAAGAACAGGAAAATGAAGCCAAATTGTTAGGTGAAGAGGGGAGTGAATTGGCAGAAAATGGTGAGAGCAGTTACAACGCTGTTTCGGACCCATCCGCTAGTCCTGGGGAGGAGTTCGAGTCTGGTGAAGCTAGCTCGGTGGGATCGGAGGAGTTGCGGAGCTCAGGTGATGGTGCTCCAGTAGAGAATTTGGACAGTTCCTCAACTCAAACTGAAGACACTAATGCAAGTGCCCCACCGCAAACAGAAGCGACCATGGAAAACGTTGTTCCGAAAACTGAAGCTACAACGAAGAATCCCCCACCTGAAACTGAAGTCACAAGCGAAGGCACCCCATCGGTAACTAGGACCATTAATGGTGACACCCCATCTGAAACTGCAGCAACTAAAAATGTAACCCCACCTGAAACCGAGAGTTTCAATACAGGCACCCCACCTGAAATGAAAACATCCGGTGAGACCACCCCTCCTGAAACTGAAGAAACAAATCCAAGTGCCACCCCGGTCGAAACTGAAGTTGCCTCGCCTAAAACCCAAACTACTGAAAGCACGAGTACTGAAACCGAAGGACCAAGCGAAGGTGTCCCCGTTGACTCTATTCCCACTGGTGGTGATGACAACCTGACAGATAATACTGTGTCTGATGAAACCGTCTTAACAGAGACACTACCCATTACCGACATGAAGGAGACTGAAAATGAGGCATCTACCGACTCCGTCACTTCTACTGGTGAAAATAGCCCCGATGTGTCTACAGAAACGCCCGTTATAGAGTCAAATCCTCCTCAGGTTATCAGCGACGATGCTGGGAGCGAGGAAGTAGCTGTCGGGGAGGAGGGTAACGCCGCAGGAATGAAGTCTGATGGAAACCCGATCGAAGATTGGATGAATGAAAAAAACCCAGAGGAAGAGATGATGGCTGATGAACAGCCGGATACAGAGGGTGCGTATGTTTGTCAAGTCTTTCTCATTTCTTGGTCATCCTATTTAATGGGACTCCCAAACCCGAGGCTTGTAGGAGTGGGAGAAGCTGTGATACTCACTAAGGGAGCCCGCCATGACAGGGATTCGTTGGTCTCAGTTGCAAGCTCAGCGCTCTACCACTGAGCTATGCCGCTGTCCCATTTTTATACTGTATATGCTGTAGTCCATCTTATTTTGTACAACTCCTAATACATAAGCTTCTTCAGAGCAGTTAAATCCGGGGAATATGTAGCGACAGTCAGGCATTGTTAGGACTTGAACCAAGAATCTTTTGATCGCTACCCAAGCGCTGTCACTATCCCACTTCCCCATAATGCTCTATATTCACTGACCTATCCCACCATCCCATAGTGCTCTGGGCACTGAGTCCCATCCCACTATCCCATAGTGCTCCAGCCAAAAAGTTTCGGTGTTCACTTTTATAACTCGACCATTCCAATCGCTCTTTCAACTCGTCATACCCGGAATTGTCGAAGACATCCAACTTGTGATACCTGTTTTGGAGCTCAGAACCATGCGGAGAAATCCCCTTCATGGGAGGTGTGGGAGTTTCACCCACACACTCCTCCTCTGAGCTGTCTTTTAGAGGTCTCATTGAGGGGGTTTGCGAAATCTGCATCCAGGCAGACCATGTCAGATCTCAGGACTGAATTATGGGCACTCATCATTGGCTTTATATAAGGATTCGAACCCATAACTCGTGGTACTCGAACCACACATTCTAATTAACGCATTACACATGCTGCCATGATACAATGATACAAGGTTCTCTATTTTTCTCTGTAGATGAAGGCTACAACAGCGAGAAAGGTGAGTTCTTCTGCCTTCGAATTATTCCGTTTCCCCTGATACTAATCATCTACCTTTGGCCAAACTCGCTAGGTTCGACTGTTTGCAGATATATAGAACTAATTTGGTAAATGGATCATGTCATAAGAAAAGCAACATACTTCCGCCGAGTTCTAGATAAAACCAGTGCCTCAGAGCCAAGTAAAATCGCTATGGTCGAAGATTAGGTTAGACTGGTCAATCTGGCTTTGAGGCTCAACTTATCCAATGATTAAAACTTGTCAATGGTTTCAAGCCATCGGATTTTCAATATCTCCAGGTTTTTGACTGAGGATATCCATGAAGTGAAATCTTTAATATAGGCCAGTTATTACGCATACGTGCTAATGAGAAGCAAACGGAAAAACACAAAACTAATTGATAAGGGTCAAGATCATTCACGGATGTCAAAAATCCACCTCTCCCTACTTGTTAGGAATAGCCAATTTCTCGGCGGATGTTGTGTAAACAGATGTTCTAGGTTGACAGACTCCCCAACCTCCCAGGACCATTGATTCAGTCTTGTGGTGCCTGCTTAGCACTGAATTAGCGGGTACCCTGATCAAGTGTGAGTTGTCATGGGAAAGCCAGCTTACTACACTATGAACTCCCCTATCCCCAGCTGCTATTTGGCTTGCCACATAACCCCATACTCAGTAATGAGTGAGCGTCTATTTTTATCCTTTTTGTCCTTTCACAGAGTCGGCAGAAGAACCGGGTAAGACGGAGCCTTACATCGATGACCTTCCACCCAGAACCCTGGTAGATATTCCGGATGCCAAACCTGATTCCAATTCTGACACAGCGGCTGCAGTAACCGATGAAGAGGCAGCTAGTGATGACACGGCAGCGAACGAAGAGCTCTCAACGCCATCTCCCTCCAGCGCAAATGTGGATTCGGTGAGTCGTGAGAATGACACCGAGCTATCTGAATATCGCATCAAATCGGTAATTGGAAATGGATATAGCTTGCTCTGAATCGTTGGGACTATTGGGTACAAACTGTCCTTGGTAATCTTGGAATCTCATCGCCCTAGCCGTCAGGCATCATGAATGCCTGTCCACAGGTGGTACAAAAACATCGCTAGTTTGCTACGTCTACAACTTTTCGACCGACCTGAGAGTACAAAGAACTTGATTCGCCCGCCGTGCTTTTACCGACTGTCTAAGAACAATCCGATGTAACCTCTCATACATTTTAATGGCCGTGTGGGAAAGTGTCTGCTAGTGAGCCAATGGGTACCGGTATTAAAACGACAAATGTTACAAATATAAGATCAACGACAAATGCTATAATGTTAAAATCAATGACAAACGTTAAAACGTTTTAACCTTTGTCAGCGTTTTAACATTTGTCAGCGTTTCAACATTTATCAGCGTTTTAACATTTGTCATTTCAACAACCGGCAACAGTATAGCCGAAATGGGGCGCCACTCGTTTTTCTCGCCACCTTCCCCAGCTCTGAAGAAAGTCGCGTGCCCATTTACTGCTGGGTGAGCACTTTTGAAAAGTCTCACACAAACTGTGTTTTAAACCCGAGACCTCCAGCACCAGTGGCGAGCTCTCTTACTACTCAGCCACAGCACTTTTGGGGTATCTCGGTAATTCAGATATCAGGTCAGCACTTTTGGGGTATCTCGGTAATTCAGATATCAGGTCAGCACTTTTGGGCTATCTCGGTAATTCAGATATCAGGTCAGCACTTTTGGGCTATCTCGGTAATTCAGATATCAGGTCAGCACTTT
>Ga0224501_10003225_pt1 | contig 12835 bp, 9 predicted proteins | sample SF_Oct11_sed_USG_4_FD_169105 | JGI IMG/M metagenome (GOLD analysis project Ga0224501, IMG submission 169105) | Sediment microbial communities from San Francisco Bay, California, United States - SF_Oct11_sed_USGS_8_1 | ecosystem: Environmental > Aquatic > Marine > Sediment | place: USA... | reverse complement strand
TGATTGCGGGGAAAAGGGGGCTTAAAAGGGAGATCACCGTCCCCCGCATTCAGAAGCCCGGTTTAGCCCTTCTGGGTGATATTGAGTATCTGCGCAGTGGCAGAATCCAGATACTGGGAGCGAGCGAGATACACTATCTGGAGAAGCTGAGCCCCTCCGAGAGGTCTCGGGCGCTGCATAAGATTTGCTCATATGGCTTGGCCTGTTTTATTGTAACCAAGGAGTTGGAGCCCCCCAGCGAGCTGGTTGAGCAGGCAAACCGCTTTGACATAACCCTCCTGCAGACCCCTTTGGTGAGCTCGGTATGTATTGACAAGGTGACCGATTTCCTCGATAATCGCTTAGCCCCCCGTACCAATCTCCATGGAGACCTGATGGATGTGTATGGGGTAGGGGTTTTGATTATCGGGGAGAGCGGCATCGGGAAGAGCGAGTGCGCTCTCGACCTGATCGTTCGCGGGCATCGCCTGGTTGCTGATGATATGATTGAGATAAAGAGACGGATAGGGAATATCCTTATGGGGAGCGGACCAGAGCTCATTCGTCACCAAATGGAGCTGAGGGGCTTGGGTCTCATAAGTATTAAAGACCTCTTCGGGGTAGCCTCTATTCGCCATGAGAAGATAGTGGACCTGGTGGTGTCGCTGGAGCAGTGGGATGAGGCGCAGAAGTACGACCGTCTGGGCATCGATGAGATGCAGTACGAGATCCTGGGGATTAATGTTCCTCTGATACGGATGCCTGTTGCCCCCGGTAGAAACATTTCCATCCTCATCGAGGTAGCCGCCCGCAATCATCTATTGAAGTTAAAGGGTTATCATGCGGCGCGGGATTTCGTGGACAGGTATGATAAAAAGGTGAGGATTAATCCCCTTACCGAGGGCTTCCGCGCTGACGATGGTGAGCAGTAGTGAATGATTTTCAATTAGTGATCATCACAGGGCTATCGGGTTCTGGCAAGACCCTTACCAGCCGCTGCTTTGAAGACCTGGGGTATTATTGCGTTGATAACCTGCCCGTAAAGTTGATTCCCACCTTCATCGACCTGTGCTCCAAAACCACCGAGGAGATCTCCAAGATTGCATTAGTCATTGATATAAGGGAAAGGGATTTTCTGGGGGATTTCGACCATGTGTATGAAGAGCTGAAGAGGTCTTATAAGGTGAAGCTCATCTTTCTGGAGGCTTCGGACGAGGCTTTGATTCGGCGTTACAGCGAATCCCGACGCCCTCATCCCCTGTGCCCCGACAACAACATCATCGCAGGCATTCAGCGGGAAAGGAAGATACTGCAAGGAGTGCGGCAGCATGCCGACCTGAAAATTGATACCTCAAAGCTAACTGTACACGAACTGAAGAACTTCATCATCGACCACATTGAGGGAGATAGGAGGAAATCTATCCTTTTGTCGATTGTCAGTTTCGGTTATAAATATGGTATACCTTATGATTCCGATCTGATGTTTGATATCCGATTCTTGCCCAATCCCTATTTTACCGAGAAGCTACGGGATAAAAACGGGCTCCATAAACGGGTGGAGGAGTTTGTCACCTCTAATTCGCACTACAAGGAGTTTATAACCAAGGTCGAAGACCTGCTGACATTCCTCATCCCACACTACATTGAGGAGGGAAAGACCTATTTAACCATCTCCATCGGGTGCACAGGGGGTCGCCATCGTTCTGTGGTTGTGGCAAATAAGATAAAAGATATTCTGAGTAAAAATAATTATAAGGTAAAGCTGGTTCACCGGGATATCGATAAGGAATAAAGGTTGCCTTTGAAGAAATAGCCTTATCTGCCCGATGGAGGGCAAAGCTCTTAAGGAGAGAAAGGGATGGTCGGCGTACTGGTGGTTACCCACGGTCAACTGGCAAAAGAGCTGGTCAACGCTGCTGAGATGATTGTGGGGAAGATGGGAAACATTGCTACCATATCTATCGGCTGGAACGACAATGTAGCCGAAGCCCGTCAGAAGCTCTCTGAGGGTATCAAAAAGGTGGACACCGGTCGAGGGGTTATAATATTGACCGATATGTTCGGTGGAACCCCCACCAATATCAGCCTCCCCTTTCTGAAAGAAAACCAGGTGGAGGTTGTCACCGGTGTCAACCTTCCCATGCTCATAAAGCTGTTCAGCCTCCAGAAGGAGAATATGGGGCTCGTCGAGATTGCGCGCAAGGTGCAGGAGAGAGGGCAGCAGTGCGTTTATGTAGCCAGCGATGTGTTGTCCTCTCGTTCCAAGCCTCGATGATATAATAGGTGGTTATGGTTTCCAAAGAGGTCGTTATCCGAAACGAACTCGGATTGCATGCCCGCGCGGCTGCCAAATTCGTCAACCTGGCTAATAGGTTCGCATCTGCCATTCGGGTCAGCAGAGATACTCTGACCGTGGATGGCAAGAGTATTATGGGAGTGCTCCTGCTTGCAGCAACCTGCGGCACCGCTCTCACCCTCACCGCTGAGGGGGAGGACGAGCAGAAGGCTATAGCCGCACTAAGCAAGCTTGTGGAGCGAGACTTCAAAGAAACTGGTTAAAAAAGAATGAACAGGGAGCAGATGTTAAGGGGTGTAGGCGTATCACCCGGTATAGCCATAGGTAAAGCGCTCATCTTTAAGGTGGAAGGAGCAGTCCTTGGACACCGAACCATAGCCGATGATGAGGTGACTCGAGAGCTGCAGAGGTTAGAGAAGGCTATTAAAAAATCCAAGCAGCAACTGGTCAGCTTGAAGAATAAAGTGAGCAAAGAGGCAGGAAAGGATTTCGCCCGCATCTTTGATGCTCACATCCTGATGCTGGAGGACGAAGTTCTGATAAACGCCATCCGCAATCTGGTGAAGGAGCAGCGTATCAATGTGGAATGGGCGCTGAAAGAAGTGCGCGACCGGCTGATCAGCTTGTTCGCCCAATTTAATGATGAATATATGCAGGACCGAGGAATTGATGTGGAGGATGTGTGGCAGCGCATCCAATCAAACCTCTCCCTTAATCCTACCCTTAATGCCGCCAATCTCTCGGAAGAGGGAATTCTGATTGCTCCCAACATCTCCCCCTCAGAGCTGGCTCAGATGGATAAGAAGCTCCTGCGGGGGTTTGTTACCGATGCAGGTGGTCGCACCTCTCACACCGGTATCTTGGCTCGTTCCCTGAAGATACCCGCAGTAATCGGTCTATCCGATGTAACCTCTCGGGTGAAGGAGGGGGACCTTCTGTTAATCGATGGGAATGAGGGAGTGGTAATTGTCAATCCCAACCTTACCCTCATTCAGGAATACGAAAGCAAAAAAAGAAGATACCAGGAGCATGAAGTAGAGCTCCTTAAAACAAAGGAGTTGCCGGCAGTTACCCTGGACGGGAAGAGGATTGCTCTGATGGCTAATATAGAGCTCCCCGAGGAGATAGATTCAGCCCTCCAGCATGCAGCAGAGGGGATAGGGCTCTTCCGCTCCGAGTTTCTCTACCTCAGACCCTCCTTCTCCCTTCCTTCGGAGGAGGAGATCTTCCTCCTTTACAGGGAACTGGCGGAGAAGCTGACTCCTTACCCGGCTACCATCAGAACCCTCGATTTAGGCGGGGATAAGATGAATAATTTGCCAGGAGTGAGCCATGAGGCTAACCCCTTTCTGGGGTTGCGCGCTATACGGTTCTGCTTCAAGCGGAAAGAGGTCTTCAAGACCCAGCTGCGGGCACTGCTGCGGGCCAGCGCCTATGGCAACCTGAGGATAATCCTCCCCATGATCTCCGGTATCGAAGAAATTCACCAGGCTAAGCTCATTCTGGAGGAGGTCAAGGAAGAGCTTCACAGTGAGCACATCCATTTCAATCCAAGAATCCCTATTGGGGTGCTGATAGAGATACCCTCGGCTGCTCTGATTGCCGATTTGCTGGCTAAGGAAGTCGACTTCTTCAGCATCGGCACCAACGACCTCATTCAATACCTCATCGCGGTGGACAGGTCTAATGTGAATGTGAGTTACCTCTACGAGCCGCTCCACCCGGCAATTATACGCTCGCTTAAGTTCATCGTAGATTCGGCGAAGAAGCACCAAATCCCGGTCTCTTTATGCGGTGAGATGGCTGGCGACCCGGCCGCTCTTATAATCTTATTAGGGCTTGGGCTGGATGAGTTGAGTATGAATCCTTACTCCATCCCCCTTATCAAGCGGCTTATCCGCTCTTTGAGCGTGGAGGAAACAAGGAGGATGGTGAGGGGGATTATGAGGTTGACCACCGCCCGCCAGGTGGAGGAATATCTCCTTGAAAGGTTAAGCAGGATGTTCCCGGAAGGATACCTGTAATCCAACCCTTTCTTTTAGGTGAAGGACATGAAGAGATTGCCCACCAAGTTTGATAAGCCCTGGGGCTATGAGCTGCTCTATGCCCACACCGATTCTTATGTGGGCAAAATCCTCCACCTCCAAGCCGGGCATCGGTTAAGCCTCCAATATCACCGGCTAAAGGATGAGACCATCTACCTCCTCAAAGGCTTGCTGGAGCTCGAGATGGAAGATGGGGGGAAGATGGTCTGCATGGAGATAACCCCCGGCAGTTGCTGCCATATCCCACCGGGCACCAAACACAGGATGAAAGCGCTTAAGGAGTGTCGTATATTAGAGGTTTCCACTCCCCACCTGACCGATGTCGTCCGTCTTGAGGACGATTACGGTCGGGAGGATAAATAATCAGACCCTCCTTAATTCACTTTTTTTCTTCCATCTCCTTCTTTTGAGGTTCTTCCTCACCCAGAATATATTTGTTAAACCACCTTAGCTGACGCTGGAATCGGTTCCGAATGTGATTGGGCTCCCTGGATATTCCATGACCCTCCCTTGGATAGCGGACAAACTCATGGGTAGCTTTGAGAAGCTTGAGGGCGGTGTACATCTCCACGGAGTTGCTGATAAAAGTGTTGGAGTCGGCGTCCCCGTGCATTATGAGCACCGGCGTGCGGATGTTCCTCACATAGCTGAACGCTGAGCGCTCCATATAGAGGTCTACCTTCTCCCAGTAGTAGTCCCCCAGATACTGCCGCTCCCAGTAGGGGATATTGGAATTGCTGAAGTCGGTGATAAGGTTGAAGATCCCATACATGGAGACAGCCGCCTTGAAGCGGTTGGTCTGGCTGATTATCCAGTTGGTCATATACCCGCCGTAGCTCCCTCCCATCACCCCCAGCCGGTCGGGGTCGGCAATCCCCCTTTCTATCAGGTAATCCACTCCGCTCATGATGTCTCGGTAATCCCCTCCTCCGATGTCCTTTATGTTGGCGGTCACGAACCTGTTGTCGTATCCCGAGCTTCCACGGAAGTTGGGAAGGAAAACCGCATAGCCCTGGGCGGCGAAGAGCTGGGCATTGCTGCTGCCGGTGAGGGTGTTCACCATTCTGCCAGCAGGCCCCCCATGCACCATCACAATAAGCGGGTATCTCTGCCCTTCTTGATACCCCAGGGGCTTAACCAATATTCCCTCTATGGTCCATCCATCGGTGCTCTTCCACCTGATCACCTCCTGAGGGGCGATAGCAAACTCCTGGAAATTTTTGTTGAGCTCGGTAATCGGTTTGGGATTCTTGTTGTCCGGGGTGGCGGTCCACAGCTGGGGGAAGGAGAGAGAGTCCTCAAGGAGGTAGACCAGCCGCCTCCCGTCCCGGGAGAGGTCAAACTGAGAGTAGGATTTATCCCCTTCAGTCAGGGGCTTTAACTTATCATTTCTGAGGGCGAGGGTGTAGAGATGGCTGTATACTCCCTGGGAGCACGAGAGGATAAGCTGCTCCCCGTCAGGAAACCATCGGTAACTGCCGACCGAGAGGTCCAGCTTGGTGGTGAGGTTCCTCGGGCTTCCCCCGTAGGCGGGGATAAGGTAGAGGTCGGTCTCCGAAGGCGAGAACTCAGGGTCGATTCCCTTCTGATAACAGAGCTGCCTCCCGTCGGGGGACCAGCTCACATCACCCTCTGCTCCCGGAAAGTCGGTCAACTGGTCTGTCTCGCCGTTTTCAAGGTTAAGAATCCAGATGTCCCTCTTCTTCCCATCGTTGGGGTCTCCGGTGTAGTTGGTTACATACGCTACCCTCTTCCCGTCAGGGGAGACCTCAAACTCTGAGAGCCCGTAATCCCCATCGAAGATTTTCGTCGTTTTTTTACTTTCAATGTTGACCTTCCACAGCTGGTTTCGGTATTTCTCTTCCCCCACCACATAGGAGTCGAACTTCTCCTTTTTCTTCCTCTCCTTCTCCTTCTTCTTCTCCTCCGAAGGTTGTTCCTTGGTTAGGTAGATTATCTCTTTCCCATCGGGCATCCAACGGAAGTTCATAATCCCTCCCTCCGCCTCGGTCAGCCTGACACCCTCACCACCGTCCACCGGAATCAGGAATATCTGGGGCTTCTCCTCCCGGGTGGAGGTAAAGGCGAGATAGGAGCCATCGGGCGACCACCGAGGGCTGCGCTCACTCTTCTGACTGTAGGTGAACTGCCTGGTAATCCCTCCTTCTATATCGGTCAGCCATATATGGCTTCGGAACACGCTCTCTTTGAAGTCCGGCTCCCCGATGACGAAGGCGACTTTGCTGCCATCGGGAGAGATAGCCACGGAACCGGGGACCTCAAAGCGGAGGACATCTTCAATGGTGAGCTTCTTCTCATCCTCTCCCCGGAGGACGGTCGCCATTACACATAGAGCTAATAAAAGAACCAAGAATGCTTTTTTCATCTCTGACCCCCTTTCATAATATAATGCCCTTAGACCTTAACATTTTTTAATATATTACCACAATCCCACAGTAATGTCCCCGTCCAAAAGAGCACAAAAGCTCCTTATTGTATAGGTGTATTTTGACAGATGAAGAGCATAAGCCACCCGTAGAGTAGGTGCTTGCAACATTCATTGCTCCCGAGGGAAGAAATTAATTAAGGTGTTTTTTAATCGCCAGTTTAATCTCGATGCTCATATCTATGACAAAATTTACCTTTCTTATCTTTCCTCTAAGTTTTGGAAAAATAAAACTCCTTTTTTCTTGACATACCTGGAAATACTATGTTTATAATAAATCGCCACGAAAACCGAATAAAATAAAAAGTGGAGGTGTAAAGAGCGAGATAAGTTAAAGATTGTCAAAAGACTTTTGCCTCTGCTCTATGTATGATGATTATTGTGCCTTTCTTTTAGATGGAGCGGGGAAGAAGAGGTCGTCTGTGATTTTTTTAATCTATTTTTTAAAAAAGGAGGTGTCTAACTATGATTCGGAGGAGCTGTGTTACGATTTCAGTTTTTATAATCTCCATTCTTGCCCTCTCGGGTGTGCTGTATGGGCAGCGAGTGCTCAACCTGGATGGTTTGTGGGGCGATATGCGGGTGCTGGGTGCTAGCAATGATGATGGGTTAGGCCAGGCTGTTGGCTATGGGGACATCAACGGAGATGGGTACATGGACATCATCATCGGTGCCACTGGAGCTGCCCCGGGTGGTCGCAGCGGCGCCGGTGAGACATATGTAATCTTCGGCAGTAGCTCACCCCTCTCAACTTTTGACCTAAGCGTTCAGTCAGCCAACATCACCATCTGCGGGGATGACGCTGATGGTATGTCTGGCTACGCAGTTGCCAGCGGGGATGTAAATAAAGATGGATATGACGATATCATCATCGGCGCTAAGGCTGCTGACCCCGGTACTCCTGCACGTACCGATGCCGGTAAGACCTATGTCATCTTTGGCTCCAGCAATCCTCCTGCCTCCATTGATTTGAGCCAGACATCTGCCAACATCACTGTCTACGGGGATAATGATTATGATTGTTTGGGCTATGCAGTCGCCAGCGGGGATATCAACGGTGATGGATACGGCGATGTGGTCATCGGTGCCTATTGTGCTGACCCCGGTGTCACCCCCCGCGAAGATGCCGGAATGACTTATGTAATCTTTGGCTACAGCCCGGCTTCACCTGTCGTCATTGACCTGAATACGGGAACAGCTGGCATTACCATCAGCGGGGATGAGGCTGAGGGTATGTCTGGCTACGCAGTAGCCAGCGGGGATGTAAATGCCGATGGGTATGATGATATAATCATCGGCGCATATCAGGCTGACCCTGATGGACGCTCAAATGCCGGGGAGACCTATGTCATCTTCGGCGCCGGCTCACCAACCTCCACTATCGACCTTCACTCCCAATCAGCTGACATCACCATAAAGGGGAATGTTTCCGAAGATTGGTCTGGCTGTGCAGTGGCCAGCGGGGATGTAAACGGAGATGGATACCATGACCTAATCATTGGTGCCCGACTTGCTTCCCCCGGGGGACGAAGCAGTGCCGGGGAGACCTATGCAATCTTCGGCTCCAGTTTCCCATCCCCTCCCTATACTGTAGATTTGAGTTCTCAATCTGCTGATATCACCATCTATGGGGAAATGACTGCTGATAGTTTTGGCAAAGTGGTTGCCAGCGGGGATATAAACGGAGATGGATACCATGACCTGGTCATCGGTGCTCAGCAGGCGGACCCCGAAGGGCGCAGTAAAGCTGGTGAGACCTATGTTGTCTTCGGCGGTGACTTATCTGCACCACCCTACACCATAGATTTGTTCTCCCAATCAGCTGACATCACCGTCTACGGGGATGATGCCGGGGATCGATGCGGCTGTGCAGCAGCGAGCGGTGATATAAACGGCGATGCATACGATGACCTTATCATCGGGGCATCTGTGGCTACTCCCGATGGACGCTCCAATGCCGGGGAGACCTATGTGATTGCAGGTGGCGGCGCATTTATCACCGCTCACGGTCTTGGTGGCAAAAGCTGGATAAAAGAGTTCAACCTCCTGGCAAATGGCTTGAATAGCTTCAAAGCCTTCGGAACGGTGAACAGCCAGGGTGAGGTGCATCTGGCAGTGGGGGATGTTGATGCCGACAGCCTGGACGAGATTGCCGCCGGTCAAGGTGAGGGTGGAAAGTCTTGGGTGAAGTTCTTTGAGGTGGACGGCTCCCTCATCAGTACCTTCAAAGCCTTCGGCGCTGCAAACATCAGCGGTGAGCTCCATCTGGCTATAGGCAACTTTGATGCTGACACCGCTGATAACGAGACAGTTATAGCTCAGGGAGAAGGTGGGCAGTCGTGGGTGAAGGTCTTTGAGACCGATGGGACGCTCATCACCAGCTTCAAAGCCTTTGGTGCTGCTAATGCTCAGGGAGAGGTTCATCTGACAGCGGGTGACCTGGAGAACGCCGATGGAATTGACGAGATAGTAGCCGGTATGGGCGAAGGCGGCAGCTCCCGGGTGAAGATATTCAACTATGATGGAACTATCGTCCGCTCCTTCCAGGCATTTGAATCCACTGATAACCTCGGGGGTGAAGTGCGTCTGGCGGTGGGAAACTTTGATGCCGACCCTGATTTAGAGATAGCCGCAGCCACCGGTTATAACGGGGGAAACAAGGTCCGGCTGTTTGACAAGGACGGCACCTTACTCAAGCAGTTCTTAGCCTTTGGATTTGGCGGGAACACCAATGGCGATGTGCAGATAACCGCGGCTGATATAGATAACGATGGTATTGATGAAATCATTTGCGGTCATGGTGAGGGGGGCAGCTCTATGGTCAAGGTGTTCAAGGCTGATGGCACCTCCATCCTCAGCTTCAAAGCCTTCGGTGGAGTAAACGCTCAGGGCGAGGTGCACTTAGGCAAGAGCAACTACTAAGGGGCTTACTTTTAGTATGGCAAGGTGTTAGCTCTAAAGTGAAAGTATGCCAGCTTGATGGAATCCTCTTTGACAAAAAGAAAGTTGTCGGCGGAAACAAGAGGAATGGTGCAATTCCTGCGGTATTGAATAATGGGGCAGTTGAAATTGAGCTGCAAGATATTATACCTATCCTGTCGAATGGGCTGATATATTAAAAGATAGTGTTACTCTTAGCGTTCATTTTCGATTTTTAGCTCACCTTTAGCAGTTTTCAATATCTTTGCCCTTTGCGGAGAAGCTAATTTTTTCATCCCTGAGGGCTTTACTTCCATCCCATCTTAGCTTAGAATTTTTTAAAGTAGTTAATTAATAGGGAATATGTAAAGATAATTTGCGATAAGCTGAAAGCTATTACATACGCCATCATGGAAACTCGACATTTATCAGCAGGTGACTTGTATGAGAAAGCGTTCCCTTTCTGCTTTCCTTATATTTTTAAGGGGGAGCCTTCCCTACTTTTTTTCAGAATTAAAGCAAGAAGGATGAGATACTCCAGTCCTTACCAACCCCATTTCTAAAGGAGGGAGTTATGAAAAGGAGCCTTATTACCATATCAATCACCCTGATTTTAGCCTGTTTGCTGATTCCAGGGCTCTTTGCCGATGAGAAGCGCCCGGTTACCATTGAAGATATCTTCACATTAAAGGATATCAGAGAAGTGGAGCTCTCCCCCGATGGCAGCTCTATCCTCTATGTGGTCTCAGTAGCCGATTTCAAGGAGAACACTTACAACACCGACATCTGGAAGATACCCTCATCCGGAGGGGAGCCCATCCAGATGACCACCAACGCCAAACGCGACTATCATCCCCGCTGGTCCCCTGATGGGAGTATGGTCGCCTTTCTGTCCAACAGGGATGGAATGACCCAGATATGGTTGATAAGCTCCTTTGCTGGAGAAGCCTATCAGCTGACCGATTCCAAAACCGGGATTTCCACCTTTGCCTGGTCACCCTGCGGCAAGAAGATAGCCTACCTGGCTCCACAGCCACCCACCAAGGAGGAGGAGAGGCGGAAGAAGGAGAAAGAAGATGTCATTATGGTGGAAAAAAACTTCAAGATGAACTGCCTCTGGCTCGTTGATGTGACTACCAGGGAGGGCAAGCAGCTGACCAGGGGGGATTTCCATATCAATTCCTTTGATTGCACTCCTAAAGGAGGTGAGATAGCCTTCTCCGCCCAGCCAACCCCTAAAGTTTCCGACTCCTTCAACTCGGACCTCTACCTTATCTCCCTTAAGGAGAGTGAAACCCGGAAGCTGGTGGAGCGCCCCGGTCCCGACTCCAGTCCCCGCTGGTCCCCCGATGGGAAGATGATAGCCTTCATCTCCCAGGACGGCAAAACCGATTGGTTTGTTAATAGCTATATCTGCGTGGTCCCCGCTGCCGGGGGCACACCGGTGAACATCTCCCAGAGCTTCGACGAGCAGGTGAATTTATTCCACTGGTGTCCGGAGGGAAAAAACATCTTTTTCTTAGGTCCCACCACGGTTGCTTTCAACCTCTTCAGCATACCCGCCACCGGCGGAAAGCCTCAGCGCATCACCAGCGGAGAGTTCGTCTATGGTAATTTCAGCTTCTCCAGAGATTTCAGCAAGGTAGCCTTCACCAGGCAGAGCCCCTCCGAGCCTGAGGAACTCTATACATCGGATTTCCCCCGCTTCTCCCCCCATAAATTGACCGACCTCAACCCCCAGATAAGAGATTTAGCCCTCGGAGAAACTTCCCTGGTCCACTGGAAGAGTGTAGATGGATGGGATATGGAGGGGCTCCTTATTAAGCCGGTGGGCTATCAGCCTGGGAATAAGTATCCTCTGCTGACCGTCATCCACTGCGAACCGACGGACTGCTTTGTGTATGACTTTGCCCTCCGGAGGACGGCGTACCCTGTGCAGGTCTTCGCCGGAGAGGGCTATGCCATATTTCTCCCCAACCCGAGAGGGAGCGGCAACTATGGGGAGGAATTCCGCTCGGCTAACTATCGGGATTGGGGTGGCAAGGACTATCAGGATATTATGACGGGCGTCGATTATCTGATAAAAGAGGGAATAGCCGACCCCGACAGGCTGGGGGTGATGGGCTGGAGCTATGCGGGGTATATGACCTCCTGGGTCATCACTCAGACAGATCGCTTCAAAGCGGCTTCGGTGGGTGCCGGGCTGCCTAATCTTTACAGCTTCTACGGGCAAACCGATGTACCGGAGTTTATGGAGTCCTACTTCGGAGGCCCGCCTTGGGAGGAGATGAAAGTCTATCTCGACCACTCTGCTATGTATCATATAGGCAAAGCCGTAACCCCTACTCTCATCCAGCACGGAGCCGAGGATCAGCGGGTTCCCCTCTCCCAGTCGAAGGAACTATACCAGGGGTTAAAGAGGAACAATGTCCCGGTGGAGTTCGTCATCTATCCCCGCCAGCCTCACGGCATCCAGGAGCCAAAGCTGCAGAATGACGCTATGAAGAGGAACTTAGACTGGTTTAACAAATGGCTCCGCGGTATAGAAGATAAGCAAAAAACGAACCTCTTACTGAGGAATCTGCTCTTAAAGGGGGGGAAGTTAGACTTTCCCCTAAATTTTTTTAAACACCCCCTTGACACATGATATTGGATATGCTAAAAAAGATTTATTCATCTTAGTGATAATCAGAAAGTCTCATAGTCAGGAACGTTAACATATAAAGGGAGTGAGGCTTTCCGAAGGAAGCTTTTGTCATTTAATAATAACAGAAGGAGTATTTCTACCCACAAACGAGAGTAACTTTTTAGCTTTAAGAAAAGGGTGGCAAGATGCATAGGAAGTTAGACCAACTTATCACTGAGATGATTGAGAAGGGGGTGAACTATAGAGACGCTATAAGGGAGTTTGAGAAAAGGTTCATTAAGAAAGCCCTTGAGAAGAATAACTATCGAATAAACCATACCGCCGAATTCCTGGGGCTTAACCGCAACACCCTGGCTAAAAAGATAAAAAATAACAACATTCATGTTAAATAATCCTCTCCATGACTGACCAGCGAGGCTACTCTAAAAAGCTTCCCTCCTTTGTGCCCTATTTTTGATCCTTTATGCTTAGAAAAAGCAGCTCCCTTTTTTGTCCTGACTCCA
>Ga0224501_10003224_pt1 | contig 12837 bp, 9 predicted proteins | sample SF_Oct11_sed_USG_4_FD_169105 | JGI IMG/M metagenome (GOLD analysis project Ga0224501, IMG submission 169105) | Sediment microbial communities from San Francisco Bay, California, United States - SF_Oct11_sed_USGS_8_1 | ecosystem: Environmental > Aquatic > Marine > Sediment | place: USA... | reverse complement strand
CATACACATAAATATAGATGTATGTCTATGGTAGGGAGTGCCAGTTAATGAGCTATAGGGATCATCTGGACTATTGAAGTATTTAAGTTATAATGCGGAACGCCTGACCTCCTTGTGTTAGTTTGAGTCTACACATTTGAGATACATATTTATAGCAGGTGCAGTGTTCGTATATACATGTATTTCACTTGCGCAATCAGTGAGCAGAGGTGCTTATACACTACAGTGAATGACCAACAGACATTCAGGGAGGTATGGTGGTGAGGAGCCTGGACGCATACTGACCTGCATTATCTTATAGGTGATGACATACTCATCTCCCTCCTTCACCACGGTAGATGTATACCTTGTCGTTCTGGGAACTGGTCTGTTATTCATGTACAGATTTACTGTGGGCTGAGTGGCACACCTCGCGTACTGCACGAAATACAAGCAACCATCCTGGAAGTATACCCTCATTGCTCCTGACAGGTCAGGTATAGCCGGGAGCACAGATGTCTGTGCAGCCTGTGGGGCAGGCAACGAGGCCTCTGACATCTCCAGCTTCTGGCTGCAAACAGATATGATCTCCAATGAGCCTCATTGCTGGGTATTCGGGTTCATTTTGTACAGAAGCTCATTGGTTTTATGACGGTTGGTAAGTACATCCCACTAACATGCCTACATCATACAGTTTATCTGACTAAATGTTATGAGCCGCAAGCAATCTTGGCATTTTCTGAATGAAAATCAACATCAATGGTATGCAAACCGCCCAGGTCTATACTTGACTTCAGGAACGTTTAAAACAACTGTTTAAAAATAGTGGTACAAGATTCCGTTAACATGAATTTTGCAATAAAAACACCCCGCAGTGCGGGGGATAGAGTGATGACATCACACCGTATTTTCATATAACAGCTGCAGTTAGGCAACAGGATATCCTAAATAAACAAGCCCGTGGCATTCCCATCACGTCAGGGCAGTGACATCAGAGTAAAACTGGAAAGAGAGCGGCGCCAAAATATTTACACATGTTTACTCATACTGGCCAACAACTGAGCACCTGAGGAGTTCCTCAATGAACACTACGCTGATAAGCTAATCTCAGGAAACAGGGGCTATTGGGAGTTACCCCCACGTCTACAATTGGGTGTCCTCCATCACATGGTGGACAAACAGGCCAGGAGTTGCCATTAAAGCCGCTTTTATAGACGCAAGGTTTCCGGCGAGTCGGCTGAAAACTCAGCCGAAAACAAGGGCTCTAGAGAAATAGGGAAACGGCAATGACTCAACAAAAAGATTTACGGTGTAATGAGTGATTCATATGAATTCTCTTGGTTGGTAAAGTGACGTTCGCTGGCTATTCACTACAATTGCTGAAATAAATAGCAGTTTGACTACCTTTAGATTGGGTAATCATTTATTTTCTTCTTCTATTTTAACTAGGTCAGTCAATTGTCGCCTTATTTTGAATCCCTGGCAGGACTCTGGCGTCTCCAATAAACGCAAATATCACCGATGTAGCACACCTGAAACTTCGCCTGAAAACTCGGCTCTCCTATAAAAGCAGTTTTACTCTTTGTTCAATGGTAGAGCCCTTAATAGAGCTCTTAACAGACCCCCTGACTGCCAGCGGAATGACTCACCTCTGCAGTTGGCTGAGGGCAATACTGATGGTAGCATTACCCTCGCCATACTCGTTTTTTGCCCGGACTTTGTATGTTCCATCATCTCCCTGACTGAAATTCTGTAACATAAAAGTGAATCACTGCACAGTAGCCACCAATGAATGCTACAACACATCACAGACTTACATCTTTCCATTTTCGGACTTTCAGGCTTAAAGCGTGTGAGACTTTTTAATCGGTTTATTAGTTCCCATATTTTTGCTACAGAACCCGAACTTCGTGATTATGACCTGAAATTTGTGAAGTCTATATAATTTGCTTAGTGGGCCACATTTTGTAACCAAGGCTCTGCCTTAATAATGTTGTCTATTTGAAATAGTCCCATCATATCCTATCTATCTATTGTGTTAGGACAGTTCATCATGTACATGGTAACGGCATTCGGCTTGAGATTGTTTGGTTTTTAGGCCTCACCCTCGCTGTGAGTATGAGCTTCTTTTCAGCTTTTACAGCTTCCAAATTACCTTGAGGCTCAACAAACAGGATTGTAATTTCCCCCTTATAGAACAGTTCAATACTATCACCGCTTCGAAGGAAACGTAACGTAGTTAGTTTCTGAGAAGGGGTCTAGTTCAACAGGGGTGCCAATACCAGCCAATGCTAAGCCTTTCGCAAAACGTACCTGGCTACAGAGGCGCGTGCCCCAATGTCCGATGTACGGAGTGGCTGAGAAAACGGATTACGCTACACTTGAGGCGGCACGAGAGCGGATAGACCCCGCGCATCGCGGCATTAAGTTGGTGTGCCATTAGTGCCTGCTTGCTCGAAGTAGGTCCAACACCGGTGTGAGCCAGTCAGCGGTTGTTGCGATGTTCGCGTAAAAAATTCTTCGCGAGCGCTGGATTTGCAAATTCAGCCAGCGGCCTTCTCCGCTAGAGGTCGTTGATAGCTGTAGGAACGCAGCACCATTGCTAGTGACAGCCGGTGGTAACAACAGTCTGAGTTAGAGGTCAAGGACTAAAACCAATTGGCTAAAGCCCGCGGGCTCAAGCTAAGGCCGCGCGTGCGCCGTTTGGCATTTCCGACTGTTCGTTTTCATAATTTGGCTGGCCCCATAGTTTCCTTCGAAGGGGTGCTCTCTTGCCATACACTGCCAATGGTGCCCACTGTTCGTTGAGGGGGTAGTTGCTTGCGATAGGCGATGCTGGCATGGCTGGTATGGGTATAGCGATAATGCTGTAGACCTATTTGACAGGAAGGTGGCCTTTATGGAAGGTCACGAAACATCCCACTCATCAGCTTAAAATACAAAAACTTCTATGTTGTTAATATACACCCTGCCCAGTAAGAGAAATGACATAAAATGTGCCCGCATATCTCAAAAGTTCCTATGCTGTATTGGTATGGCCTAGTTTTCTATCTGCCTGACTGTACCACAGATGTACCATCACGCCTATGTTAAGGGGCCCTGGATGACATGCCTATGGAGAGGTTGATGATGACCTAAGCTTTCCGTCGTTCTTCCCTATAACTCACTTTGATTGTCAGCGTGAGTGTGTGTTTCTCTCCTGTCTGTGTCGAGTTCATGAGCACCCGACTGCTAACATTAAGCAGTGCGTTGTCTTTAAACCAGTCAACTGTCATTCGGGTTTGGCTGACACAAATCACAGTAATTATGACATCGCTTCCAACTTGCTTTATAGTTGGTTTCTCTGAGAACGACGGACCTGACCCACCAGCCTTCATACCTGAAAAAAGAGTATCACTCAATGTTCGAGTTGTGTAGCACAGCCAATGGCAAAAGGCACAACTAGATCCTAAGTCACGCATTGTGAAACCATCTATGAAACAGCACTAGGTAGCACACACAGGCAGGGACTGTTCTATAAAAAGATTCCGTGGGCTGGCTGTATGGTTGGACAGGAAAATGTACAGCCGGGTATAGAAGGCAGGTCCTAAGGGGAAGGGGTATAGAGGCAACAATATTACCAGGTTCGACTCTCTGTACTACAAACAATTACAAACGAACAGTGAGAGGATGACCTGAAGCCTGCTTAAGGTCATGGAGCAGTAGTTGATCCCCACCCCTACCTTCTCCAGAGCCAGAAGTTTCAAGATATGCTACTTTGCTTCCACTAGAAGAACTCTGATTTTTCCCAAAGCTGCGTAATTTAAATCCGCCATCTTTCTCGCTCATTTCTGTCGTTGTGGTAAACTTCTTTAGGTTGGTTCCCCACGGCGTCGGCCTAGTTTCCTGCGTGTACTTCGTCGAACGCTTTTTGAGCTGAACGCCAAACGGGCTCGCCATGATTCAGTCGACACTGCTTCCCCGGCGGACGTGTGTGGACTGATGAGCCAGTGAAGTAGCAACTCATAAACCCAACCCGGTGCTCGCGTATCAATAAAAGGGTGTAATAAATGGTCATCTCGGCTCGACGCAGTTAGAGCCGATGTGCAAAGAGGTGCTCAGTAACATGAGAGAGAGATTTATGACGGTGAGTCGTTTAGTTTCGCCAGATATGGTTAATAATCATTCTGTATATGCAGATGTTTATTGTGTAGCATTATCGACCATCGTAACGAACTGACCCTTACACAGACAGTAATGAATCGCAGCTGAGCGGTCAAACTCACCTTGAAGATTGAGAGCAATGTTGGCATTACTCTCACCAAATTCATTCTGAGCATGGCAGCGATATGTGCCTCCATCCGCAGGTGTCGGTCCCTGTAAACAGATAGTGCAAAATACTCTTACATGGGATTAAATTATGGTTCTAAGGATTTCCAAGGGTCATCTTCCAGCTCATTCTTCCATAATTGTCCGAGTTGAATTGAGACATTAAATAACGGAGGCTTTTCTCTGACAGAACACTCACAGAACACTCTATGAAGTATACCATGAACCTGTCTTCCAAACATTGCTCTGCCTTTATAATATAAAATGTATTTACTATGCAATGGTGAAAATCTCGAGTCTAGAACCTTCTGAATTGCCAGGAAGAACAGTTATAGAGAAACAAAGGCATCTTTTTGCTCCTCGGTTACAGCACAGCCTAACCTACTGTGAGTTGTAGTGTAAATGTGTTCATAACCTACTGATCTACAGTGTAAGTATACTTTGTAACTTACTACTAGTTGCAGTGTAAGTGTGTAGTTATTGGTATTTGCTTGTTGTTCCACATTAATTTTTAGTCTCTGTGAAGTCTGCACTATCGAGTTACCGAAATACCATTGCACCTGCAATATTGAGAAATACATCAGCTCCTTTCTCCAGACATCTCCCATTCTTTGAATATCGCGGCTTTAACGGCAATATAAACCAACCATTGGACTTATTATGGGGCCTGCACCATTTTATTACTGACAGTCTTAGCTATGGTCCTTAATATCAGAAAATTCTCATAAAGCTGATAATGACCTGAGCCATCTTAGTTTTCGACCATCATTCATGCATGTGGAGAATTGTAATCATAAACTGTTGGCCCTTCAGTTGGCTGTACCTGCGATGAATAATCTTATTTTATGATAACTATCAACATTACAAGGTCTGAACACAGGATCTTTGACTTAGACTGTCTGTTGGACTCTGGCACTGAGTTTGTTTTTTAATAAACAGATCTCCGATTTCCATGGACCTCAATATACGAAGGACCTTGGGCCTTATTTAAGTTAACAATGGACAATAAAATCAAACACTTTGTGATCCTGTATTAGTCATGACGTTTCGTACCGCCCTGATTAGTAAGGAAGAGGCACTGATAAAAGGGTTCTCAGCTGTTAACCTATGCTGAGTGGGTTGTAATCACTTACAGTTGGTTGGGGTTGCGCTTCTACTTGGCAGACCATAATTATGGAGTTGTCGCCCTGTTGAATAGTAGGCTTAGAGCGGAATGTAGGAGCCATCCCGCTTGGTTGCTGGTTAGCACCTGCCAAACCATAACACAGCCATTAGTAAAAACAACTAGGTGGTGCTGTGTGATCTTACCCGGTTTTGTCTTCTATCTGTTCATCAATGGAATGGACATCTAAATTATAATCTCCTTTTTCTGGAAACTATCAGAGCACATCATTAAGAAGTCACAGTAATGAAATTAAAGAACTCTTTCAAAGAATGAAATGTTTACAAGCTAACATTTCTGACCATGGTTCTTTCCGTTTAGCTTGGTTACCTCAATACCAAGATAGGGGGAGATGAATGCGTTGTCTACCTTGAGCGAAGTTGAGCTTGATGGTGGCATTGCTTTCACCGAAAGAGTTGTGAGCATTGACTTTGTAGACCGCTTGATCATTAGCCGAAACGTCTGCGATCTCCAATGCCACATAATAGTTATTCCCAGATATAGGCTCCACTATCACCTGGTAACGACCTGCAATGAGGGAGATTGAATCTGAAACCGACCAGTGGATGTGGCGAACACTGCAGCACAATAGGGAGGTATAGGGGGAGAATTTCTCTTGTCCGAGAACTTGTTAGTACTCAACCAAACCCAGAGCAAGCGAGTCTACAAACTAATGTCAATGTGTTTTGAAATTCTTTTCTAATGACCTGATTTAGTCAGATATATGTACTCAAATTGTATGAATCGATCTACCCGACGGGTATGGGAACCTCATGAAATCGGGGGAGCGGAAAACTCATTGTTTTCGGTAAATTTGATTTTCTTTCTACATACAGCACAATGAAAGACAGCAGCAGATACCACAATGCTGACTGCGACGCCACTGTATCCAGAGCAAATGTTTCTCTGACCTAGGTATGGTAAAGCTAAAAGCAAGGCTTCTATCTGGGCTTTAACATGAACCAGTCATTGCCGATTTGTTAAGCGGGCCTTGATGATATGGCAGCTACCCGATCATGCTCAGATGTTCAGTTGGTAATCGGCTCTTTATGCACCTCATCAGCCCAATGCCATATTCACTACTCGTTTAGTGGGTAAATTGTATACACTTTTGGTATTAGGTTTGGCGTTTAACGAGCCTACTCATGTCGGCTGAAAATGTCAAGGGGGAGTAAATAGGAACGCTAGGGCCGAGATAGACTCCGAGTGTGAGTGGATAACGCACTGGGATAAGGGCTAGAGATGTCTAGTTCAACTCTCAATGCGATGATGTCATCTGGTTCTTTCAGCCTATTCGGATTCAGATCATGGCGTTTAGTGAAGGAGGCCCCTCACTCCCCCAGAGGCCCTCTCACTGCCGCAGAGGCCTTCACACAGCCTCAGACGCCCTCTCACTGACTTTGCTATTGTGGTTGTCCTCCGCGTGGTCTTGCGTGTATTAATCTCTCACTGACCACTGGCTATACATGCAGTATTTCTGCTTATTCAGTACATGCGTTACACAATATTACAAGTTGTGCAATCACATGTCTTACTATCGCCTGGCGCAATTCTACAAAGAAACTTTGAGCCCGTTACGCTTCTAATAAGAAACTAAAAACTCTTCGAGGTAGAAATAAATGCCTCACCTCCGGCCTGCAGAGAGGTTTCATCCTTAAACCATTTAATCATGGGAGCCGGAGCAGCCGATAGGTTGCATTCGAGTAGCAATTTACCACTCGTCTGTCTTATAGTCGGCTTCTGTGTGAACGTCGGGGCAGCTCCTGGCCTGAAAACATAAAATAATAAACCATGACTCCTGCCGCATGTACCAGCACCAGCACCAGGTTCTTCATGTCTTAGGTGTTTGTTCATAGCTGTCAAGATTCACTTTTAGAGGCCTCATTCTGTTCTATATAAGAATTTCTCCTTTATATTGGTGATTAAGGCGGCAGTAACCATCCGGCATCCAGATGGCTCTAATGGAATTCACGGCTACTAGATAGTACTCCGCAACAAAACAGTGGAGTCTGTCCCAGGTGGGGAAGGGCCTTGTTTTGCGCTTTTTCGCTGTAGAAAGGCCCTTTTAAGCATGGAGTGGTGCTTAGAATACTCCCCCTTTTAAAATCAGCAGTAGATGGGCAGCTATTTCATGCTAGTGGACAGTGGCTGGTTACATATTAGTGTATTGTACTTCATTAGTACATGTGTTCCCAGGCCATTTTACCAAGAGAGATGTACATTCACAGCCAAGACTAGCCGGGTACTTACCCTTGAGCAGACTCCTGTTTATCTACAAGAGAAAGGCATTGATATTAAGTGAATGAGCTATTGTCTTCAAGACTAACCCCATCGACATCACTAATATACCTCGCTGGAAAGAACGAACGTTTAGTATCTTTAGTAATACGGAGAGGATTAAGCCGGGAAAAATTATATCTTCTTAATTTGATTGCATCATTGTCTTACTGCTGGCGAAACTACTCACTAGAGTAAAGCGATTGTGCAACTATGCCTTATGTCATAGGAGTCTTTTGAGTCCAGATATTTGCTCAAGTTCAAATGTTGAAAACGAGCACTTAGTTTGCATACAACCGGCTGACAAAGTCCTACCGAGTGCAATCATCAATGGTCGACCAGTTTTTTGTTACACAGTGATGATCAGCTGGTCAGATTTTACTGATAAACAGTCTACCCATGCTAAAACTCAGAGCATAGGTGAAACCAAACTGAACTTGAACGAGCCTATTGAGTCTTAACACAGAGCAAATCAATGAGTGACAAACGACGATTACGGTGAACTCTTGATAAAAATCTTGATTAAACACCAATGATAGTCTTCGGAGAAACTTGAATTTATTTTAATGAAATAAACTATCAAGGTTTAACTCACTCGGAGTTATGCTAATTGTAATAAACTACTGGTACATCTTCAAATGATACTACACCTAATGGCAAAATATAGCACTCTAATTCAGTCTCATTAGACTTGTTGTCAAAGCCATGATTTTGTCTCTTAGATTTTAAGTTTTCTAGTTTAGAAGTAATTATTTAGTCATTTAATGTTACCTGAGCCAGAAAACCCAATATTAATTAGGTTTTCAGCCAAAAATAGTGGCATGTGTTGGCTGTAAAATCGCTATTTAAACAGCATTATATCACAAACTGGCGATCAATTTGAGGAACTTTCTCCGAGCGTGGGTGAGGGAGGATAACTTTATTGGTTTGGTAGATATAATATAATTCTGTGATTAGTAACTACCATCAGGTAAGAGGTTCATTCAGAGAACGTAATATCAGTCATTAAATCTGAACTACATGATAAGATATATACAGGGAGATCGCAATACCGAATTATATGATAAAATATATACAGGGAGATCGCAATACCGAATTATATGATAAAATATATACAGGGAGATCGCAATACCGAATTATATGATAAAATATATACAGGGAGATCGCAATACCGAATTATATGATAAAATAATTACAGCAACGTTGTGGGAATGTTGATATAGGAGCAGGGGAGGAGCGGTGAGCAGAACCTGGTAATCAGCGACCGATTACTCAAGAACTAAATCAGCCACTGACTGCACACACTGACTAAAGCAATCGCGGGTTCAATCAATCACTGACTCAGTACTACTAACCCAGTCACCCACTGACTCAACCACTCGCTGATCCAAACTTTCACTGACTCAATCTGTCACGGACTCAATCAATCACTGACTCAATCAATAACTAACTCAATCACTCACTGGCTAAATCAGTTACTGACTCAATCTTTTGCTGCCTTACACACTCACTGATTCAATCAATTACTGATGCGATCAATCACTGACTCAGCAAGTCAGTCAAGCAGCGGGCACCTCTGTTTTTAAGTTTGAAGATCAGATAAAATTGGTTAGAGGATCTTTTGTGACGGACTGTTTTACTGCATAATTCCTCATTTAAATTGTTTGAATTGGAGATCTATTGGAAAAGTATCTGGTACTTAGTGTTCTCTATATTGGAAATTCCCGTTTATGGAAAGGTCCTTGGATTCAATTTACCAGGTTTCACCGTCGGGTAAAAGAAACCGGGGTAGACCAAAGAAGTAATGGGTAGAGGAGATCTTAAAAACCCATGGTCCAAGCTGGCACAACATCGCAGCAGACCATCACTCCATGAGCAGTGGAAAAGCATGGAGGAGACCTGTATCCTCTGGTGGAGACAACCTGGCTGACCGTGATGAGGATGACTGCGGCAAAAGCGCTCATTCTTACATTACCCCTATCTCACCAGTACTAAGACGTAACCAAGTCAACCACTCGAACAGTCACCCAGTCACATTCTGCAGTGTGCAGAACCATTCAGATTCCAATCTGTCAATGAGCCAACCCCTAGAAGTAGAAGCTATTGAGGAGCTGCTGACTAGTGACTACTGAGCTGGTTCGGTTGCTAGCTAAATTTCAATTAATCCTTCATCTTTGAAGTATTCATAATGATGATCTGACAAAACACACAGAGCATGTTGGAGGCTTAAAACATAGATCAGAGCATTGGTGTTATGGTCAGCTTTCTTCGATCAACCACTAAAAGTCAGAGCTATCGCCGAGCAACTGCACGCTACCCACTCACCCGTCAGATTCTCAAGATCTAAAATTAACCGCGTTATGAGGTCACGAGCCAACGACCATGTGGGAGGACAACTCTTAAAAGATGAACATGAGCATTGCCATATTTGCTTGTTGCATAAGCATAAGTGCATAACATACATGTAACTGTCCAGCACAAAGAAAGACTACAACTATTTTGGTGAACTCTGTTGTCTATTCTAAGAAATGCATCATATAATTTGTTTCACTGAAGCCGGCCTTTTGAGTTGTGATCCCACAGCCCATCAAGTAACTGATTAACAGAATCCATTTCATAACATAATTACCAATTACATGTAGTTGGGAATGCAATAGCTTGGGCTGTTACTATGTTGAAGCCCGCTATCTCACTCACCCTCTGGCTTCTAGTCTCGAGCCCTGTTTTGATTACCGCCAAGCGGTGAGCACGCAAGATCTTGGAAAATTAAACCATGCTACCATTTAAATCCCACAAGATGTCTACAGTCCATGCCCTTTTACTGATAAAACGACTCACTGGAGAAGTTGAGGTTGATGTTAGCATTGGCCTCTCCCAGAACACTTGATGCCTTTACACTGTATGTACCACCATCAGCCTGTGTCACGTTACGGATCTCGAGATTAGCAACTGTTGTTAGGCCCTTTGGTGTAGCGTAACTCCTTGTCTTAGGTCCTTCTTGCACCTTGTGAATAGGTAAGTGTGTAATGAGAACATACATATTTCCACATATACACTCAGACTACAGACAATAGAGTAGACAGGTCATTGGCATATCTATACACACAGACTATCACAATAGACAGATCACTGGAACATTCTATGAAATGGTTTGAGGAATCAGCAGAACCAGGTGGTGGTTGCAATTCTTTTGTCAGAAGTGAGGAAGTCCAGTATCTACTTTGCTTAAATCTCTTTGAGGATGGAAGATTCCCTATGAAGAGAAACCCCCATTTCACACACCCAGCACATCAATCAGAAGCTACGGAATTTGATGGTCGGGGTCACTTTTGGCTACATACGATAAGAGGTGAAGAGGAAACACCAAAAACCTACGCTTTCTAAGGCTGCGTGTACGTGAACGGATGGCTATTCACGCGAGGCGACACAGACAGTCAGTGGGAATAAAATTTACCGACAACAAAGAAAAACCCACCTTTGGATATGATAGGATTATTTTCTTTTACATATATCTAGTAACATTTGCTTGAAGGATGGTCCCTGGAAAACTTCCAAATGGATTGGGAGCAAGCTGGATCAGGTGAAAAACCAATGCGATGCGGAACTGTGTCTAAGCCCAGTGGTCTATCCACTAAGTTAACCATCGCTTGCTTCACCCTACTTCCCCCTACCAGTACTGACATACTAGGCACTAAATCCTTACAACCTATACATTCAGTTGTAGTTAGCAGACATCCATAGTCTCATAATGAGGATAAGCATGATGCCGGCATGTGCTTCGAGCTAGCTATGAGTGTTTAATGCAAGCATAAAAATCTACCGAGAGTCTATAGTTGTTGTTTGTTCCCCTTTTTTGATTGGCTGCCTTCTAAGCCAGGTATGTTCTAACCACTGACCTACATCGCGTACATGCTATCCTTGTCTTGCATATCTCAGCATTGACCAATGGCTGAATATAGAAGAGAAATAAAATATTGTCTAATTTATAACTGAAAATATCCTATCAGTAAATACTAATGGTACATTTATGGCAAATAGCAGTGACCTCTTCCTGATCTCACCATGTATGGAGGTGGCAACAAAGAACCCATAAAGAGCTTATATCCACAATACTATCTCGGGTTAGGGAATTGTTATAAGGACAATAACAAATACCCACGCTGTGTTATAAACCCTAGCCTTTTACTACTCATCAGCTACATAATGTTATCGCATGCTTAGGTCAGTATCAAGTGTGTAGATACTAACAGCACAAATGGTAAACCGGTTCGATAGGCTGGAGATCTAGAGCACCTTGGCTAAACGGACTCCAGTGTGAACTGGATACTCAGTTTAGCGATCAGAATCTGCAAATTTCTGTGACCATGCAGTGGCATTTTGGTGAATTGGTTTTGGGATAAGTGCTACAGATGTACACATAAAGCTGACCAGTTAAAGCAGGCGGAAAGGTTGAAATAATTGTGCACTGGGATGGGAGGCAAATACTGGAAGATTACTCTGAACTCTGTCGCTTCTAGGCAGTGGTTAAAATTTGAGTCTTATAAAAAAAAAGAAGATTCAAGCAAGAGCACATTGGTGGAGCAGAGGAGCAGATGTGCTGCAGCCCATACTGACTATCTAATGTTTACCAGTCCACATAACTAATTTTACACTTTAACCCTTGGTTTCTAGGGAATTCCACCGTGTAGATAGCCATTCGAATTTCTAGCCATACTGAGTATATGACTATGTACGCATCACTATCAATGCTATCAACTGCCATGTAATTACTGATTATTTCCTGTGTCTTTTGTCTTTGGGGCAACAAACTGCCCATCATAGATGTACGCATACTAGTAGATCATTGACTCAGCTAAAGTTTTGGCATGGAAAGCGTAACATGTCAAACTCAATAGGTGGTTCATATAATACACCTACTTAATACTATCACTCCTATATCAATCACGAAGGGGCTGGCTTCTGGTAATAAGACAGAAAGAAAGCCAGTTGCCTGCATGATATACTGGCTGCGAATATAATGGCATAGATTGTTTTCCATTATATGGGGATGTCTCCTTGCACAGGGTCACTGGTGCAGGTTTACAGTTTGCATCAGGCAGTGTCTGGCATAT
>Ga0224501_10003223_pt1 | contig 12839 bp, 14 predicted proteins | sample SF_Oct11_sed_USG_4_FD_169105 | JGI IMG/M metagenome (GOLD analysis project Ga0224501, IMG submission 169105) | Sediment microbial communities from San Francisco Bay, California, United States - SF_Oct11_sed_USGS_8_1 | ecosystem: Environmental > Aquatic > Marine > Sediment | place: USA... | reverse complement strand
CCATGCCCGGCAAAAAGAATATCTGCATCTGCTTATCTCTACTCGCTGGCCGATCCCGCCTCACTCTTCTCAGAAATCCTGACACATATACGCGCTGATCAATACCGGGGGCTCTTTAAATCCCTCAACCACACCCCACAAAAAAGGCCCTCTTGTGGAGGGCCCTTTTTTGTATGGCGCGCCCGAGAGGATTCGAACCTCTGACCGTCGGCGTCGGAAGCCGATATTCTATCCAGCTGAACTACGGGCGCATGCAGGCGATGGATTCTAGCATAGGGCCGCTTGCTGTCTCCATGAAATCACCCCTCTGTGGCACGATTGGCCCCGAAACTATCGTTACAATCACCTTTTCGGTATATACTTATGCGCTTTCGCCTCCCCGACACCCGATCTCTATCGGTGCTGCAGGCCGGGACCACTCCCATCTGATACCCTGCGACGGTATCTCCCCAGGCGATAAACAGTTTATTTATTAATCAGTTAGGAGTTTGACGTGAGCAACAAGACAAATACCGAATTTGGCTTTTTTATCGCTGCCAGCATCGTTGGTCTGGTACTGATCCTTGCCATCGACTCAATGGTGGGCGGCCTGCTGAAGGGCCCCGCTGAGGATATGAGCGATGAGGCCATTGCCGCCCGCATCGCCCCCGTTGGCCAGCTCAACACCGGACCTGCGATTGAGCCTGTTGCCGCTGCCGCACCTGCCCCGGCCGCTGCCACCAGCTCTGCCGGCCGCTCAGGCGAAGAGGTCTACAACGCCCAGTGCGCCATGTGTCACGCCACTGGCGCTGCCGGTGCACCCAAACTGGGTAGTGCCGCTGACTGGGGTCCGCGTGCCGCAAATGGCATGAGTGCACTGATGAACAGCGCCATCAACGGCAAGGGTGGCATGCCTGCCCGCGGCCTGTGTGGCACCTGTTCTGATGGTGAGCTTGAGGCTGCCGTTAAGTACATGGTGAACAACAGCAAATAAGGCGGTTTTTCAGCCGGACAAAAAAAGGGCGCTCTTGGCGCCCTTTTTTATTACTCCAACACCCCTGCCTCAGGCGAGGTGTTTCTCCAGGTCGTCGGAGCCACCGATGTGGTCACCGTTGATGAAGACCTGCGGCACCATCTCGCTAGCGGTTATGGCACGCAGTGAGCGCAGGGTGGCATCCTGACCGAGTACGATCTCCTCATAGGCCATGTGGTGCTTCTCCAGCATCGCCTTTGCCTTAGCACAGTAAGGGCAACCGGGCTTGGTGATGAGGGTGATGGATGCCGGCGCCTTTGCCTCGGGGTTGATGTAGCGCAGCATGGTGTCGGCATCGGAGACCTCGAAGGGGTCGCCCTCAACCTCAGGCTCGATGAACTGCTTCTCGATCACCCCGTCCTTCACCAGCATCGAGTAGCGCCAGGAGCGCTTGCCAAAGCCGAGGTGCGACTTGTCGACCAGCATCCCCATCTGCTCGGTAAACTCTCCGTTGCCATCGGGGATCAGGGTGACGTTCTCCGCCTCCTGTCCTTTGCCCAGGCGTTCATTACAAAGGTGTCGTTAACTGACATGCAGACGATCTCATCGACACCGTTTGCCTTCAACACGCCTGCCAGTTCGTTGTAACGCGGCAGATGGGTGGAGGAACAGGTGGGGGTAAAGGCACCCGGCAGTGAGAAGAGGGCAACGGTTTTGCCGTTGAAGAGATCGTCGCTCTTTACGTCGACCCACGCATCGTTCTGGCGGGTCTTGAAGGTAACGCTCGGTACCTTTTGTCCTTCGCGGTTCTCTAACATGGTAGTGCTCCTTTCGGTTGTCTATTGGCCAGGGCCATTTGCTTAAGTTCCCGCACAGTATGGGCCCCGGCTTGCAATAGTAGAAATCGTTTGTTTCAATGTTATTGATAGTTATTGCCTATTAATGGTCTCTGATGAAATTACGCGATCTGGAGTATCTGGTAGCGGTGGCCGACGAGCATCACTTTGCCCGTGCGGCCGAGCGTTGCTTTGTCAGTCAGCCGACCCTCAGCGGGCAGTTGAAGAAGCTGGAGGAGGAGCTGGGGGTACTGCTGGTGGAGCGCAGCAGCCGCCATGTGGTGATCACAGAGGCGGGGCAGGCCGTGGTGGCACAGGCAAGGGAGGTGCTCGCCGCGGCACGGGAGATCAAGGGGATTGCGGAGAGCTTTCATGACCCGATGGCCGGTGAGCTGCAGGTCGGCCTCATCCCCACCGTCGCCCCCTACCTGTTGCCGCTGATCATGCCCCACCTGAGCAGGGCCTATCCCAACCTCAGACTGTGGCTACACGAGCAACAGACCCACGTGCTGATGGAGCGGCTACGCCGGGCCGAACTCGACCTGCTGATCCTCGCCCTGCCGGTACCCGAGCACGATTTCACTGAAATCGACCTGTTTCGTGAACCTTTTCAGCTAGCAGTACCCGCATCAGACCCGCTGGTAAAACAGGGGATCACCTCCCTCAGTGATTTAAATGAACGCGAAGTGATGTTGCTGGAGGAGGGACACTGCCTGCGCGAACACGCCCTCGATGTCTGTCTCAGTGGCGGTGCCAGAGAGTATGGCACCTTTCACGCCACCAGCCTGGAGACCCTGCGCCACATGGTCGGCGAAGGGATGGGGATCACCCTGATGCCGCAGCTGGCGGTACCGAAACGCACCACTAAGAGCGACTCCATTCGCTACCTCCCCTTCGCAGAGCCGCAACCGAGCCGCCGCATCGGTATGCTCTATCGACGCAATAGCTATCGGGCAGAGACCTTCCTGCGTATCGGTGAGGTGATCACCCGCCTTATCGATGAATCGGCTTGACCCCCTATGAGGCGATACTGGTGGGGAAGGTGATCCCCTCCATATAACGCAACAGGGTAGGCACATACTCACGATCATCGTGCAGGATATGGGTCGTCAGCCAGAGACGCAGCTCGGAGATGAGGGGGATAGCGATATCCTGGCCGTCGTTGTGGCGTTTGTAGTAGTGGTGAATGCGACGTTCAAAGTGGCTGTGCACCGCCCGGTGCGCCTCCAGCTCCACATAGCCGGCAGCCTCTAACAACTCCTCCTCAAAGCGCAAATGCGACTGGGTGTAGTCGAGCAGCTGAAAGATGGTATTGCTCACCAGCCGCTTGTCCCGCCCCTTTACCGCGCTGTAGAGCTCATTGATATATGCGACGATGCGCTGGTGCTGTGCGTCGATGATTTCGATGCCGGTATTCAAACGCGGCTCCCAGGTGATGTACTTCATGACTCTTCTCTCCTCTTGTCAGGAATGGGGAGAGTCTAGGGCGGCGATGTTTCAGTATTGTTTAGCAAATACTAATATTTGATGTCAGCCCCTTCCTGCGGATACTTCAGAGCCTCACTCAAAATTGTCACAAATGTGAATAGCATCGCGAACCGCTCGCTACAGATTCGTTATCGTCTTCTCCACATGGCACGGATCTGGCCACAACCACAACCTTGAAGGGGCTGAAACGATGTCACACAAATGCTCAACAATGATGGTGCTGCTCTATCTGGCCGCCGGACTGGCGCTGGGCCACGGTCTGGTACTGCTGCTGGTGATGGGGCTCTCTGCGGCACCGCTGGCGCTCGCCTCCTGGCTCGCCGCTGCTGTGATACTGTTTGGCAATTACCGCCGACTCAATTCGCCCATCTCCCCCAGGGGGTTGTCTCTCACCATGGAGTCGCCCGCTCAAAGCTGAACCGTTCGGCAGCAAGGTCACTCATGTCCCCGTCTCAGTCATTGAATGGCTGGGGCCCCTTGCCACTCGACTCACCCCGTATTAGCCTGTGCCGCACTCTCTTCATGGACTCAACGGAGGTCCGGCATGGCAACGGCGGCAAATCTGAATCAGCGCTTCGGTATTGAGGGGGTGGTCTCCTTTAGTGAGCGCCCCAACGGCTTTGTGGCGGTGGAGGTAAACAATGCCCACGCCAGTGCCACCATCGCCATGCAAGGGGCGCACCTGATGACCTTCCAGCCGACCGGGCAGCAGCCCCTGATCTGGCTGAGCCCCGAGGCGAAGCTCGCCGAGGGCAAGTCGATCCGCGGCGGGGTGCCGGTCTGCTGGCCCTGGTTTGGCCCGCACGCGAGCGACAAGAAGCTTCCGGCCCACGGCTTTGCCCGTACCGTGCCGTGGCGCCTCAACCAGGTGCAGGCCCTGCCGGGCGGCGAGACCCGCCTCGAGTTCGAACTCATCCCCACCCCCCTCACCCGCGGCCAGTGGCCGCAGCCCTGCACGGTGCGCAACATCATCACCGTCGGCCGTGCCCTGCGCCACGAACTCATCACCACCAATCACGATGGCAAGCCGATGGAGATCGGCCAGGCCCTGCACACCTACTTCCAGGTGGGCGACCTGCGCCAGGTGCGGGTGGATGGACTGCAGGGGTGCGACTACCTCGACAAGGTCAACGCCTTTGCCCGTACCACACAGGTCGGGCCGGTGCGCTTTGGCGGCGAGGTGGACCGCATCTACCTCGCCACCCCGTCACGCTGCGAGCTCATCGACCCGGCCCTGGCGCGGCGTATCGTGATCAAGAGCAGCGGCAGCCGCTCCACCGTGGTGTGGACCCCGTGGGCCGAGAAGGGGGCGCAGATGGGCGACCTGGGGCCCGACGGCTACCTGAAGATGCTCTGCGTCGAGACCGCCAACGCCGCCGAGGATACCGTCACCCTCGCCCCCGGGGCCCAGCATCGCCTGGTGGCGGAGTACGCCATCGCGGCACTGTAAGGGGCTAGCGGGGCTGGCAGTGGGGGCAGTAGAAGGTGCTGCGCTGCCCCTGTACTAACTGTTTTATTGCCGTGCCGCAGCTATGGCACGGCTCGCCCTCCCGGCCGTAGACGTTCAACTGCTGGGCGAAGTAACCCGGCTTGCCGTCGCTGCCGACAAAATCCCGCAAGGTAGTTCCGCCCTGTTCGATGGCGGCGGCGAGCACCTGTTTGATCGCTGCAGTAAGCCTCTCCACCCTTGCGCGACTTACCTTGCCGGCAACCGTTTTGGGATTAATGCCGGCGAGGAAGAGCGACTCGCTGGCGTAGATGTTGCCCACGCCGACCACTACCTTGCCGTCCATAATGAACTGCTTGATGCTGCCCTTGCGCTTGCGGGAGTGCTGATAGAGATAATCGCTACTAAATGCATCGCTCAAAGGTTCGGGGCCGAGGTGGGCGATCAATTCATGTTCTGCCGGATCATCTTTCGTCCACAGCACCGCGCCGAAGCGGCGCGGGTCGGTGAGGCGCAGCGCCTTGCCGGTATCTAAAACGATATCGAGGTGGTCATGTTTAGCTGCTGGGGTTTTGCTATCGATAATCCGCAGGCTCCCCGACATGCCAAGGTGGAGGATCAGTGTGCCATGGTCGAAGGCCAGCAACAGGTACTTGGCGCGGCGCGAGACCGAATGGATCGTGTGACCACACAGCTTGCCCTTCAGCCCGCGTGGCACCGGCCAGCGCAGCTGCTGGTGGCGCACGATCACATCACTAACCGCCTCTCCTTTGATGTGTGGCGCGATGCCACGGCGGGTAGTCTCGACCTCAGGCAGCTCAGGCATCAGCGCCGTTCTTCATCATCCTGCTCATCCACCTCTGAGGGAGGCTCAACTGCCGCCTCCTGCTCTTCAAGGGCAGGCAACTGCAACAGCTTTTCACTACTGGTTGAAGCAAAGTGGTACTGCACCCCGATATCGGGACGGGCGAGGATCAGATCCGGCTCCTGTGCGGTCAGCAGGAGTTCTACCGGCTCTTCACCGGTGCTGAGCGTTAACGACACCTTCTCCCCCCCCGCACCATCGTAGGGTTTGATCTCCATCGCCGCAGCGAGCTTCCAGTTATCGATGAGCCGGGTGATCTGATCGGCGGAGAAGCTCTCCGGCGCTGGTGTCAGCTGCCACTCTGTCTCCTGCCAGCTTACGCTCAGGCCGGGCAGGCTGAGCGCCTCGATGGTCGCCCCCTCATCCAGCAACCGCTTGCGCAGAAAGGTGGCAGCGCTGCCGATCAGATGGTAGTAGTAGCTGTCGGTGGTGAGGTGAACACGCCCGTCATACATTACGTAGCGACGGTGATCCAGCGGCGTGTTGCCACCAAAGTTGAGCGTCATCGTACCGTTGAGAATGAGGCTGGCACGTGGTTGTTCCAGTTGATACTCCGCCAGCTTTTTTTCTGTGGCCGCAAAGCTCGACTGCGACTTTAGCTCAGTGATACGCAGCAGCGAGTCGATACGAAAAGTATCGGCCGGGTGGCGCAGAGGTTTTACCATCCACCACTGCTCCCCCTCCTTCGCCAGCTCCACCGCATCCTGATTCTCACGCTGGATCGCGATGTGGTTTATCGCCTCAGGTGCCACGGCCAGTAGCGTTGGGGTGGTGGTCGGTTCCTCTATTCCCGGCTCGAACAGCACCAGCAGGACGAGCAGAGCGATTAGGGCCAGCAGACCGAGATTGAGCAGGTTTCTTTGATTCATGAGCTTAACGCTTGCGTCGTTTCCACCAGATGACGATACCACTACCGATCAACAACCCCGGAACAAACAGCAGGAAACCGCTGCCGATGACAAAGTAGAGCCAGGGTGTCACCTCCAGCTGGGTGTCGGGTGAGGTGCGCGGGGCGATGGTGATGTGGCTGTCATCGTGGCTCAGCCAGTTGAGTAGCCGATTACCCAGCTCCTGATTGGCGCCGTTACCCAGATAGGCGTTGGAGAGAAAGTCGCCATCACCCAGCACCGCGACACGCTGCTCCCTCTTATTCTCCTCCTCGCCCACCTCGCGGCTCATCAGCATACCGATGGTCAGTGGGCCGGGGCGCTCCTTGCCCTCATCAAAGCCGATGCTCCCCTCCAGTTTGTCACGCTCGGCCCAGCTACGCGGCAGGGTGTTGAGCAGTGGCGTAGTGCGCCACCCCTCCTTCTCCTCGATCACCTCGATCGCCTGCGCCCTGGGGAAGAGGGTCAGGGTGGTCAGCTCTTCGCTGATGGCGTGTGAGGGATACTCGGCGACGATGACAAAGGCGGGGTGCTCAATCCCCAGCATCTGCCCGGTCGGGTCGACGATAGTGCCGGGCAGAAATGCAAGGCCGAGCTGATCGGCGATGGCCGAGGAGTTATTCTCCTCGCCAGGGTCGGTCAGCCACAGCAGGTTGCCGCCTTCGTTCACAAATGCCTGCACCAGTTGCAACTCACCGGGCAGCAGCGCCACCTGCGGACTGGCGATCACCAGCGCGGCGATGTCTCCGGGGATCTCCGGCTCAACACTGAGGTTGATGTCATCGAAACGAAAGCCCTGCTCGGTGAGAGTTCTCACCCAGAGGCTAAGGTCGTGGTTCGCCTCACCGTCGAAGCGGCGCTCACCGTGACCGGCAAGAAAGAGTACCCGACGCTCACCGCTGCGCATCATCCGCTGCATCGCATTGGTAAGCGCCTGCTCACCGATGCTTTTCAGATTCTCGCGTCGCCCGCCATACTCCACCAGCAGCTCACCATCGAGAGAGATCCCCTCGGCACGCACCCGCTCCGGATCCAGATCGGGGTCGACAAAATTGAGGGTGATATCGGGCTTGATGCGCTGATAACGCTCCACCAGGCCCCGAGTGCGTTTGCGCAGGCCGGAGAGGTCATCCTCGCGACTGAAGGAGGTGATGGTCACCGGCCCCTCGAGCTGTTTGAGCAGCTCACTACTGGCTGCAGAGAGGGTATGGCGACCACTGGCGGTCCAGTCGGCCTCCATGTTGTAGCGGGTACTGAGCCAGCCGAGCAGGCCGACCACGGCGAGAAACAGCACTACAAAGATCCAGGTCTGCAGGCTTAACTGACGACGTGACTGATTACTGACTTCCATCGTTAACCGATTCCCTTAGTTCTGCAGACGGTCGGCATCCAGACGGCGGATGCTAAGGACCAGAAAGGTGAGGATAAAGAGCAGGTAGTAGACCACATCGGAGCTATTAAAGAGCCCCTTCAGCAACGCCTCGTAGTGACCCTGCAGTGAGAGGTAGGCGACCACGCTCTGGCCACTTCCCTCACCGGCCCAGTTGATGATCCAGAGCAGCAGCAGCAGACCGAAACTGGTGACCGCCGCCACCGTCGGCTGTGCGGTGAGGGTCGACATGAAGAGCCCGGCGGCGGCAAAGGCGGCGAGCATCAGCGCCAGCCCCAGCAGGTTGGAGGCGAGCAGACCGAAGTCGAGGGTGCCCACCAGTAGCAGCGAGAGCGGCATCAGCGTGATCAGCCCCAGCATGATACCGAGAAAACCGAGAATACCGAGGTACTTGCCGAGCACAATCTCACTCATCGACAGCGGCGCGGAGAAGAGCAGCGGCAGGGTTTTTGCGCGGCGCTCCTCGCTCACCAGGCGCATGGTGATAAGCGGAATTACCAGCAGCAGGATAATGGTAGCGCTGGAGAAGAGCGGCGCGACGATCACCTCGGTGACCCCTGGCGGATTCTCCATCATCGCGATCTGCGACTGGTAGGTCAGATAGGTATCGAGCTGGCCGAGAAAGAGGTAGGCGAGGATGAACTGCACCACCCCGAGGATCGACCAGGCGAGCGGCGAGAGAAACAGGCACTTAAGCTCGCGGGCAGCAATGGTGAGGATCATGCGGCGGCCTCCTCCTGTTCAGACTGGGTGGCGTGGTCGGTGGTTGTGATGTTGACGAAGACATCCTCCAGCGACAATCTCTCCGGCGTCAGCTCATAGAGCCCCCAGCCGGCGGCCACCGCCTGCTCAACGATCTGCTCCGCCGGGTTCTGCTCCGGGTCGTGGCTGATGCGCAGGCGCCCACCCTCCAGCGACTCAACCGCGGTTACACCACCAATGGCGCCCAGCGTTTCGAGCGCTGGGGGCTGACGCAGCGCCACCACCAGACTGGAGGATTGCATTCGCTGAGTCAGACCGTCGATGGTATCGCTGAGCACCAGCTCACCGCGGTTGATGATCTGCACCCGGTCACAGGTCGCCTGCACCTCGGGGAGGATGTGGGTGGAGAGGATCACACTGTGCTCGGTGCCGATGTCGCGAATCAGCTGGCGGATCTCGCGGATCTGGATCGGGTCGAGGCCGACGGTGGGCTCGTCGAGGATCACCACATCGGGGGAGTGGATGATCGCCTGGGCGATCCCGACCCGCTGCTGGTACCCCTTGGAGAGGTTGTTGATCAGCCGCTGGCTCATATGAGTGAGGCCGCAACGCTCCTTGGCATACTCCACGGCGGCGGCAACCTTGCCCTTCTCAATACGGTTGAGGCGGGCGCAGTAGTCGAGGTACTCATCCACCGTCAGCTCACGATAGAGCGGCGGCTGCTCGGGCAGAAAACCGAGCGCCAGTTTCGCCGCCTTGGGGTTCTCCAGCATATCGATGCCGTTAATGGTGATCGCCCCGGCGGTAGGGGCGAGGTTGCCGGTGAGCATCTGCATGGTGGTCGACTTGCCCGCCCCGTTGGGGCCAAGAAAACCGAGCACTTCACCGCGCTTCACCTCGAAACTGAGCTGGTTCACCGCCAGGGTATCGCCGTAACGGCGTGAGAGGTGTTCAACCTTAATCAGGGTATCGCTATCCATATCGCGTTATTCATTCACTGTTGATGTGGGTGGAAAGATTATCACCGTTGAATTGGGTATCATACCGCGCGCCATGTTGGAACGTGGCACATTTTAAAAAGTTCCAGAGAGATCGCAACCTGAGTCTGAGTGAAAAGATGCTGTTAGGCGTAGACACCGGAGGAACCTTTACCGACTTCGTCCTGTTCGATGGCGGTGAGCTGCGTGTGCACAAGGTGCTCTCCACCCCCCACGCCCCGGAGCTGGCGATCCTGCAGGGGGTGCGTGAGCTGGGCATCGGGGGAGAGGCGCTCACTCAGTTGCAGGTGGTGCACGGCTCCACCGTCGCTACCAATGCGGTGCTGGAGGGGAAGGGGGTGCGCACCCTCTTTATCACCAACCACGGCCTGAAAGACCTGCTCACCATCGGTCGCCAGGCACGGCGTGAGCTCTACAACCTGCAGCCGCAGCCGCTCGCCCCGCCGGTACCCGAGGCGCTGTGCCTGGAGACGGGCGGCCGTCTCGGCGCCGACGGCGGCGTAGTCGAACCACTCAGCGATGACGAGCTGGCAACCCTGGTCGAACAGGTAATCGCGCTCAAACCCGCGGCGGTGGCAATCAACCTCCTCTTCTCCTTCCTCGATGATCGCTTTGAGCGGCAGGTTGAAGCGGCGTTGCGCAAAGCACTGCCTGAGCTCTTCATCTCGCGCTCCTCCACCATCCTCCCCGAATACAAGGAGTACGAGCGCGGCATCACCACCTGGCTGAATAGCTGGGTGGGGCCGCTGGTGGAGGGGTATCTCGCCAGGCTGGAGGCGGGCCTTCAGATGGATCAGGGGGGGGCCACCGTCTCGGTGATGCAGAGCTCCGGCAACACCATCGAGGCCTCCCTCGCCGGACGGCAGGCGGTGCATATGCTCCTCTCCGGCCCGGCCGGGGGGCTCTGTGCGGCGAAGCACATGGGGGCGCTGGCCGGACGCGAACGGATGCTCACCTTCGATATGGGGGGCACCTCCACCGATGTCGCCCTGGTCGACGGCGAACTGCAGCTCACCAGCGAGGGACAGATCGGCCGCTGGCCGGTGGCGGTGCCGATGGTCGACATGCATACCATCGGTGCCGGTGGTGGCTCCATCGCCCGCGTCGATGCGGGCGGCCTGCTGCAGGTGGGGCCGGAGTCGGCCGGGGCCGCGCCGGGGCCTGCCTGTTACGGCAAGGGGGGAAGTGAGCCGACGGTCACCGACGCCAATCTCGTTTTAGGCCGCCTGCGCCCCGACGCCTTCCTCGGCGGTGAGATGAGACTTGACGTCAGCGCGGCGGAGCAGGCCGTCGGCACCATCGCCAGTCAACTCGGCATCGGCCTGCACCAGGCGGCCGAGGGGATCATCCAGATCGCCAACGAACACATGGCCCGCGCGCTGAGGGTGATCTCGGTGCAGCGCGGCATCGACCCACGACAGATGACCCTCGCCTGCTTTGGTGGTGCCGGTGGTCTGCACGTCTGCGCGCTGGCCGAGGCGCTGGGGATGCGCCAGGCGCTGGTACCGATCCACGCTGGGGTGCTCTCGGCGCTAGGCATGCTCACCGCACCGCGCGGTCGTCAGCTATCACGCACCCACCAGGGACCACTGGCTACGATCAGCGTAACGGAGATCGAAGCGGTGCTCGCCTCACTCCAGCAGGAGGGAGAGGCCTCGCTGGCGCAGGAGGGGGTCAGCGAGATCACCGCCAGCCCCAGCCTCGACCTGCGCTACCGGGGACAGTCCTACACCCTCAATGTGACGTGGCAGGGGGATATCGAATCGGCCGGCGAGGCCTTCCACCTCGCCCACCAGCAGCGCTACGGTCACCGCCTTGCGCTGCCGCTGGAGCTGGTCAACCTGAGACTGCAGCTGCGCGGGCCGACACCCCGACTCCCCATCAGTGCACAGCATGGGAGTGAAATGGCAGCCGAGCCCATCGATGCCGAACTCCATGGCATCGCACAACCGGTGCCCATCTACCGCCGCGAAAGTCTACAACCCGGCAACCGCATCAAGGGGCCTGCCCTCATCACCGAACAGGTCTCCACCACCCTCATCGCACCGCAGTGGCGCGGGATGGTAGACCCGTATGGGAATTTGGTGTTGGAGCATCGGGCGGAAGCCTGACAGGATGACGCCCCCCACGGAGGGGGGCATAAGTGAAGCGTGAAATAGCTAGCGCGGTGCCAGACAGGTAGCGTGTGTCACAATTTCCCCGCCGGTAAACGCGAACAGTGGGGCGATCGCCGCAGAGACAGCCCAACTATTGCCCGATGCATGACTGGAAGAGACACCAACCCAGGGACCCGCGGTATAACCACCACCGGAGACAGTGCTACCGGCAGGACAAGTGGCATAGATTGTTGCTGCCGGAACCGTCGAACAACCGCAGCTACTCAGACAGAAGCACGATTTCAGATAGTAGCTTCTATAGACAGATATCTGCTCAAGGCCATTCGCCCCCACATCCGTGCCACACACCACACTACCGTCTCCGTTAATCTGACGAACATATTCACCCTCTGGGCAGTTGCCTGAAACGATGTTCTGCTTCAGAGCAACAACCTTTTCGAGCTGCTGTAGCTCCAGTCGCAGCTTGTATATCATCATATTAGTGTAGGCTAGCTGCTTCTCAAGTAGGGCTATATCACCATCATTCGCCAGAATCTGTAGCTGAAGACTTTCAGCCTGTGCTTGAAGACTCTGTATATTCTGCTCGGCAATAGTCACCCGCTCCTCAAGTGATGTTACCGAAATAAATAGCTGATCAATCTGCGCCTGCAGCGCGTCAATCGGACTAACCCCACCCTGACCCGCTTGTGCCGCAGCAGGCAGATTAGGCGGCGCTGCCGCTTGAATCTCCGCCATGGCGAACAACCCAGACACTCCTGCGAACAGCAAAATAGTTTTTATAAGATTTTTCATTATAACTCCCTCTATCCCCCATTATTTTGGAGGGCGCATATTAACACACGCACAGCATGGACATTCAATCACCTTGTAACGCATTGATTTTTAACAGAATACCGTGATATGCCATGGCTTATTCTCTTATTAAACTCGTCAGTAGCATGAGCAAAACACCGAAGAAGGCGCATAGGGTCAGGTCTAGCATTTAGTCTATTAGGCTTATGGTGTTGGAGTCTGCGCAAGGCTAAAGGCTAGACCTGATAAACATAAGGCAGCCTCCGCCCCACCGCCGGGGCGAGGCTACAATGAAAGGCGACAAACACTTCATTGGAGGCTGCCATGACACTATATTGCGGAATCGACTTACATTCAAATAATCA
>Ga0224501_10003222_pt1 | contig 12840 bp, 4 predicted proteins | sample SF_Oct11_sed_USG_4_FD_169105 | JGI IMG/M metagenome (GOLD analysis project Ga0224501, IMG submission 169105) | Sediment microbial communities from San Francisco Bay, California, United States - SF_Oct11_sed_USGS_8_1 | ecosystem: Environmental > Aquatic > Marine > Sediment | place: USA... | reverse complement strand
GCGCTGGAGGGAAATACCTGCGTAGGTTGTGCAATCTAATAACTGCGGTAAAAGCTTCTCACCAGGTACATACATGTATAATTGTACCTGGAACTGTTCTGAGAGAACCAAAAAAATGCCCCCCCCTTGACCAATAGAGTGTGATCCATCATATTACATGTGACAGGATTCTTGAAAGAATGTTGGTCGGTAGTCTACACACGTGAGCAGCTATGAATAGATTGAGTACGAAAGCAACCTGGCACTACTGGGTACAGTGAGTCATACTCGAGTAGTTATCCAGTCAGGGCCACATGACTTGGAAATCATTATATAACTCCGATGGAAAGATGGAGCACAAGTCAAGAGCATTGAAGTTTGGTTACCTCTGAGAAACTGGGTCTGCACACTTCCTAGTTTTCCACAAAATACAGTCCTCCAAAGACCTAGGGTAGGATAACTCTACAACCTACACCATAAATATCAGAGTCATAAACGGCTGTGGAAGAAGGAAGAAAAAAGTGGTAAAGAGATCAACTGCTAGCGTAGGGGTCGCGTGTGCCGATGATTTATTTTCACAACAGTACAGCTTTGGAGTGGTGCGCCACCATTCACCTGTGGCTTGGCGAGTAGATCAGTACGCAAATCCTTGGCTCGAATGTCAGGGGTATAAATATATAGCCAACCAGATTCAAAGTTGTGAAAATAGCAGCCAATCAAAACTGATGTAAACATTGCTCACATGCTTCAATGTTGATGCCAGCTATCAGCTGGCACCAAGCCAGATGGCCTCCGCGCAAGGTTGCATTTACTATACAAATGCGTAGGATAGATAGAATTTCCTAAGCAGTCTGCCAAAAAGTTTTTTAATAAAGACAGAATGGGCTCATAGTTGCTTAATCTGTGAATCACCGAGCTAAGTTTTTATCAACAACAAGCTGTCAGCCCTGTACAAGGCCCTATTCTATCCATCACTAATTAAATAGTTGTGGGTTACCAATGAGCCCAGTGATGAGTGTGAGTGAACTGAGGTACTACCAAAGAGAGAGCTGGTACTAGCAACTAAACCACTTATTTCAACTTTTTTGAGTTGACATTTCTTCAAAATTTTTGCTTACGTCAAACAGTCGAGCTTTTGAGGAGTGCTCCAGAAATCAGTATTCACGTGGGACTGATTTTAATTCGGTGACTCGACTTTCAACAGATAAAGATCTGAGGGAGTGACAATTCGAAGTAGCTACTTCAACCGATGGAGAATCTGGAGAGTTTTGTTGTGAATCCGAGAGACAAAACTAATGTGTCGGGCGATAGTGAGTCCATTCTGACAATGCATGTCTTGGATCTCCAGTTTGGGTCAAAAGCACTAATACCAGTCTACGAGTTTTTGTTAGCCGCAGAGTTATTTATGCGAAAAAGATAGTCGGAATTATAAAGTTACTTCCTTGTTAATTGATAACTCAAGTGTTCCACGAAAACCGAGTGCAATAAATCAAAATGCTATTGGGCTCTGAGCCTGACTTATTAGAAAAGCTTGCCTAGACTGGTGGTGATATAATGTTGAGAAATCACTTCTTCTGTCAAGCCATAGAATTATGATTTTCCGAGTTTCTTGAATCTAGGGCGGGATTTCATACCTGGAATTTTATACCAAGGCACCTTGTACCATACTCAATTCAGCTCTGATAAGATTGTCAGCGTAGAGCCATGAGCTCAGTCTTTGTCATCTAACAGATTTGGACGAAGAAAGGACATACTGAGTCATCCATCAAACTACAGGATTATGCTAAATGTCAAGCTATTGAAGCCGCATGTTGGGTTCAGTCAGTCTAGGTGACTGACCTTGCTTAGGGGTCCAGGAACCAGCTGTATCTGCTTACAGGATTAGAAACATACCAGGTCGTTGGTTACCACAGAGGCCTTCCATACCCGTCTCCCTTAGTAGTGAAACCATAGGAGGACTGTTATAAGGAGAATTAGGAATGTGTGGTCGAAGACGGATGTCACCAAAAGAGCATGACCTCAAGGATGTTGTTCACAAGCTTTGGGCCAGTACGTGTATTTAATAACTCCATCCAAAGCAAAGTGACCCATCTTTTACAAGGAAAAATAATGTGAGACTGGGAAGGGTTCATCATGGTTCCTCGTGATGAAATACACATGCCAACATGTTCAAGGAAGTTGACAAAAATTCCAATTGCATTATCAGATATTCTGGACTAATGCCAATTTTCGCCTGGCACTTGATACCGCCTGTTTAACTTACAATTGGGTGATCAAGGGGGAAAACCCCAGCCCACAGACTGTCGAGGCTAAAGCATAGAGTGATCTAGGATAACTCTATGGTCCAGAGTCAAATGCAACCACAAGACTAAACCAGCTTATATGTGACGCAAGAATCAAGTGACATTCTGTCAAGGTGATGTCCCATGGAGAGCCACAGGGTCAACAAGCAGAGCTTTGGTCTCGTTCTGGGTTCAGTCCTCAACCGACGACCTCTGATTAGGCCAGATGGCTCGCACCAATTGACTTTCACTGGCCACATGTTCACCATTGGAATCCTAGGTTATGAGTGCAGAGTTGCGTTGGACGCCACAAACTATTTTCAACCAAAGGTCGCCAGCGAGAATAAATAATACATGAGGACAATGACACTGGTGGGGTCACTGATATGGGGACCATGAGAGGCAGCTTTCAGTTTCTGCTTTCAGTTGGTGCCCTAGAATAAATGTCTTTTTGCTTCCAGAGTGAGAATGCAGCTGGGGCTGGGAGGCGCTGACAAGAGAACCCCTGGGATTACAGCTGGACTGCAGGTGTCTTGCCCTCAATGGCACAAGGTCGCTTTGAGCTGATGGTAGCGAGTTGTTTGACACATTCATCCATGGCAGAATTTTAGGCTGACATAGGCTGCCAAAACATGATGTAATCACCAAATGATGCCAATAACACCATAATTTGTAAGACTTGTAACAACTTATGCCAATCCTGGTGACATCAAGGCACATTTCTCTTTCACACCTATGCCAGGATATTTGACACCAATTGATCGGCAAGTGATTCACAGTTTTGCACTGCTTCCATTGGGGATGAACTATTTAGAAGAAATAGGTTGAAAAGGGACGTTATTATTTTTACCATTGATGAGTACATTTGGCTAGCGTAGGCGAGTCCCTAGGCGACTTCTGTACGCAGTGTTTCTGGTTAATGACTGATTTTTAACTTCATGAGTTGAATTTCAATGGAAGTTAATATGCTAAATGCCAGTCATTACAGTTAATACTTTTGTTTACGCGTAGGTAGTATTGAAACATGCCGTGTACTTTGTTGTCACCGCCTATACTAGAATTGTATTATAACAGTATGGTTTCTCAACAGCTGTGACAGTCAGCTATCTTCATGAATGACTGGTGCTGATAAGCCTTGTCAAAGATGGGTAGACTTTCACCCGGCTGGTAATAAACAACCAGTCACGTATTAAGCTTCCTGGTACAGTTCCCACAAAGCACTTAGCATACCTAAATGAAACCAACCTTCCCAATGCTGTATTATTATCCAACAAAACAATTCTGATATCTAGTTCAAACACATGAATCAGAAACAAGCCGGAGTTGAATTAGCGCGAAATTGAACAACGGCTATGGATCGGTCTGGAATGTTGTTACTAGGTAACCACCAAACAAAACCAATTCAAGTCACAAAGGGTAATGTGAGTGGCAAACGCTAGTGAGCTGAGTGTGAGACCTAACAATCATATTAGCTGTTTAATAATGCATACTATACAGCTGTTATATCATAACTTAACCTGTTTTATCAAGTTCAAATATTCAAATGCACCCCCATGTTTTTACAATCAATTATGAATCAAAAGGTATAAGACTCACTAGATGGTGGCTTGTGTTTGCATTACAGTCTGGCTTGATAGGTGTAACTGTTACCACTGCCTTAGGGGTTAGTGTCCATGGTGGCCTGGGCCCGCAAACGGCATGTAATAACCATTAGTACCACAAGCTATTTACCATTGCATGGCAACAATGGTCGTCCCTGAAACAAATTTTCTAAAGGTCAGGAGTGTCTCTTGACTTTTGATCAGTCCCATTGAGAACATGACCATGTGGCTAGCAATTTTGTACTAGATAAAGTGGAGCAACTACGTAGTCTAGCTCTTGCGTCTTATCACCAAACAAGGAGTGTTGCAATGTTATGATTGGATACCTTTGTGCGATGCTGTGCCATCCGAACCATGGTATCTAAATCGTTTCCTATCTACGCGTTGGCATTATTATCAAAGGCCAAAATCATCCCGTGAATCACTCGTCATTCTATAGGCTAACTGCCCACCATCCATCTGCTAAGTTTTAAATTCCACAAGTCAAGTCTTTTATTGTTTGCTTACTCGGCACATATCCTCAGGCTCTCTGTGGAAACCAAAGCGCACGCACGAAAGAGCAAATCGAATTTTCCAGCGAACACAGCGAATCTCTAGAACCAGTGACCTTCCCACAAGAGTCTTCACTATCGGTTCTCTAGAATCCAATCAAACTGATTATTAGTAATCAGAGTTTCCATAAAACAGAAGTAGCTTTTCCTAGAATGCTACAGCTCGCCTGCCTCGCAGCCTATGCCACCTGTGCCAACAACTTTGGGAGGGCATTGCCGTTTTAATGGACATAAAATCCTCAAGATGTGGCTTTATTCCTCAAAATGACTGTAAAGCATCTGTTTTACTGAATGGTCTGGTAGCCACTGGAAGAGACCGAACAGTTCAGAGTCTGTCCAGCCCATAGAGTTATGAAATATAACTCCATAGTCCAGCCTATTTATTTTACTTCTCAGGCCGCCCAGAAAGAGGACAACAGACAAACTACCTCACAGCAACTGGACGCTGTGGAGCCATACCACTAACCAGCCTTCACATCTAGCCGCTCTATAGAATAACATGTAGAAGGGAAATATTCCTGTATACCAAGTAGGGGATGCCCCTTTTCCTTGGTGTATTAAACAGAAAGGGAAACAAAAAACCTACAGGCAAACAAAAAGAACTACTAGGAAAATCAAGTCAATAAAAGCTGCCTGTGGCATTCTACTCAGGTCTCACGGCATGGCACCTCTTTGTCCCACCGATCACCAAGCCACATTATCCATGTATTACACAGTATGGCTCCAGTCAGAATGTCTGGATTTGTGAGTGCAGTTTCCTTCATTCCTATGAACTCTTTCAGCAACCGTAACGCATCATTTACTATAGGGATTAACCAATATATGACGTTACTTGTGTCTCTCAGGCTGGTACCTACACTGATTCACTCAGCCATTTCATTGACGCAGGAAATAACCAAGCATACCAGAATTTAAAAAAAACAGATATGAAAAAAAACCTATAGTTATAGAAAGGTGCTCTGATGCAAGCTCTGACAAAAAATATGGTAAGAGGGAGCATTTGGAGAAAAAAAATTGGCAATAGTCCTGAATAATTAACTGCATTCCAGCATATCAGCGAGTGGTTTTAGCATGCAGATGGGAGTGACCATCTTGACTGAGCCGGTGAAAATCATGATTACGGAGCACGGAGCACGAAGCTCCTCTGTCTGACACATTGGGTCCCCCCCAGGAGTAACTACCACACGAATCACGTAATACCATTCCTACTATTCACTATACAATTAGTTAACTCAGTGGGGCTCTGGCATGTGAGATGGAAATCTCGGTCAGAATATCTTGGAGCGGATACTTATGTAAATGAAGCCTGTAATTTATATACCCAAAGCCAATTTCAGCACAATAGACTCACAGTAGGACCCCTTCAACAAGGTAGTTATCAACCAATGGATGAATTCCACCTGGCACCCTCACGACATGCTAATACTTAATGCAGGGAATTACAACTTCAAACTCAAGTGACAGTAACCGTTATAATAAGGTGGCGGCGCAATCGCTTGTACTAAGTCGATCATACGATATTGTTTAGATAAACTTACGCAGGACATGGGTGCACTCTTAACCCTTTTACCTAATCACCAGTACTTCCATAAGGTGGTGTTGATTAATGGAATGCGTAAGGCAAGGCCACTATAAACACCAGCCCATCTGCTATCAACAGGGTACAATACTGCCTGATCAATCCAGAAATGCTGGGGTGTATACATAGACTTAGGGTAACTCTATGACTCTATGGGTGCATACAACTCGAACCATTACTACATTTCCTGCATGTGGACCTTCAGTAAAATGTAAAGCAGCCCAGCAGCTGTGTTTGGCTAGAACAATCAGTTGACGAGCTTTGTAACAACTAGTCAGAGCACCTTTTATTGAAAAATTTCAACGCAGTTTTCTAGAAAAATGTTTTGCATGGAAATACACCCGTCTGCCCTAGTAGTAACAGAGAGTTTGAGCTATCTAGAGCTAGCTACAGTTAGAGGAAAACTCTACGGTTTTGACTGAGTGACTTCACTCATATGAATATCTTTGTGATACATCTACATTCATACACAAGCTCTCTCTCGCTGCCTGATTATTATATCTAGATGAATCAGTTTTGTTGATAGAGTGGCATATGTGAATCACTCAGCTTCTTGTTTATTATCGCCAATTAGGGATTGCTGCGCTTGCTTTATTCTAATAGACATCCGCAGTGATATTGAATTCTTACAACCAATTACATCATAAAGCGGTGCATTTCTAATGCTACGGTTAGAGAGAAGAGTTCCAGGTGTAGATAACTTCAGAATTCAGTTGGTCAGGATCATTGAGAAAAACGTATGAGCGGATAAGCCCATTGGCCTTGCGCCCATTACTTGGCAGGACTGAAAAAAGACGAGACCAGTCGGCCGAATGATTAGGCTGACTGATTCCCACTGATTTTTCAGCTCCTTAAATGCATGTAATTATGATGGAAATAGTGGTTACGCGGATTTGCACACTGTCACACTATCAGGATTAGATAACAGAACCTGAAGATGCACTAGTGACTAGCCGGGTTACTGACAGTTGACTAACTAAAATGTCATTCACCAAGAACATGGAACATGGAAATGAGCGTGGTGCTATAGAATTGTGAAAGACTGATGGGCCGTCATCGAGCAGTGGGTGTAGTAAGAGTAGTATGGCTATCGTACAGCATGGTGGAGTAGTAGTTTTGCATGATTTTGTATCTCATTGGCAGCGAGAGATGATACCTTGTGAGAGTTGTGAAATAATGGGCTTTGTTGACAGTTTAAAGATCTGAAGTCTGCAATAGTAACAACTAGGTTAATGAAGCCTATTAACCCAATTAACTACTAGTGGCTGGATTTCTGGATTTCCGTGATAGGACAGAGCATGACTGACTAATTGCCAATTGGTAGTGCCTATTCTCTGGAGATCTATGATAATCTGATAATAGCCACCTGGGACAGCTATTACTGAGCACCATTTTTCTCAGCCAGACAAAACAAGTGCTGGCATTGGGCCAAGGCGGCTCGGCAGTTATCGCTCTAACGGTGACTGATCTCACTCCAGGGGAACGACCCCATGAGATTATCATCTGGGCCTTGATCAACGGCGAATGACCTACACTTTTCAAACACTAAGGTTTAGTTCTTCCATGGAATAGAAACGCTAGCAGGCTGCCAACTTCCACACAGACTTCCTCATAAGATAAAAAACAGCGATCATGCAAAGTTGGTACTGATATCCAACTCTAATCCCCTGAAGACTCAACCTCCGGCGAGAAGCTTCTGTTTTTTTAACAAGATGATTGGTGTACTGGGAGTTACCCAATAAACGGTCAGCATGCGGAGGGTAACACAAAGCTCATTTTACCGGTATCAGACCGCAGTGCGCTGGTTCAATACCATACCATACTATGGAGGACATGAGTGTCACAGCTGTGACAAGCATCAAAATATTGTGCAGGTCATTGCCGTCATCCTGGTTTGCATGCCATAACAAATCATTAGTTGGGCATGTAAAAATGTAGAAGATCTAACCAGATCCCGGAGCGGCTCAACGTTACTCAATAGTGACACTGCGTGGTGCTTAGACTGTGTAGCAACTGCCACTTACGTCAGACATTGGAGGCGGCCACAGCCGTATAAGTGCATTCCTTTCAGTCAATCAGGCATTACACGCGATTACAATTACAACATCAAATCGCTTACGTCGCAGCAATTTTATAGTATTTTCCGCAGGATAATCGCTGACAGAGCTCAGTCATCAAACATATTGTCGGGTTAATGATCTACACAAAATCATAATTTCCATAATGGCCCAGAGGAGCTAGAACGTTCCGAGTCACACCCATGGGCTCGCGAGGTCAGCTACCCGTAGTACTGAGCAGATGTTTTTTAACTCTTTGGTGTAGAATGCTGCATTGTTGTAAACTGGGGCTCCACTTGGTTCACCAGCAGTTGGTTGTTAGGGAAACGGAAGGCATTCACCTCCCCAGAGATTACAAGGGAAAAGATCAGAAGGAACCTGTACTTGACTCTGTTTCTAGTTGAAGTCGACTATATCTGGAAGTCCTTTCTCCCAGCACCAGTTCAATGACCCCACGATTCAACCAATGATTGTATTTATATTGTATAGTGCAACCTTTTTCGTTTTATCGAATCCACTATGAGAATTATAGTGAGAATGGACTTATACAGCTGTAACTGCCTCACTTTGTTTCGCTTTGAGTCAGCACCGTGACATGTTTAATTCTTTGTGATGCGTTGTTATTTGCATGCAGGTGTCCAATGACTGTTATTGGGAGTGTGTCATTCCAATAAAGTACTTTGCGATAAAGGCACGCTATGATCAGACACTGGATTCATTCTGTCAACAGGCAAACTAATTTTATATTTTGATGACAGAAAATTCAAAATACATAGATGTTTAGGACTGGATTTCAGTCATGTTCTCAATAGACACAGACTTTTAGTAAAATGTGTACACGCGGCAGTTTTGTTGGCCAGCAGGTAACTTGTTTGGTATGGATTTGCCATTCCAATCAAACCATCACCAGGCCATTATTCCAAGTCATTATTCCTAGTCATTACCCTTTACTCATTGATATATGGCAGTAGCATTCTTTCATGGTTGGGCTCTGATCATCACAATTAATTTCCAAAGGATTTTATGACGTGATAGACCAGTAATTGGCCCTATTCTACCAACCATTTCCAGCAACAGTACAGCCCTTCACACCTGTTATTGCCACTAGGTATTCAGAACCTCTCGGTTGTTGTTCTTCGGTGAAAATATTAAAACAACATTAACTGGAATGCATAAAACACAGAGCCTAAAGGTACAACAGAACAAGGTGAATGGTTAATGACCAGATGGTCAGAATTGATGCTGACAAAGACTATCTGGAGAGAAGCCAACATGGGCAGTACAATATAAGTCTGATTACATAATCGATGCACAAAGAACTCAGGGCGCAGTGCCTTCAACCTGTCTGTTCTGAACAAAAGCCTACAGGAAATGGTACTATTTCCTGTGCAGTTTAATTTCATAGATTTGGCCTACTATGGCTGGAAACAGTCACATCCTAGTGGCGGTGTCAACCGACAGCAAAGCGGATACAACATAGCTATTATGTAACAAACTGATTAGACGAAAAAATGCTGAAATGTCATTCCGATGTCAAAACATTGTAATAAAATGTCAACAGGGGACTGCTTTGTTTTAGGCACGCAATCTAATTTATCGAGCCCTGTTGGGTTAATAAGCTTCTGTAATATCAGACCGTGTTGCACTTACATGACTCGGTCAGAGAGAACAAAGAATTCGCGCGAGTAAATTTTTTTGTTACGTCAAATTACACCGGAAATGGCTAGATATACATGACTTAGAGTTGCCTTTCAGCCAATGTTTTTAGGTTTTAGACTTCTAAACCTTCTCGCGAAATCGCTGGCCACACGAAGAAGCAGTTTCACACATATTGCCTATATCCGCAGGCCTTCAGTAATGACATAATGCAGGTGAGGTATCGGATCAACCTGTTATAGCTAGCCGCTGAGGGATAATAAAGCCTAGTTTAATCCTAGACCTTGAGGGCTGAGCTAATAGGGAGGCATAAGGCCTTTGCTTATAATTGAGTGCTAATTGCTTGTCTGGCTAGTAATTAAGCCATGACCTCCACTGTCCTGGCTGAATGGTGCGTGAGCACTAAGTGATGACCATCATCAATGCCCCCCTCCGTACCAAGGATAACTTTTTATACTGGTTTGGAAACTCAATTTGATATCGTCAGACTGAAATCACCGATCAAGGCCTAGTCTGCAAATATTTCCGAGCTCATGAATGCTCGGGCACATTTGTGACCTTCTGTTGAGTACAAGTTCAGAATATGGCAGACTTATTTAGCTTAGCAGCTCACAAAAAATCTTAGAAATACTGAAAAGAGTGAGCCTAAAATATCACATGAAAGTGTGATCCAAGTACTAACAGAAACTCTTACATTTTCACAAAGCTTCATTACACCGCCTACTCTCTTACACCCCATTGACACTTGATGTGAGTTGCCAGGAACAAAGCAGTGTGAGAAATTATAAGACTATTATCATTTCTAATCATTTGGCAGGTTGCCCACACTCCTACTCTAACATTTGTAGTGAGACACAGATAATGTTGATAACCGATATAGCTGAAAGCCTTTCCATCTGTGCTTATCTGCAGCGTGATGTATCGGTCTCACAGCTAAGCATTGTCCATTCACATCAAAGTCTATTGCATATCCCGAAATTTGGGTACATGTGATCTAATACTGTCACCCAGGCAGGTGTACCCTGCATTACTCAGCACTTTCGGTAGCCTCTGGTAAAATATCATTCAAGCATCCTCAAGAATGAGCGACGCCCTTTATAAGTGGTTCATGATTCACATAAGCTTTTACAAAGCCCACCATTTAGTTCAAAGACAAAAATTATACTGGGAGCAAGTCACCAGTCTAACTGTAAAGTAAAGTAAAGTAAAGTAAATGCATACTTTGACAGCAATGATTGGACAATAGGCATGCAGACATGAGAATTTAAAACAAAATCAAGTTTAGTGTAGCTAGAATCCAACGAGTAGTCTGGGTAGTGGTCATTGGCAACTGCATCGCAGCTTAATGAAAGAGTGAGTTTATTACAGGCTATTGTCGCCTATTAGTTTGTACTGGCCTAAGCCAATATTACACCCCTTCTTGGCAGGTTATTTCTACTGTTATGTAATGATGTGTACAGCGGTGTTGGTCACCCAAAACAGCTGGCAGAAGTTATGATGGAGGGGTCCAAAGCTAAAACTAAAACATCTCTATAAAATCCTCATATACTACTGACCGAGGAAAAACCTCTAGGGATGGATACAATATAGGAAAAATACTATCTTTGAACCCATTCAGAGCCCTAGGGCCTGTAACTGTCTGCTGTCCAGTGGGTATTTTCATAAATTCCAAAAGAATAAAGCTCTTCTAATGCTGTTGAAAACAGATATTTTAGTTGAGCTTGTGGCACAACAGCGGCAGGCGCCCGCACGCCGGGTCATTGACAGTGGACATTGATGCCAAGCTATAAGTAATTAGTATCTCTGTGAGACGAGAGGGCATTGCTGACCAGATCTCTTATAATAATCCAGTCTGAAGCAGAGAATGATTAGCTAAAGGGTCAGTAACACTGATAATCAATAAAGTTACAATCTGTCGGCTGGCATGGTGGTTGACCTCCAACAATAACTACGTATGTACAGACTCTTGTGTCTCCTCTTCGCAGCTCCACACACTACCCACATAGCTGCATACGCCTCTTCAAACCACAGCGGCCGTTGCACACACACACCCTTTATTGTTTGTACACATAGACACAGCCGCTTCCAATACCAGCTGTCAACAAGAGGGTACCAGCACGCCGCTCACACCCACCATGGCACATCCGCCTCCATAAACCATGACAATGGGTGGTACCAGTACCGGCATACACCCACCCATGGCTTTACGAGCTGCTCGGGCTATCAACACAAACATCGCAAATGCTCCTTCAGTGATTCTAAGAACTGACAGCTCATACACATGTACGTGCACTTTCGATGGTTGTTTTGCTTTTGGGATATGCGTTCAAATATCAAACAAAGAATGACAACTCCAAATGAGGTACTAAGTTACTGTCACGAGTAAGCAGAATGTGTACGTGAGATGTAAAACTACTCAAGCAAAATGTTGAATTACTCATTCTCTTACAACGATTTGTATTGTCAATCTATTGGACTTCGACTAACAAAAGCACAGCTTACACTGGACCACAGAGAACTGCGTTGTTTCATGTTACTTGCTTTTAGATATGTCTCCACTTCCATTTTGAGAACTTGTGACGAGTGGCTTGACGGTAGAGGATCATTGACGACACCAGACAGATAACGGAATCATTGGCCTGGATCATTATGTAAGGACAGTGATCTTTGTCTGCCAATGTCAATCTCAGACCAAGAGTTTTTTTCTTGTCAAGTACGCCAGGTCATGCTCATTGGTTAGGTAATCCTCTTCAGCTCCCACGGTCAATGGTCCAATGAATGCTACTCCAAAATATTATGTAACGATTCCCGCCACTACCAACATCGTGTGGACACATGGATGAGTCCCTGGAGGTTCAGAGACCTGAGGCAGAGGCAATGAACCACTTTTGTGATGGGCACTGAGCGCCTGTTGGGAACAATGCCATTAGAATATAGGCGTGATGGAGAAGCATAGCCCGGAGGTCATACTACCAGCATTCTCATAGCAATATTTGATAGAGTGCCATGGATCGCAGTTTTCGTTAGCATTTCTGGCTGATCAATACTAGTATGGGCATCGATGTAGATGAACAAAATTAGAAAGAGCATGACACATCACACACAATGATATCCATATATAACCAGCCATGTTCT
>Ga0224501_10003221_pt1 | contig 12842 bp, 11 predicted proteins | sample SF_Oct11_sed_USG_4_FD_169105 | JGI IMG/M metagenome (GOLD analysis project Ga0224501, IMG submission 169105) | Sediment microbial communities from San Francisco Bay, California, United States - SF_Oct11_sed_USGS_8_1 | ecosystem: Environmental > Aquatic > Marine > Sediment | place: USA... | reverse complement strand
AAGTATGCACGTTGGATAGGGCTATATCTAAGCTTCCATTTGAACTGGGTATTGGGCCCATTTGTTTATGGTAGGCTTCAGAATCTACAAACAAGTGAAGTCACTTTTGCCCGTGTCATAACCCCTTTAATGAGAAACTGACATTGGTGATTTTCTCTAATTTGGGTCCGACAAAAAATTTGAATTCGATTATTCTAACAATCGGATTTGAACTTGTAACAATGAATCAGTAAACTGTGCCATAGGCTGATCAAATGAGGTCTCAATTCAGGGGAAAGCTCACTAATCTTCACATAAACCTGATCCATTAGCGAGTAAACTTGTCACACCCAAAGCCTATTTTGTAAACGCCATCATCAGCAGGACTTAGGAGACACTCACTAACCAGAGAAAATAAATTCAAAACTCAGGATTTTCCGGTAACAGTAGGACTTACCTCCATTCTCAGACTTTGGGCTAAACCTTTTACTGCAAACTTTGTTGGGCTGTAGGCGCACATGCCGATAAAGCCAACTTGGCCTCCCTGCGAGGAAACAAAGACAACTCTTCCATTTTTTCTTTGCTTCATTCCACCAATCACAGACTTCGTTGCGTACACACTTCCAAAGTAATTCAGCTCCATCTGTTTCTATTGGAAATAAAACATTGCTTGTTATCCTTCTCTCTCAAGCTGCACAGACAAATGCAGTCTCCTTTCTTATCGCGTTAGGAGCTTACGGATTCTTTGACTCAGCATCCCCCAGGGTGTATCGTTAAGAGACAAGGGTGAACACGAAGCGATGTTCAAACCAGGATATGAATCAGGAGTCTGAATAAAAGCCCAATGGGGTTCCCACTAATAGCCACCCTTTCATCCTAAATGTGATGATCTCGCAAACCGCCATCAAGTACATCTTCCAGTGAAGATGTGCTTATTTTGACAAACCTTAAAATCTTGAACCGTTAAATTCTCAAAGTAGTCCAGTCGTGCAGTGCCCGCACAGTTGATAAGAATGTCTACTGGTGACAACCCGTGTTCCACCTGCAAAGTGAAAATGCAGGATTCATTATGCTGTTTTCCCGCTGAACAGCATAATAACACATGGTTTTCTTGTCACTTGGTGTTGACTAGAGCCTCGCTGGTTTCTGTTGAGTTGAGCTAGGGCATTGGAGAGACGTTTTTTGCTAGTTGATTGCATGGCTTTATCGGTGCTCAAGACTGCCTTCAATAGTGGAATGGTTGAGTTACAGCCACAAAGAACCACAAAGACAATCAATCACCTTAATCCAAGCTTATTAAAACTGATAGATCATCATAACAACCCATTAGTCTCCCTGTAAATGCAACATAGTCAAAAACTTATAAAATCGAAATGTTGATCGGAGATCCGAATGTCACCTTAAAGCATGGTTCAAATGCTGAACAAGAGCTAGTTTAATGGGTGTTTACTTATGGCCTCATTCCTACCTTTCGAATAGCCTCGATAAGTTGATCCTCTCCCGTTGTAATATCGCAGACTGACATTTGAACCCTCTACAAAAGCTTATACAGCAAAGCTCAAAACATTCTTTTCTATCCCAAACAGCTTCAGGGGTATGCAGAAATTGGCCTACCGAATCTTTCATTTTCCAGAGTGCGTCATCAGGGGATTTTCCGCTTTCTGCATCCGCGTGCCCCATAGAGAAGGTGGGTGGGGGCTCTTTGGGATCCGAAACCAACGAGATTGTTGCGCACTATTCTAGAAGGCTTGATCGATCTAGCCCTATGTCTTGAGTCGAAACTGAAGCCGGCAATAGTTGAATTCAACCTGAATGAGTCAGGCAGACATAAATGAAAAAAGAAATCATTATGGTCGGTAATTTCCAGAGCAAGGCTAGCAATTCACTGATCAGCAGTAGTGAGAACATCTAGATAAGTACTATGCTGTCCTTATATTTGTTAAATTGAAAAGATTGCCACTTCATTGCTTTCACCATGTAGTTTATCACGCAAACTCTCCTGGGAAAAATAAAATTTTGGATCTTACCTGACTATCCGGGTATTTTCGGTTTGCTTCTATTTCCTGTTTGGCTTTGTTCAAAACTTCCTGTTAAAAAGACCAAAATTTTTAATCAAGTTAATCGATGCGTGCGAGGAGGCAGACGTACATCCACAGCCTGTTCATCAGGAATACAGATGGAAATAGTCTAATCACCCAGTTTAGATTGGCATTGGATAGCGGGATAACTCAGTGGTTGGGTGCTGGGCTCGAAACCGAGAGAACCTGGCTTCAAATGCCAGTCATAACAGGTTTCCATTGCGATTATCACCACTTTAATCACAACTTAAAGCGAAGACCCGCCTCATTATGAGGGGGAGCGTTGATCTGACCCCCTTGCGGTTTTCCATAAGCCGTAAATGGTAAAAGACTAATAGCTAAATGAGGATTGGTACCACATATGTACCCTATGCATTTGCCTTTTGGCACAGGCAGTGTGGCACTTGGTATTTCCGATGTGCGGGGTCACGGTCAAGCTGTAAGCGTCGATCATATGACAGAGTTGTCCTGAAGCTAACTTTGAAACAACGTTTGACCCATGATTTTCATCTGATGTAGTGGATGGCTACCACTGTGTACATACTAATTACGAACGCTTATACTTTCTATATGTAGGTTATAAATAAGAAACTGAGAAATGCATTAGTCATCTGGGGCATAGCTCATACAAGCCACGGAGCAGTAAGCCTTGTCCAATACCATTTGATCGCTACCAGTACAAGGGTTGTTGAAAACCAACACCTGATTTCTTGGTAGTTTACCTGATTCCTCGCCATGATGGTGACATCAGCTCCATTAGCAGCACACTGCTTTGCTAATGCTAACCCAATGCCCTGGGAACCTCCAGTTATCTAAAGGAAAATGTGCGAGTCTCAGTAGTGGCAATGTGCGAGTCTCAGTAGTGGCGATGTGCAAGTCTCAGTAGTGGCAATGTGCGAGTCTCAGTAGTGGCAATGTGCGAGTCTCAGTAGTGGCAATAAACTCTATTTTATAATAAGGAAGGAACACCGGTTTCAGCTCTGAACGATCACTAGCTAGCTCTGGTTATTCGAGATTCACATGGAACTTCAGATCATTTAAGCTCAATGCTACAGCGGAGAAAAGCATTCAGTTGGAGAGTCAACACTCACTAATCTGAAAGATGGACAAACTGACTGAATCAGTGAATGACTGAGACAATGCCACAGCACATCTGTGTATGTAATGTGGTAACGTTTATACAGTCTGCCGCGTTTGGACTTACTTTTGAGCTTACAGTTAGTGTCACACTTACATGGGGTTGCGCGGGTTTACATTTAGTTCAAATTAGTAGAAATTAGTTCGCTGTTTTGTAAACTAAATTAAATAATTTACAAAACCGCTAACTAATTTCTCCAGTACTTACCAGTACGTGTTTACCGCTCACTTTATTGCCTCTGACGCTTTTGTTAGTGACTTTAAGTACCACGAGAAGTATTATTGGAACGAAAAATGCAGATGCTCCAGCAATTGTCGTTAGATCGGCAGAGAAAACCCCGAACATTGTCCACTGTTCTTTTCAGTAGAATTGATTGATGGCAAAGTTTTTCAATGAAGGGTTTCCCTCATGTGACCTTGACCAACCCAACAAGGAATCACCCTAGAGCAAATAGGTGAGCAGATGGGGATTTGGTAATTCTGACGATGGTAGGAAAGACAATTATAGTATACAGACAACAGAGCCCTATATTTTGTTTAAAGCCCGCAGTCCAGCCAAACATGGCGGCGCACACCAAAATGACTTCCGGACAGAGAACTACAGAGGTAAAGACAGACATTCGCTCTTGTATCTTCGTTCACTAGGGGCTTTGGTCTATGTTTAAGGCGTCGTAGTATTCACCATCACATGTGATGGCGATATATATACATGGTAATACTCGGAGATCCAGATGCGTGAGATGAGCCTTCCATATTCTGTCGGACAAATCACAAATTACAAAACTCAAATTTCAAAAGCCCATCGAACTAACTCCAACTCAAAGTCTACCTAACTACTGGTAGTACTACTAATAGTAGTTACAAATTAGTAAGCAATTTACCTTTTAATTTTAGTTGGTAGTTTAGTTAGTGAGTTACGAGTTTAGAACTATATAATCCGATAAAGAGAGACCAAACTCTAATCTGATGCATGTGACTATGGGTATGAGGAGCAGAAAAAAGATGAAATATAATTAGCATGTTACTTAAGCCCCACGCTTCAAAATTGAATGTGCGCCATCTAGCGAACAAACATGGTATACTTAACCCACATATACAACTGCTATGCATTTAGAATCAGATGTACCTTTTTCAGTCACACCCTGAAGCCACATCTACATATCTGCACTGATGCATCCTAAGACAATGAAATGAAGTGTGTATAAACTTTAAATGTCAATATAATATAACAAACGATAATAGATTCAAAATACTGTCAAAATATTGTGTCTATAATGATGACCTGGATGAGGAACTACAACAGTTTAATGTTCATGCTCAATTTAAAATTCAAATAAATGGCACTGACAAATCTTTACTGTCAAAATCGATAGTGACGATAAGTTTGGTTAATTTTAGTGGAAATTTTGCCACAAATGAACCATATTGGCGGTAAGTAGTTTATGATCTGAGTACTTCGAATTCAATACCGGTTTCTATGCGCGAGTTCTCTGTCTGATAGGACCCTGCTACTGCCTAGGCACGATGAGAATATAGGGTTCCGGTAGAGGATTTTACTGTCTCTAACTGATTGGTTAGTAGCAGCCGTCAAGCGATCTACTAACTGCAGTATATATTTCAGACCGGGGTAAGCCTTCTCCCTGCTGTGATCAGCACACTGACCAGCGCTAATCCTAAAACTCAAGAGAAAGAAAAAGCTGAACTTGACAAGAAGTACAAGGAGAGTGACAGAAGACTAGACACCTTACTGAATCGTGAGTTAGTGCGCGTCGGCGTCTGACTGTAGCAAAGTTTCCTCATTGAATCAGTGACATATATCACTGCTTAAATGAGCAAAGCAGATATTCTGTTTTTCTTTCATACGATCCTTACAGTAAGAAATGTGTTACACACATAGAGGCCTGTTATTTTCGCACACTTCCTTGATGCGTAAGGCAGCTTATGACTATGCTTACTGTTTCAGAGCACCACAGTCAACTTACAACTCTTATAGAAGCATTTACCAACATATCTTCGCGTCTCAACGGTAAGCCACCTACTACGCGAATTGCAATCCTTTTGAAATCGATTGCCATAGTCAGTTTTGTGGACTGGATTAACCAACAATTCGTTCTCCCATTGTATGTAAGGATATTCACTTATACATGTACTTGATTTTATTCCATTTGATAGAATCGAGAACTAAAATAAAGAATATAAAGGATCATTTGTACTCTTGCAAACAGCTACTGCACTGCAAGCGTGATGAGCTTAGAAGGTATTGGCTGGAAGGTCTTGAACAAAATACTATCACCGAGACGCTAGAAAATGTGTAAGTAATCTCTGTCAAGTCAAGTAGAAGTCAGGCTGACTCTCTGGTTTGATGGTTCTTAGTAAGACTGACATTATATACTTTTCTTTCCTCCCACAATCCCGGAGGTCTGTTCGGAGTTACCCTCTCCCCAATTTCCAGTACGATGCCTAATGGGACAATTGAACCTAATTGAACCTTGTAATGTTGGTTTATCAGTTTGTCCTCGTAAAACTAGAACAAAAACTTATAATGGTGGCTAAAATTAACAGGGTCACATGACTTTGGATAGTGGATGCAGCTCGCACTGAGCTGTGCGCAGTCTTTTCACTATTACTGTTTATTCTATATCACATTATTGTTCCCAGTGAGGAGATTCGTGGTGTGCCAGATCAGCTAGAAGACTACACTGATCGAAAACTGTACATGCATGCTACTGACCAACTTTGCAAGAGTCTCTCATTGTTACGGGGTGACCTGGCAGGAGTGCAAGCATTGAATGATGTGGCCTACCAACTCAACGTCTGGAAGGAGGTATGCAGCATTGAATTATCCCCCTGATCACCAATCATCGTAGAAGCATCTGCATGTATTCATGGAATAATTTTTTTTCACCTTTTTTGAAAGATAAAACCATGCGTTGTGTGATAACCACCGTTGGGTTCAAATGCGATGATTATGTCCTACCAGTAGTGTAGCTGTAGTATAGCCAATTGGTATAAATTTGCGACAGACTACGCTTAAATACGCTTCCTTATCATATTACATACCAATTATTTGAGTTACAAAGATAGCCTGGAATATATTTTGGTTCACCACGGCCCCACTTTGTCCTCTGTTTATTAGTACCACTAAGCCCCAGCCATGCTGTTTGCACCGGGCTTATTCAGTGGCACTCGCGTTGAGCATGAAGCAGCTATTGCTTGCAAACAGATTGAAAATGAAAGACTTCTACTTCCCGCTATTCTTTTATTAACCCTTGGATCTGCTGTTCCATTGCGATTGAGGTTTATTGCAGGAGCACCATTAAATTACTCACTGTTGTTTCTATGATACCAAAGATTGGAGGTTATTAGGGTCTTGAGACTCCATAGAAAGTTGTTTTTTTTCTTCTTCGTATCTCCATGACTGAGCAGCTGTCAGGGGTGGTGCAGAAATTGGTGTACTGAGTCTTAGGCTCAGCGTTTCCCAGGGTGGGACTTTAGGAGACTTTCTGCTTGCATCCGCGTGCCCCATAGAAAAGGTAACTCTATGGGAGGGCTTCCTTTATTTAACGCCGGGATCCGAAACCTTTTGAGGGTGTCGCGAAAGACAAAGGTTTTGCCCGAACTGGGGACTCCGGGTCCAAAGCCCAGTTCACTATCCACTAGGCTATCGCTTCACTATAGAAAGTGGAACTGCGGTATTAGAAAAGTATGTGCCATTACAAGGAATTTCACTTTTTTTAGGGTGAACTTCACTCCCCATATTAGTATGTAGAATGATGTAGTCTTTGGCTTTCATTAGGTGCTTCTGGTATAACTATAGTCGAGAAAGATCGCGTGGTTCCAAGTTGGTTTGATCTGTTTGACAATTTTTGAACCAGGGGACCTCATTAGTTTGAACACCAGCGTAAAAAAGCCGCGGCCTTTTTTAACTTTGCTGTCTATAATGTTAGGCAGAAGTTAGGATAGGTAAAACCCAATAATGCCATTTGTGGGATCTCCAATAATTCCTCATTGTATGAGCTCCTGTTAGTTTAACTCACGGTAAATTACTCAAGGGTTATGGCTGCCTTCCTTAGTATGTGATTGCTATGGGTTTTCGTTTGTCATTTACAGAAACTTATACAGAAGATCATGGATGAGCTACACGAGCAGATCTATGTCAAATCTGTCAAAGGCACAGTAATGGTCTTCAAGCGTTTTGGATCTATGAGGCACAGTGGCAAAGCCAAGGTGAGTTGGATCCAAAAGTAATGTCATCCGGTACTTTGTGGGGATGGCATAGCTTTTGTTCTTGTTTATATGTGTGTGTATATAGCGAGCAAGTAGACAGAACAGCCATATAGCACAAGAGAGACCAATTCTGGTATAACCAGGACTGCAGGGCTCTTGCATCATACGGCAACGCTAGTCATCTGAGTCTGGGTAGTCATCTACACGAAAAACTCAAAAAGCTCGAGCTGAACGTTAGGTCATTTGAAATCGGTATAGAATGGGTCGTTTCCATGTCTCGAACGATAAACAACGATAGCTACTACCATTGCTAAGCAATTACGATGGCGCAAATTTTATAGGTTTTTGGTTTACGGAATCATTCTCGCTTGTACAAGATCTCTTATATGGTGAACAGGTTAAACATACTTTTGTCTCCTCACTCAAGCGATTGTACATAGCCATTTGTTCAAGGACTTAAAGCCGCCATTGCAGGGAGGAAGTGTTACGGCGAGCGCTGCTGAGCTAGATCTGGCCAACAAGGAAATTGTAGAAGCCCCTAATGCTAATCCAGAAGAAGACCGGTCACATTTCTTGGCCATCCTTGTAACTTGTTTAGCTAAACTGAATGAGCTTCCTAAGCTTATCACGGAGCTTCGAAGTCATCTACAGACCGAGCTTCTGGATGTGATACGCCGCGCATCCCAGCAGTTTATTGACTGGTGAGTAAAAAGAGTCATACACCACTCACTGAACTCCAGCCCAGAAAACAGCCATTGCCAGCTTTGTCTGAAAGCCTCCTCCTTGCCTTCCATTGGACTGTTGTGTAAAAAATCAAATCTAGGTCATTAAATGCTTATTGGCAACTGTAAATGAACCCTCATGTCAGTTATGCTAGAACAAAGGCAAATGACAAAGCTTTCCTATTTTCAGTAGAACTTAAAAATGGGGAGGTTAGAAACTATATTACCTGTCCCTCTTACCTAAACTAGTGAACTATGTTCCTTCCAGTGCCTACCAACAAGGAGAGATCAATCTTAGTGTCCACGAACAGCCTGTATACCTGCTGGAGTTGTTAGAACTTGTCTTTGAGCAGTTCAGATGTGTAGTTCATGCGCACAATGTCATCATTAGAAACCTCAAGACAATAAAACATTCCAGCAAATACATGTCTAAGAACCTTGCGCTGTATGACATCACTGAGGTAAGTGATAACAGCCAATATAAGCTTCCTATCAGATATTTGGAAGTTTGTAGCATACATGTAATTAATGTTTGTCATCCAGGCTCAATGAGGACCAGATACTTCACAAGGAACCCTTACTTGTGCATGAATTAGTTGCACACGCCTCATCTTCATTAGCCTGCAAGGGATGACCTTAATCCAGCCGCAAGACATGGGTCAAGGCGGCTAGAGGTCAATGTCCTCAGGGGTTGGGGTCATTCAACCTAAGCCTTATTTACACGTTGCCCACTGGGAACCCGGCTAGCCTTAATAAGAAGGGAGGTGGATCATTAACATCCATGCAGTGATGTTGAATCTTATCAATGGGTTGGGCCCTCCATTTTTTCTGCCGGGGTAATCCAGAGATTGCTTAGTAGCATAACGAACTGTAACCATTCCACCCGGTTTGGGCCATTAGGCTGACAGAATTCTCATTGAAAAGCCGATGTCCCTACGTAACCTACATATGTATTAGTGATTTAGTGTAGGAGGTGAACCAAAAGAACATCCAACTTTACCATGTTTTTGCTGTCATCATTGTGTGTTATCATTATGCGCCTGTCTGTTATCTAGGTGTGGTCGAAAATTCAGGTGGTGCTGCAAATTGTATTGGAGAAATATCTAGCTGACAAGTCTGTCAAAGTTTCACGACGAGCAGGCCACTTGTTAAGTGATGTCGATGTGCCAATCACACAGCAGAGGCTGGACATCAATGCATATTTCAACCGGCGTAATGTTCGACAGAAAAAGGTGCGTCATTCCGTTCATTATATAGTGGTTACCAACTGGATGTTCACTCGCATTGAGGTGTGCGCTATGATTTTGGTATCGATGGCTCCACTAACATTAAAGGTGGCGCGATTAGCTTTAAAGAGGTTCACGAATTCACAGCCATACCGGGTTGCTCGAGCCTTTAGTCAATGAATAGAGTCAATAACTACCGGAGTATTGTGACTTGTGACAACTGAGCTATTTGTATATCCATATTGAATGTCTCAGTAAACAGTAGTCATTGGGCCATCTGTGACATTTCTCGCAATGAATCACCAGTTACACTATGTACTTTAGGAGAAAGTCGACTTCCTTATGTGGTCATATATACCATGTGACTGAGTTTCATGTTACCATGGAGATATATTCTCCCTCGGATAACTCCAAATGTAACTCTTATCATGGCTTTTGTGTTCGTCATTTTTTCCTTGAACTGGCGACGCAGTAATGGCTCATACGGGCATATTCTTCTCAATTCCTGAAATGCTAAAGACCCTAAATTTGTTGTTCCCTTTAATATCTGGTGCGGTCTAGCTTTCATTTTTGAGCTATATTGAAGTCACTTTCAGGGCGAAATACCTTTATTAAGCAATGAAGCTTCAGTTTCTGTGTTATCTAAAATTTCAGGGTCTTCTTTTCACATTTCGGGGCTCCAGTCATGCAATTAGCCTGGAGACTTATATGCGAGAACAGCGTACAGAACAGTACCAGCTGGTAAGTACATAAGTCATTCTTAGGTTTTTAGCTTAGACATTTGTCTTACTATCCCAGAGGCATGTGTTGATCCAGTGATGGAACCATTGAGATTTTGGAACAGTATGACACGAGTATATTTTATTTAGATGGCTACAGGTTGGGTAAGCAGATGACCGATCTGTTTTGACACTCTTTTAATGTAGTGCCTTGCTATACGGAAGAATCGCATCACTTGGCTGTATATCCAGCTCCTTGCTCTTTCGTACCAAATTGGGTCAGTTTGTGTGCCTTGGTGATGTTTTCCTTCACTTCTCGGCTGAGCCGTTCCTGCCAAAAACAGCTGCGGATTACTCAAAGCTACTACGAATCTTAAGAGCATTACCACGTTGTCATCTGCATGCAGCGCATGACTGTTCAAACGAAAATAAAATGCGTATTATCGCTATATCTGTCAACAAGAGGTATCTTCAAACATTGTTGCAGTCACATGGACAGCAAACTCCTTATAGATAACAGATATACACAAATTTAGTGAATGGGAAAACCGGTAGAAAACTGACATTTGTGTCAGCCGAAGTTCACGAATATGTCATCACGTATGGGAAGCACCGCGAAGAGGCCATAAAGAAATTGCTGAGTATCATATACTCAATCCAAAAGTGAATAGGCATTCATGTCGAGCACCAGACTCAAAACATTGGTCCACATTGCTCAAACTCATTACTCATTACCACTACCTCCAGGTTTGTCAAAACAAGCATAAAGAGAGCCACGTTTGGCCGATAATGCCCGGGAATCCCAGGGAATGCGTGTGACTTGCTACACCGATCATGCTGAAGGGTAGAGTTGATGCCATGGCTTCAACTGGTAGAAAACCGTACATATTACAGTGTAAGACAGCCACTTGGAATAGGACTAGGTTGCAAGCATACTGCTGGCCTGTTTATGCAATAAGAGCAGTTGTTTGGCTATTAGTAACGAACACAAACTAAGACTGAAAGACCGTTTTCGAAAGAGGTGAGTAAATTCACTCGGTCACCGAGTTAGTATCACTCACTTTAATTGCGAGGTAGACTAAGAGTTCGGAATAAGCTAAACTCAGTGAATTCATAGGTATTTGTTTTCGTTTTTGGGCCCATTTCGTGCTCATACTTCGATCCCAGTAGTCAAAAGTGTGACAAAGTTGTAGAAGTTGGACTTTGGCTTCCAATCGCGCTGGCAGGCATATGTAATAACGCGGACCCACTGTGATGTCTTTTGCGACAATTTACGTCACGCGGGAAAATTTCAACTGAATGAAAGTTGATTTGAGAATTCCAAGATTTAACCGTATTTTTTACTACATCACTACATCGCCTGCTCGGTATGAAATTTTATTCGACTCAGGTAGGTTTTCAGACACATTGATACTGATGAGCCAAAAAAAATTTGCCTCGTCATCCAACTTTTAAAACATTGGCGAACAAAATAAGTCATCTTTGAACTGCAGAAACTCATTGGTTTGACCTTGGGCAGCAAAAAACCACAGCCGTTCTCAACTTTGCCCGACTATAGTATATAGGTTTTTTGTCACATATTGCATTGTTAGTTTGCCAGCTGATTATTAAATTTCATCGAAAAATCATTTTGTAATAGATGTCTTGCGTTGTACCATAGTGTATTGGGTGAATTTTCAGACAAAGCGATAGAAAGGAAAAACAACATCGCTTGTTGCTCAGTTCATGTAAGCCTGTATAGTGAGTGAGCAGTTTTGGTGACCGAATTATTACACCAGCAGCAGGCGTAGACCAAGCTTCCTCATGAACTGGGATATAGATCATACTGCAAGGAGAAGGTTATCATTTTACTTACACTTTGAAGTTGTTGATTGACCAATTTTCTAGATTGTTATATTATTTTTCGAATATAGGCTTATTTCATGGTTCATTTTGCATTCTTACCTGAAAGCGGGTGGCGGTGTGGGGCTACTTCACGTTCCTCACTCGAGGATGAAGAAGATGGCAGCAGGTCGGCAAGTTCCCTTTCTCGTCTCCTCCTCACGCTTCTTCTTTGCCGGTCTGTTTGTTGAAAATCAGTTGTTAACTGCTGTTGAACGCCGGCGGAAGTCGAGGGATCATCGTAGGGGGTGGCTGGTACTGGGGTGACATCTCCATCACTAGATGTTGAATCGCGTACCTCAATTGGTGTCATATAGTCAGACTCCTCCGACTCCGGGTGGTAAAGCTGGTTGCTCATCGTTCAACCACTCAGTTACTATCCATTTATTAGTTGATGTGATGTATTGCAAAAATCCCAGATCTTTGGAAATACCAGTCGAGCGAGCGCTGATTGGCTATTGCTAATCACGCCAGCCTGCTTGACCTAGGCGATCTTATCTAGGGTCGGGTCATGCAGGTCATTTGATTAGATGAATCATATGATAGTATAAATCATGTCAATCATTTCTGTGTCAGGGATGTCAGGGATGTCAGGGATTGCAATGTTTATGGGTTGTGCCCCTGTGTGATGATGTCTATTTTGAACGGCTCTGTGCCTGGAAGGCTTCAGTCTATTTAAGCAAGCGAATAAACTCTTCTTTGCTGACCAAGATATTTAATGGCATTGGTTGAGAAGGATGTGAGACACAGAGACTAGAGCCAGAGCTTAGGTTGACCACTGCTTTTTATAGTGCAGTGGGTCATTAGGAATAAGGCGTGGTTTAAACATAATTACAAAACCATGTGGTGTATGGAATCACCACATGACATCTC
>Ga0224501_10003220_pt1 | contig 12845 bp, 9 predicted proteins | sample SF_Oct11_sed_USG_4_FD_169105 | JGI IMG/M metagenome (GOLD analysis project Ga0224501, IMG submission 169105) | Sediment microbial communities from San Francisco Bay, California, United States - SF_Oct11_sed_USGS_8_1 | ecosystem: Environmental > Aquatic > Marine > Sediment | place: USA... | reverse complement strand
TACTGCTGCAGCGGGTTGGTACTGCTGCAGCGGGTTGGTACTGCTGCAGCGGGTTGGTACTGCTGCAGCGGGTTGGTACTGCTGCAGCGGGTTGGTACTGCTGCAGCGGGTTGGTACTGTTGCAGTGGGTTGGTACTGCTGCAGTGGGTTGGTACTGTTACAGCGGGTTGGTACTGCTGCAGCGGGTTGGTACTGCTGCAGCGGGTTGGTACTGCTGCAGCGGGTTGGTACTGCTGCAGTGGGTTGGTACTGCTGCAGCGGGTTGGTACTGCTGCAGTGGGTTGGTACTGCTGCAGCGGGTTGGTACTGCTGCAGCGGGTTGGTACTGCTGCAGTGGGTTGGAAAGGAGTGACATGGAAGGAAGTGACAGTAATAGGCTGAGAAAAAGAAGCCTTGAGTAGAAGAAATTAGCATACTTTTATTACTGATGTGATTCTCATGCTTAATGATAACCTCACCCCAGGCTAAAATCCGCGATCTAATAACGAAAACTGTACATCATCTCGCCGATCTACGCGTGTGCATGTGCATGTGCATGTGCATGTGTGTAACCAGTGGTTAAAGTGTAAAATTTGTGATAGAGACAGTCACAGATCTGATAGTGATAGTCAAGATCGGCGCATTGAGTTGCGGCCCAATCGTGTATTAGTACTGTTATGTTTTGCTTATTGAGTATACGCAGGTGCAACAGTGAGGAGATGTTGTAGAGTGAAAAACTGATAACCCACCGCCCTCCTGCCCCAATATACTTTGGGACTCCATTACCCTGTGTCCCCCCAGACTATTAGCACCGTATTTAAGAAAGATTCTTCACAGACATGTTACCTGCATACTGCTACTTTTTACACCACCTTTACTAATCAATACTAGTAATCTAGCGTTCTTATCCCCTAGTGGCTAACCATGGCTAGCTAGAAATCATTATCGGTGCATCAGGTATGACACCCTATATAGCAATCAGCACCAAACAAAGAATTGATTTTTTTTGCGGGCTGAATATTTTGTTGGCACAGTTTCTCCCAAGTTGCAATGGGAGTTGTATACATGATGCGTTTGAATGTGACAGTAAATACAATGACACATTGTCACTGTTACAGTTGGTACTTAAGGACAATGAGTACAGTGACATGTACTACACATTCCGCTAATAGTTCTGACTGTGGGACCCCAACTGTATCGATACTTACAGCCTAATACTATCATCTCAAGTGGCCAATACGCATACAGTAAATTAATTATTTATTGCTCGCTGAATTAAATATAAATTGGAAACCATTTTCACAGAGGGATCTGGCACTACGCGCGCTGATGTCAACTATTTTTGTACCTTACATGATGTAATGAAAGTTGGTATTCTTTCATTAGTTAATACGTTACTTATAAACTCAGTGCTGAAAATCTGCCACAGTTACCTATGAGCCCCCCCCCCGCGTATGTTCACCCGTGATGAGTTACTACATCTCCCTTAATCCCTATACTGACTAGAAGTCAGGCTCCTCTCAAATGTTTTACAATTATTTTTGGGACAGTTCACTTTGTTTGTCTGTTTGGTTAGAGCGACACTCGATATCTTCCCATCTAGTCACTGATTTGATCACGAATTTACCATTTTCTGCCTTTTCAGCTTAGATCCCCACTTGATCTGTACTTATCACAAGTTTGTATCCAAATGGCTGTTATTAACCAGTCTTTTGTCATGCCAATTTGTCAATTTTCTACTTTATTCTTCATTTTCAAAAGAGACATTCGTGAGATAAGTGGCCTGAGGGTTTCATTCTATACCCGACTTAATCGGAAACTTTCACCATATGCTCTAGTTATGACTTCTAGTCGATATCGCCCAGGGATTACGGCTAGAAATGAGACTAATCGGGTTGTAAACGGCGCCCGGTGACCCGGTGATTTTGCCGTATATTATTATAGTGTGGTGCTCTATAGAGGCTTTTCCGGTCCGGTCCAGGTGAACTCCAAATAGACAAAATAAAAATAAACACGCGCGGTTCGATCTGTCTCTGGCGTCCAGACAGGATTGGCTATGACTCTCCCAGAGAGAAATTTGGTCTGATTAGACACACAAGCTATGCAATGATGATGAGCATGCAGTTGACTAGCAAACACATCTCAGCCGCGTAGCTAGCTTAGGGGCCACTCAACAAAACTAGCAACGCTCTAGTCGACATCTAGCACCGGAACCCAAGTTTTATCCAACTGAAATTAATACATACTCCGAGTGTACCTAATTGGTGTTAGAAATCAAACCAGCTAGCAGGCTGCTTGGTATTTGAGATAAGATTTTTATCAGTCAGCCTCAGGAAAGCTCCGTAATGATATACCTGTGCCATCAAGCTTGAGGTTAAGTATCCCCTCAAAAATCAGGTTGCCAGAAGACAATCGCTGTTAGATAACATCAGGGTAACCACTCTACATGCATAGTCACAGTACTCTACTCTAGTAGGGAGCTAGGTACACTAGACCCGCTAGCAGCGTTTATACTGCATATGCAATACAACGCTTTTGCGATACATGCTGCAATATAAAGCGGCTGCCACACTAAATGGCAAATTTCAATTTGCGATTTGCAAAATTGGCACAAAGAATTCGCAAAATCATGGTAGCGATCACACGGTTGCGATGAAACTTTGCAAACCATTAAAGGGATTCCTCAACTTACGCGACCGGATCCAACAAAACTACATTCCTAGTGCCATATCACGGTCCTGTTGGGCTGTCATTGGAAATCGTCCATGAGGACTCCCCTTGTATTAAGTTACATTGACAAAGTATCCAATGTTGTTGCGCTATGGCGCGTACTCTATACAAGTCATCTATTTCAGATATGTACCGAAGGCCGGTGCTCCGAGTAACTTGGGTGGGGTGTTGCAACGTCGTCTGCGATCCAGACAGAGTGAAGTTATCCCCTCCGTATCCAACGATAACCTGCACAGAGTCACAATAGGAAGCAAACTATCCACAACAATCACTTCCGAAGACATCGCAACAAATATAGATTCGGGTAAGCTGAAGGAAGAGTTGTTCCGGGTTCGAACACACAAGCGTGACATTTTGTGAGGCTTCTCTCCGGTGAGAGGATTTTAAAGTTTGTATCATACTGTCGTTTAGGCTTGACACAATTGCTTTCCAATAGGGTTAGAGCCTTGTTTTCCAATAGGTCTTAACTATCACAAAAGAAATTTAGTCTATAATAATCATAGAGCAAAGTGCTCAAAACTTCATTCATCCGCAAAGCGTGCCATTTAAAGAGCTAAAAGCTAACGATACATCAAAGGCTATGTCTTTCCATTTGCTTTGCCTAATTGCTTCGAAGCGGTCAATAAATCTCAACCTACTGATTCCCAACATTCAGAGTCCCGACATTCAGAGTCCCAACATTCAGAGTTCCAACATTCAGAGTACATTGACGCCACCTTCTCGGAACATGGGGGACTACAAAGCCACCAGGGAATATGGAAACATAGATTATGGCATGCTCCATAAACAGTCTCCACAACATATACAGTTACATGTATGTAGTTATTACCCATAGATATAGATAACAATTATTACTATAAAGATATAGAAGGACCAAAGGAAAGGGAGGGGACTGGGAGTTGTAGAATTCATGACAAGTTTGTCTATAATGAGTCATGGTTTGAGTTTTGAAAAAGAGTCAACGGTGATGACACTCGACCTCAATTCGCTCATAAGCTCCGACAAAGTCTCCTTGTTAATCAAGAGGCAAACTTTGCCCAAGGAACAATAATGCATAGTATAAGCAAAAGTGAAAATTATATATGTTTGTCTCATTACACAACCAAATAGTTACATGTACATGCGTGATGAGTCATTGCAATAAAAAACGCAGGTGAAACACAATACTCTCGTATTGGTAGCTGCTTTGGCCACACTGTCCCGTTATTGATTAGTCTCTTAATGAGTGTGAGTCACTCAGTAACTTGATCACTACAGGATTCAGCTATTCACACTCACTCTGTCATTGAGTCACACTCCAACATTAACCTCAAGGGTTTGTCACAAATAATCAAACGTATTAAGTGTATGAATTTGTATTGATCTGTAAAGCGGCGATGATGGTGAGGATGAGCGGTGCACTTATTCACCTCAAGTGGCTAGTAATGGATCCAGCAGACAGGCTATAGGGGAATGTGATTCAGCATTACGGAGGAATGGTGGCTTAGGGGGTATCGCATTTTGTCTTTAGATCAGGTGACCTGGGTTCAATTCCAAGTTTGTAAATCGCTTTGCGTTTCCTCCCTCGTCAGATTTGGATATCAACACTAAATAAAGAAAGCTCGTCCATAGTGTGCCAACTCCACGGGGCAAACCATGTGTCAACTCCATGGGGCAAACCATGTGCCAACTCCATGGGGCAAACCATGTGCCAACTCCATGGGGCAAACCATGGAGCATCCTGAAGACAGGGCATTGGGTTAGAGACGCCAGCCATATTAAAACAAGATGATCTTATAAGTCAAGGGTCAAGGCTTTACTGTCATTCAAATAGGAAATTTTTAAATGGATAGATGTGCGTATTCAAAGGAAACATAGTGTACGCTAGAGTGGATTCGATACACAGAGGACTCGGTAGGTATGCAGACATGATGAACATCAATGGGTATATCCTGAAGTAGAAGAGGTGTGGCAGCTGCTCTATCAATGTGCATCGACAAACTTCTAAGTCTTTTTCTGCTGACCGTCCCTCTTTGAGGGGTCACCGGTGAGGGCTCTTGAAGGTTATACATCATTGGAGTTTTGCATTGGTTTTACAACAGGATGCCCTTCTTGCAGACAGCTTCCAGGCTTGGGGATGACACCGAGTCATGCTGGTGTGCACCCCCTTCCTCCTTCCCAGTGAGGGAGCATCGAAGGATATATCCGTCAATAATAGGGTAAAGAAGAGATTTCCCCTCAGAGTTATAGATAGGGGAGGGGATAACTCTATGTCTACACCCCTGATAAAAGAGTGACATCGCTCTTGTGAGGAGAAAATCTTTTTCCTGATAACGCCGCTTGATCAAAAATCAATAGCAAGAGCAATATAAAACAAAGAAAAACAATGAAAAACAATGAAAAGGATGAGATTATTTAAAGATGTGAAGCAGACCGATCGTGTTCCTTTTCACTGGTCATCCGTGTCAATGAAATTTGAACATAAAATCATTTAGTCGGTCAGTGAAACAGCATTTTCTTTGTGATACGTTTACAGCTGCCGTAATTTGTTCATCTGAGCTCACAGAAACTCTTTCTATGATAGCGCTGTCCATGGTTTAGCGAAGATACACCAAATGTGAATGGAATGACATTTACTTCAAAAGAAAGTAACACAATACATCGGCAACAGTTGCGAATGTGTATGCACCACAAAGAGATCTTAGACTAAACATGAACAGCTACCTGGCACTCAGACCTTATAGGGAATTACATGGAATAGGATAGAATAGGCTAATTTCGTTTAGCTTCACTCACATTACTGAGGTAAACGTTGCTTAAGAAAAAGGTTCGCAGTCCTTGAAAAAGCTTCAAGGACTCAAGTCTGCACGCGCAGTAAAACAGTTACTGCTATTGTCCTGTTTAATCGTGAACTTCACAGAATTAAAACGAATCGTAGCTTCAATATTCCACCACTATTTTATACTGAGGATGATCCTGATTCTTTGAGTTTTTAAGGCATACAAACTCTCCACTGTATACATAGGTTAACAGGCATTCCAAGCCGTAATTAGAAATTCATTTTGGTCTAGAATTAATCCAATACATTCCAATTTCTTATGCGCGTAATGATAGAATAATCTCTGTAGTTTCATTTCTATACAAACAGGCTGCCACCATATCGCATGTATGTGCGTTACATAACTGTCCAAAGTCAGAAAGTCAAAAAATGGTTTTTCTGGTTATGCAGACTCAAAGTAATATCAATATCACAATCCTTTTGACATTGACACTGTAGACAGATGTGTTGGGAGGTAATTGTTCCAACTGTTTACAATAGGATTATCAGTAACTGATTCAATCCAGAAGTCAATTTATGGATTTTGTTACCAAAATGACATTTCGGCTGGACAGCTGGAAATTAATGCGGCAAGCTCAAGTGTACGAGTGTATGAATAGCCGATCGATCAACAAAACAAGTCTGATCGGCAGACCTTTTGCTTAACATAACCTCCGCTAGAGCTTTGATTCCACAGAGCAGCGCACTGAATTACACTACTCAAGATAGTTATCACAGTTGATGATCTGTTTATATATGACGTCTGCCATTATGGTGAAGCTGTCGGGTTAGAGGTTGCAGTCACAACTGAAACTCAGGTTCTCATGCTTGCAAGCCCATCGCGATACCAATGAACTATTCTGCTATACCGAGCTTTATTGGTGATGTGTCCGTGTATAGAAAGGGTTACTAAACTCAACAGTCTGAGAGAACTGAGAAAATGTTACTGTATATCATGGATAGGATCAGAATCAGCGAATTTAGTATTCTATAGTCCATGCTCAACCCTGGTATTAAAGCTCCATATTTGCTCTCTCCTGCTATCGCTTGTGGTGGGTAGTATAGGCTATTAGAAAAGTCAATTTTCTAACCAACACCCCACACATAATTACGGTATGTGCAACGACAAACAACCCCAAACCCCAACCCCAAACCCCAAACCCCAAACCCCAACCCCAAACCCCAACCCCAAACCCCAACCCCAAACCCCTCCATAATAACAATACCATGCGATTTGGACAGATCGTCTTTATTGTTGATTTCTGTTTTCCCAATAAATTGACGGGACATGTTTTGCATGTATTTTCTCATACCCATAATGCACCCTTGTTATTTCAGTACATAAAGGTTACTTCTGGTTATCTCCAGGTATCAGCAATGAGACTAGTAATGTGCAGAGTGATGGGACAGTAGTTAGAAACCGCACCATGTCAGTATCGAGTAGCAGTCATTACTCGAGTGAGTACTCATGCGGTAGTCGAGGAGAAATACCCTCACCGACCCTCGGTCATAATGGCAAGATGGATGAGATGATAATGTATATGAGGATAGCTAAAGTGTGAGTATTATCATAAATTTATAGTATAATAGGTTCATCTTATTATGCAAAGGATGCTTCTCAAAATTAGAAGGTAGAGAACGCCATAGAATAAATACGCCATTTGAGGTTTGTGAAATATTCATCTTATGAGTTCCCGTAAAATCCGAACCATAAATTATACTTCTTACTAGGGGTGGTCCTAGTAAAGCACACAATCGCTGCATGTATTAGTCATCAGCAGTGGAAGCTAGGGCATGCAGGTTATCTAGGATGGGGTAGGTCACGGCTTAATGGATAGTGCATTGGGTTTTAGACTGGAGAACCCTGGTTCAATAAATAAAGGAGTCTCACTCATAGAAAGTGATATAACTTTCATGTAGTTACTGCCAGTGCCCTAGAGTACCTCCCTCTGTGAAGCAGACCATGAACCATCCTAAACATAAACAGTTGGCTTAGTGATGCTTTTCATGCACAGGGAGATGATCTGGTCCCTTTACTTCTTGGTTGCATTGAAAGCGGCGTATTTGATTCCAAAATTTGGTCAACAACTCCTCCCACTTTTCAATCGCTGCCTTTTCGATTAGTCAACCATCAGCTGTACTCGGTCGCTAAAGCCTTCTTTTCTTTTAGTCAATCAGCATTAAATATTAATTAGTAAGAGTCCAGCCGAAGATTAACTGAATAAATTGAATTAGCCGCAAAGATCAAACACAAGTGCAAATGTCATCAGGGAATTCTGCTTAAAATCCATTGGTGGGTCGAAAGTACCGGAGAGTACCGGAAAGTACCGAAAAGTACCGGAGAGTCGGTAAATAACAGTTGCGTAACTTTAGGTCACATATTGGTGACATCACACAGTGTCCATACTTCTCATCTGCTCAGGCTGAATAATAACTGAAATCATGGGGTTAATAGTTCTCATTGTACATATAACAGTTTTTTACGTATAGCTCAACTGTGTGGGCTAAATAGGTTTGCAACCCTGTTACAAACACTGGGGTATTTTGGTTTTTAATACCTATTTACAATGTATCCTCAAATTATCTGTCCCTTGGAAAAATTATCCAAGTCAGTCTGTACTGCTGATGCATGGAAAACTGTGTGATCCTTGGCACATAATATACTACCGAAGATTCGAAATAGAGTTCAGCCATTTCAATTCACTACTATATCTGCAAACAAGGGTAGCTTTACCCTGGTTGCTTCTATACCAAGCTAGTGCACGCAGTCAGAGCTGAATAGAAACCCACACAACCATATACCCACCTTATCAGTATCTTCACCAGAGGCAAGCCATTCTCAATGACTTATTGATTAAAGGCATTTGTTTTTGGACTCAATTAGTTGAAATATGCATGAAGCTTTAGCAGCCAAAAGGCATCAGCTGTCACAGCTAAGGGCATCAACAGCAAAGGATAGACAAAGAGGTTAAAAACCGTCCGGCCATTGCATTCATGCAATCGCCTATTGTGCCTTTGCGCATTGAGCACTGGAGTGCTTAGATAGGGAACCGGATATGTAAATGAAAATCATTTGTTCAAAGATATTTAAACTCTACAAGCTGAATAAAACTTGAGGATAGGAGCAAAGTATGACAGCTACAAGATGCAAAACTTTGTAGCCGGTATCTATATGCTTTAAGAACATATGCAGGGTTGTTGGACCTCCACCCTTTTACATTAGAAATCAAATTCTTCCTCAGCTAGTTCGATAACTTGGGATTTGAGACAGACAGGAATGTAGTGTCTTTGCTCACAGAAGAATGTCAAGTGAATTAGATGTTGGGTGTGAAAAGGTTTAGATTAGCAAACAGACAATCATTGTCATCAGTATTGCCAATGGCCGTTTGCAGTTATCAAGATGAACCTATAGCCACAATCAAGAGTCAGTTAATTTGCTATATAATTGTACATGTATACATGTATACATGCATTTATTATGGTTGTGTAGAGAAAAGCACTGTCCAAAAATCACATCTCACAATCCCCATAGAAGATTCACACAAAATATACCAGTTTGGGGGAGTATTTGCTTCTGGGGAGAGTTACCAGTTTGGGGGAGTATTTGCTTCTGGGGAGAGTTATGGTGATAATGATAAAGAAAACGAAGATAGATGATGACTAGTTGAGGGATCCATAGTGTGTGTATGTGTGCATACACACATGATGCTTAACTTGTCACACCATATCAGTTGGTCACAAGTCACTGGCCGGGAATCTAATCTGGTAACTAATTTATACATCATCCGCTAATTAACTACTATACACCACACTATAGCAGACTGAAACCTAATAAAAAATCAATTGCCTCACTACCGGAGAGAAGAGAAGCCCTCTCTACTCTCATGGGATTTTATTTGTTATGGATGATGCTCAAAATAAAAGGAGAGCAAGTAGCGACAAAGGTTGTGAATAAGCGCTCCATGGGCAATGCCGAGGTTGGATGTTTTCATATCAAAATGGAAAATTCAATTGGCCAGGAACACTGAAACTACATTGCACCCACAATTTCCAAGTGTTTGGTGAATGTTGGCAATCCCGAAAATACTCTGTCAACCTCCAGGCAGTGTTGTTCTTTAATTGTTTATAGTTATGAGGATAAAACTCATTCCACCAAATGACCATGTGTGTGTACCATGCCATGATAGAGTCCTTGTTCCTTACAGGTCGCGAGTAGTGAGTTTTCTCAGTGGTGCATATGGTATTGCGCTGATAATACTTGGGATAATTTTCCCACTGTTTGAGATTGGAGGTAGTGTCACTGAAGCTTTTGCTTTTGAGGTAAGTTGGATACTAAAACTGGACACACGAAGTGATTAGATCACTTTGTCACAGAATGATTGATAAAGATCATTTGGTTCATCTAGTTTTCCCTACTCGGGCACTCGACCATCCTCTTAAACGTAACTCCTGAGCGTCAGGTCTGTTGGGGCGGTAGGATTTAGGAAGTATAGTGAACGCTCAGCATGACTACGACTAGAACCCAAGATTTTTGTTCTCGAGCCATGATTGTTGGGCTATTTCACTATCCCTACTGTGATCCTTCGTTTATCTGGGTTTTACCTCATTCATCTGTTTAGTTACAAGTCGTGTACCTTCTAATGGTAAGTCTTCAAATCATTGGTTAGGCAACTCATCACTCTTGCTTGTTTCTGCATGACAGCATCAGGCCTGGTCTCCGTATAGGTCATAAAGTTATCCAATATCGAGGATAACTCTATGGTTTAGGTGTCAGTCTATCAATCGTATGCCAACAAGGGCGCAGCACTCCTCACAGAGTGCATAACTCCAAATTTCAATCACATGGCAGTATAAGACTGATGTTTGTATGGAGATTAGGCTTTACGTGTAATGAATGTTTGTCAATATCACCTACATCTGCATATAACTGTATCATTCATTGCACACTATGCTCAATGTGGTTGGTTCACCCGCTTAGGTCAAACAACAAGGAAAAATAGGCACTTTCCCAATCAATGATGAAGGTATGAGACTATAGGGTGATCTACAACAATTACAAGGAGTTAAATTTATATCTATTTGGTATGATTTCTCATCTTGTGCTCATAAATTTGGGTAGGACATTTGGGTAGTACATTTGGGTAGGACATTTGGGTAGGACATTTGGGTAGGACATTTGTGTAGGACATTTGTAATAATCATATGGTCAGCGTTACACCAAAATCTTTTATGGAGATTTCACTCCTCTAGTTATGAATGTATGCTGTTCAAAATGACCACATGGGGGGGGGGTATAAACGATGGAATGTTCAATGGGATGGGTGTTACTTTAGACAATCAGAAAAGGCGCAAAAAGAAACCCTTGCATGCATAACAAGCGTTATGGAAAAAGCAATGAAATCACCATGTAACTGAATCAGACAATGGGGACCCTATTCTCTTCATGTGCCCAATGTTGTGAGGATCAATTATTAAACTTCAGCTAGCTTTTGTCGTTGCATCGATGTAATTCGAGATACCAGAAAATATTTCAACCTGAGTCATCATGGTGCGAAATACTGCGTTGTGTTAAAAATGTTTTCATTATCAATATCACTGCATGACCCTTTACAAATAGAATAAGGCAACTGCCTTGACAAATGGCCCAAATTATATCTCTTCAAATGTTCATTTTGAGACTACAAGAAATCTTTTAAATAAATGAATTATTTTTCAGGGCTACTATATTTACTTATATGGTGTGGCTATCTTCTACCTCATTTATGTGTATGGATCAGTGGTAAAACATACAAAGGAATCATCTCACAACAGAGCTGTTGTTATCAACCAATTAGGTACTCAAACATTAGACGTATCTACAGAATCTGCGGATGGAACTCCTATGGTTGGCAGTCTCTTTATCAGAATTGTCGCAGTCAGTAAGTCTATATACCACCTCTTGATTAATGAGCGCTTCTAGAGGGTATGAAACCAGATATTCAATGGAATGTCTCGTCAAATGTATGATCAAAAGATATAATCATGCAAAGTTATTGATAGACGTGGACAAAAATATCCTCTGTGAATTATGAGGATTTCCTTCTTGAGGTAACTGCTGTCAGTTTAACCATTCTCAATCTTATTTTAAATTTAAATGCCGCAATGTGCTTGAAAGGAATAGTTTGGGACTCAGCAAATGGCCACTTACTACGCATTCAATAAATTCCTGCTTCAGGTTGATGTAAGTCAACAATGAATAGTTCTTTTGATGTTCCACATTCTGTCTGTAGTCTTCTGTGTGGGGAGTATTGTGGATAATGGTTTGCGGTTTGGCGTACATCTAGCAGATAACTGTACAACTCACCTACTCAGCACAATACAACCTATCGCACAGGTTGCATTTATGTTTCTACAGATCTACTTCATACTGAACAATGCGAAGGTAAAAAGACATTGTGAAATCTCAAATTCATGGATCAGTCTTGTATCTGAACGCTAAACTCCCCTTGCTTGTTGGAAGGCATCCAAAATGTCATTGCCCCAGTGTCAAATATTTCCGTTATGAAATTTTTCAGTGACTCTGTTGAATTGGTTCACCCGGTGCAAATACAACCGTGTTCAATAAACTATAATGGTGATCAATGACTGATCACATTGTGACTTAGTCTCAACCTAATCATGTACTGTTTCAGATGTGTATTCGTCAATGTCCCATTCTGTCAAAGTTTGGAATAATGCATCTCATAGCAACAAACATATCAATATGGACACTGAATACAATCAAGGAGATTCATAACCAGACAAAGTTTTATAGCCCAAACTCGGCCACATATATCACAGGTGATCCAGGTAAGATCGGCCACATATATCACAGGTGATCCAGGTAAGATCGGCCACATATATCACAGGTGATCCAGGTAAGATCGGCCACATATATCACAGGTGATCCAGGTAAGATTTAATTTAAGTTAGAGGATATGGCTCACACATCACGCGTGTGGTTTTTGGATTGACATCTTCATTATTATAGGGAAGCTGTCGGATTAGATACTTGTTACGACTTAGCACAGAGCACCGTAAGCGGTTTAGTATCAACGCTCAATTTTATAGTGAGGTCTGTTTTTGTTTTGAGTTTTTGATTGGTGACTAAAGGAAGGGCCTCATATTTACAATGGGAGCACAGAAACTTAGAGGTAGAGTTCGGCCAGCGGACTAAGTCATGTGACCTCCTTGTGATTACAAAATCGAGGCTGCTAAATTTATCATGGATAGGTCGTCCCAAAGTCAATGTTGATGATAGCTTTTGGTTGATATGTCTGCATGCGGACCGCGGAGGTTCCCAAATGAAAAGGTTACATAT